>ERZ1026862.2062-NODE-2062-length-10921-cov-4.384410_pt1 | contig 10921 bp, 6 predicted proteins | sample MGYA00380161_ERZ1026862 | MGnify/ENA primary metagenome ERZ1026862 (study PRJEB33269, sample SAMEA4719797) | human gut metagenome | biome: human-associated habitat; feature: organic feature; material: feces | place: Cameroon | collected 2013-10 ... | reverse complement strand
GAGTCGATGGCGTTCCAGTCAATCTTGTCGCGGTTCCAGTCCTTCTCCACGTGTTCGCCGAAGAGGATGTTCATGGCTGCCACCTCGTCGCGGTTGGTCACCACGAGCACGTTGTCGCCATGTTGCATCACGGTCTGTGCCAACGGCACAATCACCTTGCCGTCGCGCCAGATGCGCGAGATGATGAAGTGGCGGTGGGTCGACTGCGATATCTGTGCTATCGTCTTGCCCGAGATGGCGGGGTTCACGCAGATAAACTGTCCGACGTATGTGCTGTCGTCGGCACTGCTGTTGCACTGCTGCAGGTCCTCTTTGCGCACAAACAACTTGCGCAGCAATATCATGGCGAAGATGACACCAACTACGCCTAACGGATAGGTCACAGCACAGCCCAACGCCGCACCGCTGCTCGAGATGTGCTGTGTGGCAAGTGCCTGCTGCGCTGCACCGAGTGCTGGTGTGTTCGTCGTCGCTCCGCAGAGTATGCCCACCATGTCGGGGATGCTTATGGGCAGCACGAAGCACAGCGATAGTGCCATCACCGTGCCGAGCAGTATCACGCCCATGCTCCAGCCGTTGAGCGAAGCTCCGTCGTGGCGCATCATACCGATGAAGTTTGGTCCGACGTGCAGACCCAGGGCGTAGACGAAGATAGAGAGGCCGAAGGTCTCTGCAAAGCTCACCATCTGTTCGTCGGCAGTGAAGTGGAGGCTGCCCGCCACGATGCCCATGAAGAACACGAACGCCACGCCGAGCGAGATGCCGCGAATGCGCAACTTGCCCAGCGCCATGCCCACGCTGATAATCAGCGCCAACACCACCAGCGTCTGTACTGCCGAGTGTATGGTGAAAAGACTGTCAATCCATTCCATTGTATCTTTATGTCATTTGTTTTAGAGTTTTTATTAGCTACCTTCAGGGGATGCCTTTAGGGGGTGCCTTCAGGGGGTGCACTTGTCTCAAGTGCACCAACGTAGCTCTGTTGGTGCACTTCTTGTTCTGTTGGTGCCTTCAGGGGGTGCACTTGTCTCAAGTGCACCAACGTAGCTCTACTGGTGCACTTCTTGCTCTGCTGGTGCAGTTTAGGGGGTGTACTTCTTACTCTGTTGGTGCACTTGAGACAAGTGCACCCCCTAAGGCACCTCCTAATGATTCTTTCTGCAAAGGTACTGCAAACCGCCGACTCCACAAAACAAAAGCAACAAAAAAGGCGCTGCCCATAGAGGGCAACGCCTTAATATTCATTTATATAAGCTATTCTGTTGCTTTGTAACTGTTTCGTCGATTACTTAACGAGCACCTTGCGTGTTGTGCCGTCAGACATCTTCAGGATGTTCACGCCCTTCACAGGAGCCGAAACCTGAACGCCGTTCACAGTGTAGCGAGCCACAACTGTAGCCTCAGTGCCAGTTGTTACGTCCTCGATACCAGTAGAACCGGTGACGCGAGCTCTGCCTGCATTGACGACAGCTCCGGTCTTCTTGTCGAGGAGCATTGCAACAACGTAAACCTGATCAAGCTTGAGAGCCTTCTTCAGAGTTACCTTTGTAGGCATCTTGAGTGTGTACTCTGAGCTTACAGTGCCGTTTGCGACGAGTGTAGGCAGGGTTGCCTTGTTTTTGTCGCTTACGTAAGAGCTTGCAATGAGTACATTGTCGTATGTCTCGTAATATGATGAGCCCTTATCCCACAGGAATTGGATGTCCTCAGGCATACTTGACTTTGACTTGTATGGATTTCCTGAATGTCCCTTGCAGAAGTAGTTATGCTGCTTCCATGAGGTTGTCGTGCCAGTGAGACCGTCAGCTGTAAGCATGAATGCAATATCGTAGTCGCCTGCTACCAACGACTCTACTGAGGCTGTTGCGTTGACCTTTGTGTCCTCATCTGCGAATGTACCGGCAACGGTTACTTCTGCCAGAGCAATTTCGTTCAGAGAAGCCTTGAGCACTGCTGGCATTTCATCGTATGGATCACAAAAACCATTTGAACGGTTTACCATACATTGTGGAAAATTCTTGAAACCCAAGTAGTATGAATTGTTGTACATCGGGTCCGTTGTGCTACGCTGGTGCAGAGCGATGCCGATGAACTGGTCGCCATAAAGATTATGCATGTTATGCATAGCAACGTGACCTCTTGGACAGTATCCGCAATCAGTGCCGGTGCCCTCTTCTACTACAGATCTCTTCACGAACTCTCTTTCTACTGTATAGAGTGTGCCGGTAGCTGTCTTTGTTGCGTTTGCGTTCTCTACGCCGTTCACCTTTGTGACGGTGAGTGTAACAGTGCTTGTTCCAATCTTAGAGTCTGCTGCGAACGGAATCTCTACAGTGTGTGTGCCGCCTACGCCGAAGTCCTTGCCGAAGTCAAGGTGCTGCTCAGCACCTGCCTTGCCGTCAAGAGCGATGGTGTAGTCGATGCTGCTGAGCTTTGAACCGAGGTTGAGGAGGCTTACCGCTACGTTCTTTGATTTGCCTTTAACGACCATAAGCTTGCCGAAGTCGAGAGGCTGTACAGCGTTTGGCGCGAAGTCGCCCTCAACGATGAGCTGGATAGCGAGACCCATGCCGCCGCTTTGGAACTGGTACCAGGCTTCGCCGTTGCCGCCCTGCGAAGAAGGGATGTTAGCGTATACGAAGAACGGACCGTCAACCTTAGAGTTTACGCCGATAGGGTAGTTGTTGCTCTTCTGCTTGTAGCAGTAGCCTACGTACAGACCCTCTAAAGAAGAGTTAAGTTCTACCTTTTGGTCGAACATCACCTCATGCCATTCGCCGGTGTTTTTTGCACCTGTCGCAGATGTAACGCTCTCGTCTGAAGTTAAGAGGTTTGTGGCTTCAGTGACCTTGCCGTTTGCAATCTTCAGACTCTCTACGAATACACCGGTAGATGTTTCGCCCTGTCCCAGGTTGAAGCGTACGCCGGCAATCTTCTTGCCGTAGTAGGGAGCGAGGTCGTCTGCTGTAAGCACCATGGCTACCTTGTTGTTGCCGGTGAAGTTAACAACACCTACGTAGTTGTCGCAATCGTCGGTGTTGAAGTAGCCTACGAGTCGCTGGTTGGCTGCAATGTTTGCCTTTGCAGGAGCCTTGTGTGCACCGAAAGCCTCAGTCTGAACGCCGAGCGGGCTCTGTAGCTTTTCTACGGTGAAGTTTTGCGCGTTAGCAGTCACTGCTAACAGCATCGCAAAAGCAGAAAGCAAGATTTTCTTCATAATGATTTCCCTTTCTGAAAATGTAAAACTTATTTTTTATTTGATGTATTTCACGGTCTTGCCGTTGGAGAGCTTCACGATGTTCAAGCCCTTCTGTGGAGCAGAGAGACGTGTGCCGTCGGCAGCGTAGCGTGCCACTACCGTAGCGTCTGCGTTGCTGATGCCGTTGATGCCGGTAGACTTCTCGTTATACACGAACTTTACTGTTATGGTTGAGCTCTCGCCGACATTCTCGTATTTGAACTGCTCTATGCCGAAACCGTCCTTGCCCAGAGATACCTTGCGACAAACTACCAATGTAAGCTTGGCTGTTGCCTCACCGTACATTGCCTTTTCGGTTTCTTCGTCGTTGCCGATCATCCATTCGGTCTGAAGGTCGTCGAGTTGCTCTACGAAACCGCCGTTAGATTCGTATGTTCCTTCTTTCTTTGCGCTGCTACAGCTGCCAAGCAGACAGAAGGCGATGCTGCCGTGGTCAATCTTTTCTACGTCAACACGCAGCCTGGCGCATAGCTTCTCTCCGTTCAGCTCAGTCTTAATAGGTTTTACGAACAGACCTGTCGGGATCTGCATGTTGTCTACTCCTTCTTCTGGATCTGAAAAGTCTTCAACGTCCGATTTTGTTATAACTGATCCGCTTGGCACAACTGTGCCGTCTGCTGTAGCGAATTCAAACATGCCCTTAGTCTCCTGCGCAAACATTGACACTGCAGCGAAAAGAGCAACACAAAGTGTAAAGATTTTCTTCATATGATTCTGTTTTAAAATTAGCGTTTAGGGGTAATACTGTATTGAAAGAAGTATGAGACAGTGTGTGCGACCGACGCATGCACACAGTCTCAAAAAATGCTATTCGGCAGCGGTTTCTGCGAAGACAGCCTTCTTAGTAACCTGCTGTACCTCGTTGTTGTCGTAAACGAAAGCCACTACCGATACCTTCTCAGCGTTCCACTTCTCAGGCAGCGTGTAGTCGTACTGCTTTTCTGTGGTCTCGCCCTCGTTCACGGTTACGTCCTCGCCCCAAGTGCCGTTGGCAACATCGCGGAATACGTGGTTGTGTACATACTCTCTGTTGATTTTGCCATTGGGCATCTTCTGTTTAGCCACGATACCGTCCTCAATGAGCCACACCTGCAGTTTGCCTGTTGTTGTGCCGTCGGTGCCGAAAGCCTTTACGTCGATGGTGAGCTTGCGCGAAGCGGCGTCGTAAATGTTGTTGACGCTGAGCGAGAGCGCAGCCTTCTTCGAGATGAGCACACCTACGTATTTCGCCCATGTGTTATAGTCTTGGTTTGGAGCTGTGGCACGGTTGAAGAGTGCCCACGGCTGTCCGAGCTTGCTCTGGCTGTCCCAGTGCTTGTAGTACTCGTCGCCGATTTCTGTTGCCAACGAGGTCTTGCCCTTTGATGCGAGCGGACCGCTGTGAATGCCCACTGCGATAACGTTCTCTTCGCCGTAAGTCTCAACGATATTGTTGATGGCGTTTGTGCCGTTAGGGCAGTTGATACACTCCTGACCGGTGTAGTCCTCGATGAGCACCGCACGTCCCACCTCAGCCGGCTTCACGTAGATGAGTCGGTCGTTGGGGTCTACTTCCTGACATGCCACTGTTGCGAAAATGGCGATGGCGCTTGCTGCGCCTAACAATATATTCTTCAGTTTCATAATAGTGGCTTTAGAAGTTATAGTTGTATGATACAGTCACGCCCTTGCTTGCCGGTACATAGCGGCATACGCCACCCGAGCAGTTGTAGCCTGCGCGTGTCTTGCCGTAGCCAACCTGCAGACGGTGTGCACCGTGAGTGAAGGTTACGGAGCCGTTGATGTAGTGCTCGGCATGTGTGCCCTTTGTCTCGTCGATGGAGCCGGTAGATGTATAGTAGTGCTCCGCACCGTTATACTGGTCGCTGATGGTGAACATGAAGTTAGGCAGAACGGAAAGCTCGAGCAGACCGAACCACCAGTCGCCCTGGTCGTCCTTTGTGTTCAGATACTGAGCCTCGCCGCGCAGTGTGATCTTCTTGTTGAAGCGGTACTTGCCTTCTGCCACGAAGATGTCAGAATGAATCATGCCGCCCTCGCCCTCAACAACGGTCTTGTTGTAATACTGGTTCATATACATGAGGTTGAGTTTGAAGTCTTTGGTGAGCTTCTTCTCAATCTGCACGTTGATGTCCTGGTAGTACTTCTCGCCGCTCTTCCAGAAAGGCGAGCCGTATCCGTCGGTGCCCGGTGTGCCACCGTTGTGTACGTTCTTCTCGATGGCGCGGATATGCGAGAAGTTGAGCTTCACGCTTGTACCATACTTGCCGCCGAGGAATGTCTTGCGGTTGAACTTGTAGCCGAGCTCTGCCTGATATGCCCACTCACCGTTAGGCTGTGTTGCGTAAGGATAGAGCGAAGCCAGAGCGTATGTCTGCTGCATGGCGAACGCCGGCAGGTGGTTGATGAAACCTGCCGTACCGCTTTCTGTGCGGCGTGATCGGAAGTTCATGTTGTCCGAACGTTTAGCCTGCAAGAGGATACTCATACCGCTCTGCGAGTAGGACGTAGAGAGCATCGTCACGTAGCCCTTGCGGTAGATGTACGGGAATTTGCCGTCGAACGTAGGGTCTTCAGTCTTCTGTGCATACTCGCCGAGCACGCTGAAGCCGCCCTTTTGGAAGTTGGCACGTACGTCGAAAGCGTTGGTGTTCTCAACGAAGCGCAACTTATGGATGGCATCGGCAAAAACGTCCTCCTTCTGGTGCTGGTGGTTTACAACCCATGATGCACCGAGCGTGAGGTTTGTGCCCGACTGCTGCATCTTCTGCGACCACTCAGACACGCTGAGTTCGAGGTCGGCACCACCGATGAGCGACTGTGTGTCCCAGTAGCGACGCTGTGTGCCTACGATCACCTTTGCCTGCACGCCCTTGAATGGGCGCACCATTACGCGGCCACCGAGCAGCGAGTTGTCGATGCCGAGCGAACGCTCCTCGTATGTGCGGAGGATGAAGCCCGAGCCGAACTGCTCGTAGAAGTTACCGAGTGTGAGTTCGGCGTTCTTCAGTTTGCCCTTGATGTAATAAAACGGCACACCCCAGCCTTTGAAGTCCTTGTCAAAGCCTGGGAGCGGATGGTCGAGATATTCGAGACGCACACCGGCGTCTACATACTTGGAGAGGGCGTGAACCTCGGCGTAGGTGTTGTTGAGCACTTTATCGTCATAGGTTCCCGTACCAATCTTGTTGTCTTCCTGCGGAACGAGGAAGTCGGTCTGCAAGCTACCCGTAATCTGTACGTCGTAGTCCTTAGCGACCTTTATTGTTTGTGCGCTCGCTGTGGCTGCCGACAGAGTGAGGGCAGCGAGAGCGAGCGTAAGCTTTTTGTTCATATTAATGTTGTTAGGGTTGTCGGTGAGAGTGATAACTGCGAACTCGTCAACATGTCAACATATCAACATGTCAACTCGTTTACTTGTTCACAAGCTTGCGTACTTCCTCGATGAGCTCTTCCTCAGCGCCCTCGGTATAGCCGTTGTGCTTAGACACAATCTTGCCGTTGCCGTCGCATACGATTACGTAAGGGATGGTCTGAATGCCGAGTGCGCGCTTGAAGTCGCTGTTCGGGTCGAGGAGCACCTCGTACTGCCAGCCGTGGTTGTCAACGAGTGGCTTCACCTTGTTAATATTCTGAGCCTGGTCGATAGATACGGCTATTACCTTCACGCCAGTCTCCTCTTGCCACTCCTCATACACCTCGCTGATGGCTGTGAGCTCGCGGTTGCAAGGCTTGCACCATGTAGCAAAGAAGTCGATGATGAACGGCTTGCCGTTGTTTGAGAGTGTGTCGGTAGACACTGACTTGCCGTCGATGCTCTTGAGCATCACTTTCGGCAGCTGTGCGCTTGCTGTGGTAACGATACCAAGCAAAAGCAGTGTTGCAAGTAATAATTTCTTCATAGTCGTAAGTATTTTGTTGCAAAATTAAATAAAAACCCTTTTGCATGTGCATTACAAGGGTTAATTTTGTATAAAAGTGGCATTTTGAAACACACACACCTTTTTGTTTTTCTACTTGTTTATGAGTTTATATGTGGTGCTCTTGCCGTTTGTTAGTTTTATATTTACCACTACCGCTTGCGTGTTGGTAGTAAATACAGGTATGTATGCTTCGCGTTTTCCACTGAGCTGCTGACTAAATATGTTGCGTCCGTTGATGGTACTGATATGTATGGTGTTGATACCTATGTCGGAGCGTGCGATGAGAGCACCGTTCTCCAGTGTGAGCACTACTGCCTTATTGCTATTGTCAGCTATGGTGTGAACGTCGGTTATAACGGGTTTGTCCGTACTCTCGTCGGCATCTTCTATAGCTTCGTAGATGGCTGGTGTTGTGTTGCCCGTCCATGCAATCTGTAGAGCTACCGGCTTTGTGTTGGCATCGAAGCTGAATGTCACTACACCGTTTTTGCTTTCAGGAGTAATGGGCTTCCATGTGTTGCCGTTCTGTGTGAGCGAGTAGGTTGCGTTTTGCATCGTTGTGTCGTCGCAGAAGAGTGTGAGGCTCTTGGCTTTTGCCACGTTGAGGAAGCGATATACGAACTTGCTGCCGTCGGCGGTTGTAGGGAGGTTGGTGCTGGTGAAGGTGGTGGCGTCGGCATCGGTTGCTGCCTCTACATTATTGCCCTCAGCGTCGCTCATCGGTGTGAGTACCGGTGCAGGTAGTCCGTTGATTTCTATCTCGTGCAGGCGCATCCACTTGGGTTGTCCCCAGATGGCTGTAATCTTCAGGCGTACGTATTTTGCTTCTATTTTTATCGGGTTGAAGTTGTGGTCGGTGGGCACAAAGTCGAGTGCCATCACGTCGGTGCCTGCCTCTGGCTCTGTAGCCACATAGAAGTTCTGCTGTAGCGACATGTCGTACTCACGTGTTTGAGTTCCCTTGACGGTGAGGTCGGTCCAGTTGTGGTTGTCTGTCGACACACTGAGGAGTGCTGTCTTGGGATAATCGCCGTTGGTGGTGCCCATGCAGATGCGTACGTTCTCTATAGTTGTTGGTTCGTAGAGTTCGAGTGTATAGGTGTCACCTACCACCATGTCGCGGTTCAGGCAGGTATAGGTGGTGTAATCGCCGTCGGTCATCAGTTGTGCCGTGTGGTTGTTCCAATAGTTGTAGGCTGGTGGAGTTATGCTTCTCACTTCCTCTGGCGTGTTGTTGTAGACGAAGAGTTGTACGGATGCTGCGTCGAGCGTCAGGTTTTTCTGTTTGTTGCTCACGTTGAGCACCACTATGTAGTGTACGTACTCGTCGGTTGTAACGTTATTTGTCTCCATCTCATTCCATGTCTTGCCGTCGGTGCTATACATGAACTTATAGTCGGTATCGGCGAAGAGTTTAGAGGCAATGGTTATCTGTTTGAGCTGCACGGGCTGGGCAAGTGCTATACCGGCGTAGCCGCCTTCGGGGAGCGTAGCTGATCCCTTTAGTGATATACACTCGTCGCTCTGGCTCAGGTTGAGTTGTGTGCTCTCGGCGTTGGTCAGGACGGTGTTCTTATTGGTTGTGGTAGGGAAGAGTTGATTGGATATGTGCTTGCTGAGGTAGGTGGTAACAAAGGGTGTGAGATAGCGCCATGAGGCGTGAGTGAGTCGCTGGTCGGTGCTGATTCCGTCGCTACCAAAACCCGACATGTGGTTTGTCATGTAGTCGGGCGACGAGGTGAGCGTGTTTGCAAGTTTCACGCTGGGCAGGTAGTCGGCCCATGCCTCTATGATGTTGTCGGCTTTCTGCGATGCTATGAAGCCCTTTGTGGCAGCTGCCATGGCGCGCAGACGCAGTACCCATGGGCGTATGTCGACGTAGAGCAGACTGTCGCTCGTCACTTTCGAGTGCTCCATAGTGGTGAGCACGTCGCAGTTGTCCACAATCTGTGTCATCAGCGCAGTCAGTTGGTCGTTCTTCGGGTCGCGCTTATATGCTTCTATCGCTGTGTTGAGTGCCGTTGGGTCGTTCTTGCTCAGATATGGAGCGAGGAAGCGATAGGCATTCTGTAGTTCGGTGCGACCTGGAAAGAGGGCTCTGAACGATGCTTCCCATGAAGCGTTGTTGTCGAAACCGCGGTTGTTCCAACTGTAGTCGCCTGCCGAGAACACAGCGGTGCGTGCTGCCGATCCCTGCTCCATAGGGTTGCAGAGGATGCCCTGATTGCTTGCTGTTAGCTCGGTTTCCAGGCGTGCGTTGTTGTCTACGTTCGGCATGTCGAAGAAGTTGGAGCGCATATCGAGTGGGTATATCTCGCTTGGTCCGCTGCCGTTGTCGTTGCATGGGTAGTTCCACCACCAAATGACGTTACGTCCGAACTGATACTGTACAGTATTCAGATCGTAGTTGTTGGGCACCGACCATACGCCGCCACCAGTGTAATAGATGGTGACATCCTTCGGGATGCTGGAGAGTGCTTTGAAGAACTGATTGAACTGCCATTGTGATGCAGCGTAGTTGCGACAGTAGATTTGTGGCGTGAAGCGCAGTGGTTTTACGATGTCGGTAGGGTTGGTGCTATTGGTGTTCCATCGGCTCTCTATGCTGCGCTGTATGTCAGCGATGCGTGAGGCGGTGAGGTTCATGTCGTTCTGATTCTCGGGTCTGTTCACGTCGTCGGCAAAGACTGCAAACTGGCGGAAACCTAAGGTGTGCATCTTCGCGAACTTACCCATTATCTTCTCTACTACACCGTTGTCGTTGAGCAAGTCGTCGCCTGGGTGTATCGCCCACACCACGCTCACCTTGGTTTGGTGTGCCACGTCGGTGAATTCGCGCAAATCCTGCTGTGTCACGAAGCCCGACTTGCGTTGTGCTTCTGTTAGTTCTGTAGGATATGCCTCTGTCCATTTGCCCGAGTGGTATACGTCGCTCTTTGGTCCGTATACGTAGCAGTTCATCTTGTTGCGCATCATAAAGCGCAGTAAGTCCTTGCGCACCTCGCTGGAGTAGGGTTTTCCATAAAAACCTTCGATGATGCCACGCTCCTTAAGGTCGGCGTAGTCGCTGATAGTGACGGTGGGCATCTGCTTTGTTTCGGCATCGAGCATCTGTTCGAGCGAGGCGAGACCCATGAATGTGGCATCGGTATTCTCGCCGATGATGATGAGCTGAGCTACTCCGTCGTGTGCATTGGTGAGCGAGAGCACGTGGCGGTCGAACTTGCCGCTCTTGGTGAGTACGCTGAGGTTGAGTTGGAGCTTTGTAGCAGCTGCTTTTGTCAAGCCGTTACCTGAAGCTACGCCGAGGTATATGTTCGAGAGAGTGTTCGATTCGGTGGTTGAGATGGTAGCTGTGAAGCCATGCTCTGCGAGAATGGTCTGAGCACGCTGACGTGTGTATGTGTCAATTGCATCGTCGCATACTATATTTACGTTCTTTGTGAACGCTACCTTGCTGCCCTTGCCCGCAGTCTGTGTGTGCGGAATGGGATAAATGGTGTATTGTGCGCTCGCAGTGAATGGGAAGAATAAGGTGGCGAGGGCAAGAAGTTGGGTCTTAAATCGGTTCATAGTTGTTAGGTGTATAGGGGTAAATGTGGGTGTGTCAAAATAGAAGTTAACGGAAGTTTGGGCTTTGCCCGTAGTTAATAGAAGTTAACGGACATATGTATAAATTGCTGAAAAACAAAGCATTTGTCTGTTAACTTCCATCCATCGTAGATGGATTAACTTCTTC
>ERZ1026862.2060-NODE-2060-length-10930-cov-29.289563_pt1 | contig 10930 bp, 9 predicted proteins | sample MGYA00380161_ERZ1026862 | MGnify/ENA primary metagenome ERZ1026862 (study PRJEB33269, sample SAMEA4719797) | human gut metagenome | biome: human-associated habitat; feature: organic feature; material: feces | place: Cameroon | collected 2013-10 ... | reverse complement strand
GGGCTCGGAGATGTGTATAAGAGACAGTCACAATACTCCTCTAAATTTACAATTTGATTTACAATCCAACCGACAATTATTGTCGCTAGAATCTGTAAAGGGAATATTAAATTAAAACTAAGTGGCAGAAATTTTAATAAATATACAATAAAACCGATAAAAAAGGCAATTAAATATGAAGGGAGCACATCTTTTAGCTGTTGCCATGAAGAATAATTTAAGAACTTTCCTGTAAACCAAGAATTAAGTAAAAAAGCTATAAAGCCTGTAAATATAGATGCACATAACATCCAATAGACTCCCACAAAAACACCAATAAATATCGGTATTAAACTATTTATTTTTTTTACAATCTCTAAATATAAAAACAAATCACTTCTTCCCTGCACCTGAAGCATATTCAAATTAATAGCATGTAGTGGATACAAAGACATCGTTATACATATAAACGGAAGAAACGTTGCAGCTTGATGCCATTGAGAACCTATTAAGCTAAAAATCATTGGCTCAGCCATAGCCCCAAGAGCGAACATACAAATAACAGTTACAAACATTGATACCTTTACCAATTTTCTGTAACTTACCAATAATTTCTTCTTGTCGTCTTGAAGCTCACTTAAAACAGGAAATGTAACTCGCTGGACTATCGTTGTAAGATTTTGAGAACACAAACCAGCATACTCCTGCGCTCTAGTATATTGTCCCAATGTTGCTGGACTATAAAACCTACCTATTACTACCTGATAAAGCTGATTCCACACATTATTTAAAATACCACTAGCTAAAAGTTTCCAACCGAACCCCCACATATACTTAAAACTTTTCTTGTAGAAAGTAAATTTGGGGCACCACTTGTTTAAAAACCATAAACATATAGTATAAAATAATTGTTTAGAGAGTTGCTGAGCAACCAAAGCCCAAACGCCATATCCCATAAACGCCATAGCAATGCCTATCACCCCACTAATTACAGCAGAAACAAAAGAAGCTTTTGTTTTGGTTTTAAAATTTATTTCCTTTGTAAGAATTGTAACTTGCGTGATAGATAGTGCATTGAAAAAAAGTATCAAGCCTGTTGCTCTAACTAATGCCGTCAATTCTTCACGATGAAAGAATTCAGAAACTAATGGTGCACAGATAAAAAGAATAACATACAATACTATACTTATGACCATATTGGTTATAAACATAGTGTTATAATCCTCATCCGTTACTTCTTTCTTGCGTATTAAGGCATTACTAAATCCGCTATCAACGATTCCATTCAAAACCGTTGTAAAAATCAAGCAAATACCTATCAATCCATATTCATCTGGTGAGAGAAGGCGTGCCAATACCAAACCAACAATGAAAGTTACTCCCTGTCCTAAAAAGGCATCAGCCGCACTCCATCCAACTCCTTTTATCGTTTTATTTTTTAATGATTCTTGTTGCATACTACTTTATTTTGTATTCTTAACCAAACCTTCATGTTATTCAATCAAAAACTAAAATCCAACGCAACTGTCGCCCTAGGGTGACTTGAGAAAAAATCATTTCCCCAAATATAAAAACTATACTTCTTATAAACATAATAAGCTCCTATAGCCAAGTCTATGTCTTCATCAAACTTCCAAGAATGAATAATACCAACCATTGGAACCAAACTATTACTTTGATTAAACTTAATATTACTACCTAAATACCACCATTGTTTATACATGTGATTACCACCATTATTAAAAGTTAACCAAGTATTAGATGTCCAAAACAAAAGTCCATTCTTCAAAATATCACCATTTAAGAAAAAACCTGCATTTATATTAGAATACTTATAGTTATCTTTTAAATCAGATTGCCAACATACCTGAGTTCCTGTATTTATCCATTGATTCCAGGCCTTACCAATGCGAGCATATAAACCATGATTTGCAGTATTTTTATCTGTAGATAAATCTGTTCCAAATGACAGCCAATCTGTTACACCAAACTGAATTGTAGTGTAATCTTCCATCGAATTTTGACCTGGTCGAAACTTCACAGATGTATAACCAAAAACCTTGTCCCTACCTACAGTTGCACCAAAATATGGTACTTGAGCCTTTATATTTAAAGCCAATAAAGCAATAAATATCATTAAACCACCTTTTTTCATACAACTAACTTTTTACAACTCCATGCCTGAAGCAAAAGAATCTTTATACAATTTCTTGCCTCTAATACCCAAAAAGATGCCCAAAAGTGTCCATCCAACTACAATAACCAACTCTTGCCATACAAGAGTGCAAGCAGAACCAGGTATCAAATACATCGCAGCCATAAAGCCAGACATAAGCACAGCCATTATACCTACCCAATATGCATGTCTTACCCGATATGGCCTTTTCAAATCTGCTTTCTTCTTTCGCAAAACGACAAATGAAAGAGAAACAATACAATATGCTAGACAGCAGGCAAAGTTAGCGGCATCTACAATCCAAACTAACATAACTCTTCCAAAGAATGGAGCTATGATAGATGTTAAACCTAACAATAACAATGCGACAATTGGTGTTTTATAGACTGGATGCAATTTTGCAAAACTACTAGGAATCATCCTTGACTTTGCCATAGCAAACACAACGCGACTACCACCAATTAAAAATGAATTCCAACTGGTTATGATACCACAAAGTCCTCCCAATATCAAAACTTTTGCCATCGTATGATTATTAAAAGCGATAGCCATCGCATCTGCTGTAACTAATCCTGCACCTTGCATTGATGTAACCATCTGATTGTCATTCATCACGTAACCTATTGACAATACGACCAAAGCGTAAAACCCTACAGCCATTGCTATGGACAGGATCATCATACGCCCCAATCTCTTCAATGGCATATTTATCTCCTCAGTCGCCTGAGGAATTACATCGAAACCAAATAAGAAGAAAGGTGTCATGATAGCAACTTTAGCTACATTTTCAACAATAGAAATAGTATTATCACCAACAAATAATTGTTGGCTAATATTATCAGAATTTCCTGTAAAAGCAGAACCTGCAACTAATATCAATCCCACTCCAGCTATGATACAAGTCAAGATATTCTGTAACTTGGCTGCCTTTTTAGTTCCCTTTATATTGATATAAACAATTATAGCAGCTGTGACGATTGCCACAACCAACCACGATGCATAAATGTCAAAGCCCTTTACGGTATATAGATATCCTTTTAAGAATCTAGGAAAAATATATTGTATGATCGTAGGAAATGATACTGCTTCAAAACACACGACTCCAACATAACTCAATATCAATGCCCAAGTACTCACAAAGGCTTCCACAGGTCCAAAGGCTGCATAACAGAAGTTTTGAACACCTCCTGATTTAGGCATAGCCGTTGTCAATTCAGCATAAGCAAGTCCGACAAAATATATCATCAAGCCACCTATAAGGAAACCTATAACAGTACCTAAAACACCACCAGACGTTATCCATTGCCCCGAAGACACGACCCAGCCCCAACCTATCATGGCTCCAAAGGCAACAGAAAGAACATCTAGTGTATTGAGATTTTTCTTTAAATCAGAATTTGCCATACTTATTTACAGTAATAAATTCTTCTTAATTCATCATAATCTGTAAAACGCATTACAACATCTTCTCCTTCTTCGTCAATAACTTTAACTACCTTATTTATCTTTTCAATTACTTTACAAACTTCATCTGCATTATTCTCTGTAAACAGGAAGGTAAGCAGATATTGATTTTCCTTAAATTTTGATCCAACCTTTACTGTAGGGTCCAAATACACGTTAGAGTTACTACATATTTCGTCAATACCCTCAATTTTTGAAACCACTCCCTTCTTAGCTTTAGACCAAAGAATATAGGAACAGCCACACCTTTGAAATGGTTCTGTCTGTGAAGGTGGTAAATCTTTTGCAGTTCTTTTGGCGCCCAGCGAATAATCAATTAACCATTTATATGAATTAAAACCAGTTACTTCTTGAATAGGTATAGCCATCATATCACCAGACATGCGGTATCCCATTTCTATTACATAAAAATGACCATCTTCATCAAGTATCATTTCAATCCAACATACACCTTCGCTTATGCCCCCCTGCTTTAAAGCTTTTCTAAAATAAGGGTCAACCTCTTTTAAATAGAGATCTAATTTATCACAAGCTGTACTATTTACAGTATAACACTTATTTGGCGTACCCTTTTGAGCTATATCAGAAAACAGGCAAACCAAGGACGCTTCCCCATCAGCAAGTGCGTAATAGGCAGTGTACTCAATACCCTTAAGCATTCTTTCAATAACATATTTATCACTTTTAGAGAAACTTAAAGCATACTCTATAGCTGGTGCAATATCATCCTTTCTAGAACAATAGCTCATACCTCTATTTGCACTCTGGTCAACACACTTTACAACTACAGGAAATTTAATACTATTAAGTTCCTCATCTGTCGGAGGATTGCTTACAAAGTAATCTGTAGCAACAGGTACTTGACAAGAACGGCACAAAGCCTTAAAATCATATTTGTTGATTGTGTAATGCCATGACTCAGGTGTACAATAGGCCTGAAGTCCGAGACGTTTACACAACTCTGCTGTTGCAGGAATATTAAACGTACTTATACCGCTACAAACACCGTCAACTTTTTCTTCCCTACACTTTATTTCCAATTGATCATAATCACCTGTACTTATCATCCAATATTCATCTGCCAACAATTTAGCAGAAGACTTCTCTGGTGGAAAATAATCTGTAACAATAGTATAAATACCTTGACTCTTAGCATAGGCTATCATTTCTTTACAAGCCTTGCTACTACCCAATATCAATAATTTCTTCATTATTTTCTAATCTTATTAAATTGATCAATAACACTAAGTATATACTTCATCTCATCAAGCCCATAGCGCTGATCTATAGGCAATGCTATCAAATGTGAAGCTAGGTCATATTCAATCATATCAGGAGTACAAGTCTTAATTACATAAGGCCAATATGTAGCAACAAATACCCCCTTACTAATCAAATATTCCTTTAATCCTACATCTTCAGAATACAACGGATAAATTAAAGGACAAACTACATTTTCAAATTCAGGAACTTTATATTTATTGTTTGTCTGTAGAACCTGACTCAAATACTGATAATTTTCTAATCTTTTCTTCTTTATAAAAGAGAAATCAGAAGAAGAATATACAGAATGCGTCAATGTAGACATTTGCTTTACTGGTTCATCTTCTATTGTCTTATTACTCTCTTTAGAAGAAAGATACCCCTGTTGCGAAGGATAATCAAAACGATCTAAAAGATAACGAGAACGTTCGACCGAAATATCTTTCTCTAATGGTAACCCCATATAAGGATATGGAGTATAGCATATTCCCCCATCTGCAACCCCTATAGTCTTTCTAGGACTATAAGCTGTCATTACACCATCTATCGGCTCAGAAAACAAGGCCTGTGCATTATCTACAATTAGCTTAGCCTTGAATCGTTCATGTATCATATGTATATATGCATCCATAAGTCCAAAATAATTAGTATACAACAAATATTCATTATCTTGTAAACTTATATCTTCTGCTATATGCAAATCTTTGTCTATTGTATATTTCTTGATTTTACAACCAACTTTATTAATAGCATCTACAACAACTCTACAAGTATAATATGGAATCCATAATGTATCTAAATGTGGTATTGTCTTTAACACATATTCTATTGCATGACGCCCACTATTTACAAAGATTCCATCATCATGCAAATAATGTTGTTGAGGATGAAGTTCCAAAGTAAAATATCCGCCAATTTCTTTGCTCATATTATTTTTTCCAATTATTAACAACAGGTTTTCTCTTTCCAGATGCAAGGACAGGAATATCATTCACATATTCGATAGAGATATTAGCCGCCTCACCTAAGAACTCCTTAAATTGCGAAATCATCTTAACTACAGAATCATCCTCTCGTCTCATAACAAGCTTAACAACAAAATCTGTCTTTGAATTTTGAATAACTTGCCATTGAGCAATGCTGTCATAATGCTTTAAAATACGCCCATAGGAAAGGGGGAAAATCGCCTTATTATCAACAGAATACGTCAAATCAAAGCGTCTTCCAAAGAGCTTTCCGAGAACAGGATAACCATTGCTAAACTCATCAGGAGGCAATAAAACTGCAGTATCACCATTGTCATAACGGATAAGAGGAAATGCATAATTGTACAAGTCAGTGATTACTATTCTTCCCAACTCACCATATTCTACAGGTTCATCAGAATCAAATTTTAGCACTTCAAAGAAATAACTAGCATAATTCCAATACATAGGATTATCAGTATCCTTTGTTGGAACTCGTTCCTGAGCTAGAATACCACATTCTTCATTGGCATATTGAGACTGGATATCAGCCTTCATCACACGCTTAAATAACTGTCGTACATCATCCTGCAAAGATTCTGCACCAGCAATTGCTAATTTTAGATGTGGAAATTCATATCCTTTACCATCTGCATATTGTGCCAGTTTACCAAAAGAAGATGCATAACCTCTTAAACAAACTGCCTTAGAAGAAATTGTCAATTCACATAGACGCTTCAAGTCGTCATCACCCATACTAGCTATATCGAATGGGATAATATTCTCGGACTTAATTTGTTTAGAAGTTTTCTGCTGCCATTTGTTCCATGTACGAAGATGTATCAACTTATCATGAGTCTTGAATCCTGCTATTGCTCCAAAATACTTCAGTTCTGCAATACGACGCATACGCTTACGAGTATCTTGCGGAATTTTGAAAGGTGTACCAGTAGATCCAGATGTTGTCTGAATATGTACCGGTCCAACTTGACCAGGAATCTCATCTTCCTTAACTCGAATTTCATCATAATGCTCTATCAAAGAAGCTTTGTTCATGATTGGAAAATCTTTCAAATTATATCCCTTCACGTTTTTATAAAACGCAGAATGAGCACGTGCATAATCCATTAAAGAATGAAGTGCTGATTCACGAATTCCTTTTCCTTCTTCCGCAGAATGCTCCTGAATATACTTCACTTCCTTATAGGGCTTACCAATTGGAGAGCCTTTCAAATAATCCTTAATCCAAAACTTATTTCTAAGATATATTGCTTGAAAATCCATATCAACTTAATTTAATTTTTACGAAATCATCTATACTACCAATGATAGTATCCAGTTCTTTGCGATTTTCTGCTCGCAAAAATAAAGTACCAAGCGAAGTATTAGCACCTGTAAAAGGATGAATCACATCACCCTTCTTCACTATCAAGCCCTCATCTTTTATATATTGATGACGAAAAGAATCATCAATCTCAACAGTTTCCAAGATTCCTGCATGAGAAGAATGAAGGATATAATTGCACCAAACTCCATCATATTTTGGGGCAGTAATATGATCCAAAGGCATATTAAGAGCCTTCAGTATCTCATTCTTAATCAGTTTTTGCCCAGTTGCCATATCTTGTAGCTCAGCTATGCGATTGCCACCACCACGAGGAGAGACCTCCATGATATAAGCTTTACCATCAGAACATACACGTGACTCGACATTATAAATACCTGTTTTCATTCCAAGAAGAGTTATCAATCTTTGTAACTGCTCTGTTAAATCATCTTGAAATTTTTGAGGCATAGAAGAAGGCCAAATTTCTATAGCAGGAGTATAAGGATTTGCTGCATTTTTATCAAACAATTGATCAGAATAAGCTGGATAAACTAACTTTCCATCAACTGAAAAAATATCAGCACTTGATTGAGCTCCCACCTTATCTAAGAAATCCTCTATAATAAAATGCTTAGAAATCGAAGATTCCAGAGCTATTTCAATAGCCGCTTTTAAAGATTCTTTCTTCTCTACCTTAGTTACACCCTTGCTTCCTGCAGAATCAACAGGTTTTACGATTATAGGCCAAGTAAAGTAATCAACATCATTTAATGCATCTTCAATGCTTGTATATCCTTTAGCATAAGGACAATTGAATTCATGCTCAGACAAGAATTGACGGAAAAGAGATTTGTCTTGAAGTATGCTGGCTGCTTTATAAGAGCATTGAAATGGTAGTCCCATTTTTTCTGCAACATAAGCAGCAGTTGTCACACCTGGGTCAACCGCATGAGATAAAATACCATCAATCTGTAACTTTTGAGCTTCTTTTAAAACAGCTTCCTTATCTATAATGCTCACATTACAATACTCATCAGAATATTTATGAGCAATATTATCTGGAAGATAATCTGCTGTAATGACATAAATGCCTAGCTTATGCGCCTCTTCTATAACAGGAAGAAGATAGCGCAATCCACCAAGCAACATTAACTTTTTCTGTTTCATGTAATGTTATTTTAAGATACAATCCAAAGTTCTCTGAATATCCTCATCACTCAATGCATGATGCATAGGCAAACAGATTACACTATCTGCCATCTTATGAGCATTAGGCAAGTTTGCAGGATCGGCACTTTCCAAACCACGATAAGTAGAGAACTCACTAATCAATGGGTAGAAATAACGACGACCCAATACATTCTGTGACTTCATCTTTGCATAAAGTTCATCACGAGTCATACCATACTTCTGTGCATCAATGAAGATTGGGAAGTAGCTATAGTTATGGCGAACACCAGGCATATCATCGAAGAAGGTAATGCCTTTTACATTGCGTAAAACCTCACGATACTTAATAGCTACCTGATGACGAGCCTCAATAGCAGCATCTACCTGCTTCAAGTTCAGCAAGCCATACGCACTACGCATCTCATCCATCTTACTATTGATACCAGGACCAACGACCTCCGTCTCTCCAGCAAAACCGAAATTCTTCAAGTAATCAATACGTTTCTTAGTTTTCTCGTCATGCATCACCATGGCACCACCTTCGATGGTGTTATACACCTTAGTAGCATGGAAACTCAAAGTACTAATATCACCAGCATTCAAGATACTCTCACCATTTACTTCTACACCAAAAGCGTGAGCTGCATCATAAATAACCTTCAAGCCATACTTATCTGCAATATCCTGAATAGCCTTGGTATCGCAAGGCTTTCCATAAACATGGACAGGCATGATGGCAGTAGTCTTTGGGGTGATGGCAGCTTCAATCTTATTAGGATCAAGATTACCCGTTGCAGGATCTATGTCAACGAACACTGGCTTGCAACCATTCCACCAAATACTGTGGGTAGTAGCTACGAAGCTATATGGAGTAGTAATAACCTCACCTGTTACACGGAGTGCCTGCAATGCTGTAAGCAATGGCAGGGTACCATTAGTAAAGAGGCTTACATAAGGAACTTTAAGATACTCAGCAAGAGCTACTTCCAGTTTCTTATGATAATCACCATTGTTTGTTATCCACTTGCTGTCCCAGATTTTCTGGAGTTCAGCGTGAAAATCATCCAAATTAGGCAGTAACGGAGATGTTACTGTAATCAAATTCTTATCCATAAGATATATGATTTTTATGTCTTCTGTCGTATACTTGGAAAACAGAAAGACAATTGTTTAAAATTCTAAGTTTTGCTTTAATGTGTCCTTACTTTCATTAAGTATAGAAAGCAAATACTTGCCATAGTCATTCTTCAACATTGGCTGAGCATTCTCTCTCAATTGCTCTGTGGTAATCCAACCTTGGCGGTATGCGATTCCTTCCAAGCAAGCTACCTTCAAGCCCTGGCGCTTCTCTAAGACTTCAATAAAGGTGGATGCTTCTGAAAGAGAATCATGGGTTCCGGTATCAAGCCAAGCGAATCCTCTTGCCATGGTCTGTACCTTCAACTGCTTATCCTTCAGGAACTCCTGGTTAACTGTAGTGATTTCCAACTCACCACGAGCAGATGGCTTGATAAGCTTGGCTACTTCGACTACCTTATTAGGATAGAAGTATAAGCCTACTACTGCATAGTTGCTCTTTGGATGCTCAGGCTTCTCCTCAATGCTGAGGCAATTGCCTTGCTCATCAAACTCTGCGACACCATATCGCTCTGGATCGCTGACACGATAACCGAAGACGGTTGCCTTGTCGTTCTGCTCTGCATCTACTACAGCCTGATGCAACATCTGGTTCAATCCTGCACCATAGAAGATGTTATCGCCTAAGACGAGGCAAGCGGAATCATTACCAATGAATTTCTCTCCGATAATGAAGGCTTGGGCCAAGCCATCTGGTGATGGTTGCTCAGCATACTCGAACTTGACTCCGAACTGGCTGCCATCGCCTAAGAGTCGTTTAAAACCTGGCAAGTCAAATGGTGTTGAAATAATGAGTATTTCACGGATACCTGCCAACATCAAAACCGAAATAGGATAATATATCATCGGCTTGTCGAAGATAGGAATCAGCTGCTTGCTGATACCCTTTGTGATAGGATACAATCGTGTACCGCTACCACCAGCTAATACAATTCCTTTCATGGCTTTATGTCTTTGTTTTAACTTTACATCGTTATTTAAAAGGCAGGCTCCACACCAAAAGCGAAAAGTAGCTCATAAAAAATGCTAATGGTGCTTCGCCTACCAGTAATATTTATGATTTCTTTCGCCTATTCTTGACATCTTTCATGGTAATGATTCTACCGGGATGTTCCGAGTCCCAAACCGCTGCACCTCCATGCTTGAAGAAATCCCAAAGGATTATGAGGAGGGCGAGGACAGAGAGGACTCCTACTAATATTAATATGAGTAATAACATCTTTTTTATTTTTAATGTTGAATGTTGAATGTTGAATTATTATCGAGGGCAGCGTACTTTGAGTGCTGGCTCTTGTACTCTGGAACGATCTCTTTCATCTTCTTCACTATTGCCATGTCATCGTAGGTGAAGGAGAGCTGGTAGAGGTCTTCCTCGTTCTTGCGTGCCAACTCGTATGGATACTCACGAACCTTGGCTACCATAATCTTTGGATGATGGGTTGGAACGGT
>ERZ1026862.2059-NODE-2059-length-10934-cov-6.211416_pt1 | contig 10934 bp, 11 predicted proteins | sample MGYA00380161_ERZ1026862 | MGnify/ENA primary metagenome ERZ1026862 (study PRJEB33269, sample SAMEA4719797) | human gut metagenome | biome: human-associated habitat; feature: organic feature; material: feces | place: Cameroon | collected 2013-10 ... | reverse complement strand
CGAGATGCTCAGGAGTCTCGTGGGCTCGGAGATGTGTATAAGAGACAGGCCTATATTAGACTTGAAAAAATAATCAGAATATGATATAATTATTATTGTTATTTTAGGTCAAAGAGGGTACTTATGCAAAAACCATTAACGTGCGTTGAAATATGTGCAGGAGCAGGTGGTCAAGCTCTAGGTCTTGCTATGGCATGCTTTTCTCACGTTGCACTAGTTGAATACGAATCCGATTACTGTAAAATTTTAAAGCAGAATAGACCGGAGTGGAATGTTATTATGCGAGGATGTACACAATAATGTGCCGTTTTCAAGACCACGGTTAGCTTTTAACCGCACTTTGACCTCAATTTTTCTATATCGACCCGAGATAAGACAATTCAATACCGTTGTAAAATATTAAGAGCCGTTGCGACTGCAGCGGCTCTTTTTTACTTGTCGCTTATATACTGCTTAGGTAAATGAACATTTATGGTGAAGACTATCTTGTACAATAACTACATGATACTTTATGCTCGATCATATTTCAATAATTGTTTCCGGTGCAATTCCCCTGAACTTCTCCGCATTTTCAGTATGGACAGGAATAAGCACCGATGGGTTTACTCTTTGGATCAGCTTCCTTATCGTACCCTCGTCCGCGTGACCGCTTGTGTGCAGCGTTTCGATACGCAGCCCCATTTTCTCGCATTCCGTCAGGAACGGTTTCATACTTTCGGTTTCACGATAGCCGCTCCAGAATGAGTAAACAAGTATCCCGTTCTCAAAGGACATCAGTTCGGACAGGGATTTCAGATAATCCAGCATTGAAGTCCTGACGCACATCACAAAGCGCTTTTTGGCTATTGTGCTTTTGCCGATTTTATGCTGGTATTTCTCTATGAATTTGTATCTGGACGGACTTGTTATGAACGCATAAACGTCCCCGAACTGCGGATTTGGAATATGCTCTCCCGCCGCTGTTGCAATTCCCGCCATATATGCTTCCTCGAGGAAAACCCGTCCGGTTTTCCTGGCAGCACGGTACATCGTCACTATCCTGTCTATATTCATCGATGATTGCAACACGAATACAGGACCCTTGGTTTCGGAAAACAGATTTGCCGCCCTTTCTTCAAGTGCGGTTTCAGTCTGTGGAACATACCCGTCCCGTGAAAGCGTTGTTCCCTCGCATATCAGCTTATCAACCTTTTTCGGCAGGGAGTTCAGCAGCCACTCAAACGGCTTCCTGCCATTTGAGCGGAAATCTCCCGTATACAACACGCTCTCTCCATAAGCCTCGCAAAGCAGCATATAGCTGTCAAAAGCGGAATGGTCGCACAGAAATGGCGTGACAGTAATATCTCCGATAACGATTTTGTGCATGTTGCGCAGAAATCCTTTTGGGGTTATTGTTTCCCGACTTTTGTAACGGTCGGAAGCACTGACGATTTTATAGCAGCCCTCTCCTATATACACCGGAATATCCTTGTGCGCACGATAGACAAGCCCCAGATGGTCGGAGTGATAATGTGAAACGAAAATCGCGTCATAACCTGCAAAATCGAACAGCCCACAAATATCCGGAAGAGTGTGCCCACCGTCAAGTTCTAGCCCTGCGTCAAGCAGGATTTTGGTTTTTTCGGTGGATATCTCGATGATATTTCCGCCGATCTGATTCTTGCCGCGAATGATGTTGACTTTCATTGTCCGTTGCTCCGATATTCAAACTTTCTGCCACAGGTTCTGCATTTCATCTTCCGCACGGTCACGCCTGAAAGCTTGTTTATTATAGCCGTAAGTATCGCCAGAACTGCGCATATTCCAAAGCATATAACAGCAATCGGAGTAAGACTACCTACCGCCGTTAGCAGCACCACAAGCCAGAACGCTTCTTCAAAGTCCGACTGCGTTTTTACAACATTCTCCGAACCGCAGTTGGGGCAGCAAATACGCACAGGCACTCTTATAACAGCGGTATCCTCTGCGTTATCAGCTGGCATATGATTTACACGGTAAGCCCGTGCGCATCTTTCGGATATGCCTGAATCAATGAGCTTCTGATATACGTCATCGGTTCCAACGCTCAGCTTAATTGCAACTTCACGCACGACAGAAGTCCGCTTTACTGTCGATACTGTCAGACTGACTATCGAAACCAGCACAAGTATTATTTGTGCGATAACTATGTAAAACAGCGTTTCATTGCCTGTAAATGCGCTGATAAATGGAACGAATATCGTTACGATCGTCGTTATCCACCAGCCGATGATCATTCGGCTGTATTTGTGGTACTTTTTGATCAGCTCTTCCATTGCAGTATCCTTACTTTTTCTTGTATTCAGCAATAAAGAGCAGCATTACACTATCGACTATTTCCGCTGCTGCAACCGCTTCTTCTGCGGTCGAAAGCTCTTTTCTGAACCTGATTTTCAACCCGGAAGAGGTTTTGGAACACTCGGAAACTATTTCTCCGAAATTCTTTTCGATTTTCCTTGAAATATCGCTTACGATTCTTCCCTGCAATTCAGCAAACTCGCTGTCGGAAGCTCCTCTGCCGGCAAACACAGTCTTGCTTACATTGAACTGTATCTCGGAACTGAAATCAAAATCGAACAGCGTACTGTATGCGCCGGTATTATTATCGTAAATTGCGTCAAGCCGTGAGGCGATTTTATACCTGCCGTCTTTTTCAGAATCCGCCGCTATCAGCGGACTGTACTTTACAATGTTCTTATCCATTTCAGCTTTGAAAACACCCTTGAAATCCTTGGATTTCTTAGGCATCTGACGAATGAACGTTATAAACAGCACTATTACGATAAGCGTGCCGAATATATCCTTTATCGCCCCTGCAATAGTGGCTGCGCTAATGCCGTTGAAGAACATTTCCGCCAGCGCCGCTATAATTGCAATTCCACCGAAAATGCCGCCCCAGACCTTTTCCTCAAAATCGAACTTATCCATTTTTAATCCTCCGTAATAATAAATCCGTCATCTGATTTGGTTATGTAATACGGCTTGCTGTCAAGCAGCGCCATCAGCCGTTTCAGCTGCGGACGTGGTTCATGCATTTCATCATACTGCACTCCTCCTTTAAACACAAACGGGCACGCTCTGATGACCGTCGTCTTCGGCAGCTCAAAGTTTTCAAGCAGCTTTTCCTGATCAACTGTCCTGAGATAAGCAAATCCCTCAAGCACGCAGCGCAGCATAGTTTCATCGCTGTCAGGCTTTTTCAGTTCAAGAATACTGAGAACGGAACCGTCATAGGCGAGCAGGTCTATTTTCCCGGCTTTGTCGGAGCGCTCGCTTTTCAGCGGAGTCTGATAGTCGATCATCTTTCCGACAAAATCGTACTTCTTGCCGTACATCTGCATTGCGATAAGTTCTTCCTCACGGTTGCTTGCGCCGTTCCTGATAACTCCATCATGACCGGGAGTCTTGTACGTGATTTCTCTCGTTATGGTGGGGATCCCGTTTTTGAACTTCTCAATGTGATCGCACAAAAACTCCGCAATAACCTCCGTAAAAAGCTCGTTTGTGTCGCTCGTACGCCCTCTGTAATTCACGAAATTCTGCTTATAGAATATGCTGATCTCACCGAAAGCAGCGGTGCATTTGCTGATGATGTCGGTCTTTGTGTACCCCATGGTCACATTTCCTCCTTTGTAAAATAGGTCGCAGTTCTTACCCTGAAATACTCGTTCATCGAAACGGATACGCTTTTCTGCCCTTTATAGTGTAATCCGAACTTGAATACCATGCCCCAGAAAGCGCCAATACTCTTTTTAACGAAAACGGGCAGCTCCGCATTGCTCTTTCCTGTCAATAATATAAAATCGTCCTTGTAGTAGGTAAGGAATGTTTTCACCGGCGGAATGCAGAATACATCATTGCAGAACACGATATGCGACAGAAGCTGCTCATCTGATACAGCTTCAAGGCATTTGTTCCAGTATGGTGCGTATTCCTTGTTCTGCTGAAAATCCCTGAAATGAGTGTAGATTTCAGAGAAGTGCTGTTCAATATATTCTCTCACTTGATTCGCCTCAATACATATGTGATTTTCACATATGTATTATAACACGTTATAATTCTTTTGTCAAGAGGTGAGTTTTATCATTAAGGAAGTACTGATTAAATCCGGCGAAAAATTTGCAGGCAAATAACAAAATGATCCCACTGGTCATTAGTTACCAGTGGAATCATGAATTTATAGGACTACATTGCCTTAAGCAAAAATGCCATATACAGTGGCAATGTAAGTATCGGCCCGGTTCTTCCGACATTGTAATCACCGAGCTTTAAGCCGTATCGCATGCCGTGGTAGATGCCATCGCCATAGTCCTGCGTTATGTCGCTACTGCGTAACGATAGAGGATTGCACAAGAGAAGACCGCGAAAGGCTCTGAGAACCACTATTTCGAATATGTAAGATGGCACCGCAGCCGGTCTAAAGCCGGCGGAGCTGCTGTCTCTCGCAAAGGTGTTGCAGGAGCTTCTGCATATAGGAAAAACACCGCTCTGCAGTTGGTGCAGAGCGGTGAGATTGAGGCATTCAGGGTGGGAAATCAGTGGAGAATAGCAAAAGATAGTATTATAAAATATATTAACAAAATGATTTAACGAAAAGATAATAAAACTGCCCTCAAGGATAAGTAAGTCCTTGGGGGCAGTATTTACGTATTCTGACAGTTATTTCACGGTTATCGTGATCTTGGACTGAACGCCGTTGTACGTTTTTACTGTAATGACGCATTTGCCCGCTTTCAGTCCGGTAATGTTACCCTCCTGATCTACCTTTGCCACCGCAGGCGCACTGCTCAACCACTTAAGAGTTCCGGTATATCCGTTGGCAGTCGCTGTCGCTTTTACGGTCTGACCGGTCTTTATCGTGCGGGTGCTGTAAGGAACTTTCAGGCTGGTCGCTGCTTTCTTGACAACAATCTTGATCGTAGCAGTCTTGCCCTTTGACGTTGTGACCTTTATCGTAGCTTTACCAGCGGATTTGCCAGTAATAACGCCCTTATCGCTTACTGTTGCGACCTTAGTATTCGTACTGCTCCATGTCAGCTTATCCAATGTGAGGACAGGCGTCGTGACTGCATTCAGCGCCACGGATTCGCCAACGCCGATAGTGACGCTCTTAGCATTGAATTTGACCGCAGTAGCATACTGAGTTATCTTCTTCCATCCTGCATAAAGAGTAAGGTCTTTCTCCGGCATTTCAGAATCAGCAGTGTATTTTGTACCCTTTCCGTTAGACTTGGTGTACCATCCGGTGAATTCATAGCCCTTTCTAACAGGAACAGGCAGCTTGCCTATCTTGGCGCCGCAGGATGCGTACATGGTGTCCTCGCCCGGCATTGTGCCCTTTTTCGCGTCAAAAAGTATCATGTACTCAAAGCCGCGCCATTTTGCCGTCAGCTTTATGTCCTTATCGGGCATTTTATCAGTGCTGCTGAATTTTTTGCCGTCCTGATAATACCAGCCGGTAAATTCGTAACCGTCACGCTTGGGAGCAGGGATATTTCCGATAGCAGTATCGTATTTAACTGTAAAGCTGTCCTTTGAAACGGTTCCCTTGTTGGGGTCAAGCGTTACTGTAGGGGATTTTGTCTTCCAGATAGCATAGAGAGTGAGATTGTTGTGGATAACCTTTGTGTTCTTGTTGTAGGTATCGCCGGTGCCGTCCGCCTTGCTGTTCCACTCTACAAATGTGTATCCCTTGCGGGTCGCGTTCGGGAATGAAGATATCGCAGTATTATAAGGCACAAGTACCTTTTCGCTGTCCAGCTCTCCGCCGTTGCCGCTGAAATCCACTACAAGGCTCTTGCCCTCCTGGAGCCATGCGGCATAAAGCTTGGTATCGGAGCGCGGCATAATGGTGCTGTTGGTGTAGAGATCGCCGTTGCCGTCTGCGCGGGTATACCAGCCGATGAACTGATAGTTGGTGCGGGTGGGAACAGGAAGCTCTCCCATCGCAAGCCCGAAGGAATAATCCTTCTGCTTTACATCGCAGCTTCCGCCCTGAGCGTCAAACGTCACACTGAACTGAAGCGGGCGGTACTTCGCATACAGGGTCATGTCAGAGGAAACCTTGTCCATTACGAAATCCCACGGCTCGCCCTTGCCCTCGGGATTGGTGTACCAGCCTACGAATTCGCAGTCCTTTTTCTCCGGGGGAATTTCCTCGGAAACCGACTGACCACGCAACGTCAATATTGAGCTGTTCTTGGTGTCACCGCCATTGGTATCGAACGTTACCTTAGCATGGGATTCAGAAAGTGGTATCACGTCATATTCGTCACAATTTAATGTTGATTTATTTATTACTTCATTCGAGGGAAAATGGACCGTGATATCTGTCCAGTATACATTTTGATGGTCTGTGTTTCTTACATATGCTTCTGATAGCTGTTTATCATAATCAGCCAAAGACAAAGCGTAAAAATATCCATATGGGCGTAATTCATTGATACTAGGTGAATAGCTGATATTGTCAAGTACTCCGTCATACCAGAATGTAGCACGCCCTATCTCGTCAACATTATCTCCCATTACAAATTCGCTCAGAGAATCACAATAGGCAAAAGTGTACTGATCCTTGTCACTCTCGGCATAATAGTGGTTTGAAGATGAATAATAAACTCCGCCTATTTTCTTAACAGAATTGGGCAGAACGACCGACTTTAACTCCTTGCAGCCGCTGAATGCCTCACCAAGTATTATTTCAAGTCTGTTTGGCAGATTGATATATTCCATGTCACTGCCAGCAAACGCACCTCTTCCGATTATAGTAACTGCCCTTCCATCAATTTCGTCAGGAACGATAACATATGAGTCATTTCCATCATACTTCGTTATCATTACGTCTTTACCTGATATTACATAGCTGAAATCCCCATACCGTTTGCTTTCCTCCGCTGCCGCCGGCACAGTCATAACAACGCTTGTCAGCGCTGTAACGCCAGCCATTACGGCGCATAACGCCTTTTTGAATTTCATTTCAATACCTCCTGTGGAATCACTTGTTTTTTTGTTTTTGCTTAGGAACGTAAGCAATTGACGGGTGCACGACTTTCCCGTTCAATGTTGCGATGTTCCATCGTTTTCCTACTGTTGAAACGTATATCGCGTTGCCCGCCATATTGACAAGAGATGCTATAAGGGCGATATAAAAGATAATATTCATAAGAGAATCACACTGATCATGGGATACCAGCTTTGGAACGTCACGCATATAAAATAACACCACCAAAAGAGCCATACACCCCACAAACGCAAAAACGAACCCGAGCATTATCCTTGAAGCCAGCCCGGTACGCTTATATTTTGTATATCGTTTGAGGGTCTGGATATCTTTTTCGGTACAAGTGTTAAAGCTGTTGACCATATCGTGGTAGTCGGTCTTGTTATATGGGGAAACCTCGTCTACCTTTTTGATAAATTCGCTCATCTGCTTTTTGCTTAACAGATCGACCCTGAAAAATTCCTCCGCCAGCTGTTCGGCATTTGCCTTATCCTGTCTGCCCTGTTCTGAATTCTCGTATTCTTCGCCACGGTGGTTTGCAAAATCCCGGGCTCTCTTTTTCTCAATAGCGTTATCAATGGCTTTATCGACTGCCTTATCCACCTTGTCAAGGGCTTTGTCTACCATTTCCTTTCTTGCTATTTTAGCGTGTATCTTTGCGGTAAGACCCCCGAGGGGCGGTTCGGTTATGCCGTAGCATTTCAGCTTAAGCATTATCGCGCTTTCGATTTCTCTGAGCTTGTCAATGTCGGTGGATTCAATATCTATCCCTTCGGCATGCATCCGCTCTGCCAGCTTCGTGAAATATTCGTCCCAGTCCTTTTCGATACCCGGACTGATACAGCATGCCGCATTCAGGACATGGCGGTCAGGGTCGTCAAATCTCAGTGCGAACCCCTCGAACAGCTCGCACCCCTGATAGAAAGGATCCGCGCACATTGCCAGCAGATAGGCTCTCTGCCACTCTTCGGTATTTAAGTTGTATTTGCGTGACCTGCTCTCAAAAAATAGCAGTGGGACGTTTCTGTCTATTAAATGCCCGATCTCGTCCTCGCAGAAAATATTCATGCCGAGTTTTTTGTGCAGGAATTCCGCACAGCGCTCAAAATAAACCTTTATCACCTGAAGATCCGCGTAGTGGACGAAGGATTCCGGATCCTGCCTTTTAACTATCTGGAACTCAAAAACTCTGTGCAGGTCGCTGTAATAGTTTTCTTTTATTTCGTCCGGCACCCTGGAATAATCGTACTGACTTTTCTCCGTCATGCGGCGGAATTCAGTGTGTACCGAGCTTATCAGCAGCAGGTCGAGCTTTGCTGCGATATCCGAGAACATGCCCTGATAGTCCGGCTTCCGTCCGGAGTGAAGCTGTTCATAGAGATAATCCCTCAGCACCGCAAGACCGTTATATTCCCCACAGCAGAACGATCTGTAGGCGCTTGTGAGCCGGCTGTAATTCTGCATTGCCTCGGGATTTTTTACGACAAGGGTGTAGTCCCCGATAACAAAGCTCTTTTCAGCGCCAGTCGGAACATAGTTTTTGTCCTTAAGGCTCATGTATTTCGACTTTGCCGCAGCTTTCTTGATATTGTTCAGCCATTCGTCCTTTTCCATAGCATAATTCCTTCCTTTTTCATAAGAATATTATCATTATCACGACAAGCACGGCGAACGCCGCCGCGTTAGCGATGAAATATCCGGGCGCCGTTTTCGCGGCAGCTCCGGTATCTGCCGATGGAGGCTGCGCGGTATTTTCCGGTACGCTCTGCGCCTGCGGCGGTGAGGCGAGCGGAATGTATTCCTGCTCCTTTTTGAGCTGTGGTTTCGCCAGAGATATCTTATGAGCAGACCGGGGAGCGGTACGGTTAAGGGTTTCGTCCGCGGCTAATGCACGGTCGTACTCCGTGCGCTGAACCGGGTCGGAAAGCACCTTTCTGGCGTATTCTATATCCGAAAGCTGCTTTCTGACCTCCTCCGGGGACAACTCAGGAGCATTCCCGGTTTCCAGTTCCGTTTTCCTGCGGATATATGCATTATGTATCTCGTCATCACCGGCGCTGCGGGGAACTCCGAACATTTCGTAAAGATCCATCAGCTTTCCTCCTTGCCAATGGCGGTGAACAGCTCATTCAGCGCCCCCAGTCCCGACATTATCAGCGGAATGTAAATGCACCATTTGTTGATGTTTCCCGGGAGCATTCCGTACCACTTTGAGGATAACGCAAATATGCTTAGCGCAAACGCGCCGTAAAAATACGCATAGCCCTGGAACTGCCACTTGTTACACTTGCCCCAGCCCCGGATCCTGCTGTTTACAACGGCAAGTGCAATGCAGGCTATGCCGACTATGACCATTCCAACCCCCAGCACGCTTTCAAACGTGCTTTTATCCGGAGATCTCCCCATCAGCACGATAACGCCGACGGTGCAGGCTGCGATACCACCTGTGTCCACATCGAACAGCCGGAATACTGCGGCGACTGCCATTCCTATGGCGCATGCAATAAGACACACGATAAATCCCACGATTATAAGAAGTATGATAGTGCCTATCGTTTCTCCGGTCGTGGATTCCGCCGCTGCGCTCACGTTATTGAAAACATTCCGGATTATTCGTCCTATGTATTCTCCCATTTATGTCACCTCGGCATTCTTCCTGTGATAAAGCAGGAACCTTGCCCCATAGTAAGCCAGCACGCCCAGCGCTATCCACTGCGACGTGGAAAAGCAGAGAAAATGTCCGCGCACTTCGTCCCCGCGCAGGAACTCCAGCAGAAAACGGCACGCAGCGTAGCTTATCATATATACAGCGAGCAAGTCGGTCTGTTTTCCTTTTCTGCGTTCAAGTAGGAGAACGGCAGCCAATATCAGCAGGTCGCACAGGCATTCTGCCAGCTGAACCGGAAACCGAATAACGCCGGGGCTTGTCAGCATCTCAAAGCCCACCGGGAATTCAATGCCATAGCAGCAGCCCGAGAGAAAGCAGCCAATTCTTCCGAATGAGTGGAACAGTAAAAAGCACGGAACGAGCATATTGAAGAGCTGTCCGGCATTTTCCCCGCGTACTGCGGAATAAATCTTCACTGCCGCAAGAGCGCCGAAAAGCCCTCCGTAGAATACAAATCCACCGAAGAGCAGTACGTCTGTAAAACCAGCGTTTCCGCTGAATACGGCAGGTAGCTGGGTGAGCACGAAAAGCAGCCGGCTTCCTGCAAGCATTCCTATTGCCGCAAATATACACACCTGAACCGTGCGCAATAGCGCTATTGCGTATTTCTTCACCCTGAATGCAAGCAGCAGGGCAGCGGCGGCAAGTCCCAGGAAGCAGCAGATGTTGTATGCAGGAACAACGATATGAATGAGCGGCAACATATCAGTTCTTCTTGTAGCAGCCGTATACCGGAGTTATCTCTCCGTCACGCTCTACGCCCGCATTTACGCAGTAATAGCCGCTGCATATGTAAGTCACCGTGTTAATATCGTCGGCACTGGTGTCATCCGAAGTTGTTATGCCGAAACAGTCCACGCAGCCAGCATAGCTGTATTTCGAGGTGCCGGTGCAGTCAGATGGCGAGCTCATATTTACGCAGCCAAAGCAGGACAGACAGCCGCTGTTATCTTCCATGACATAAAAGCTGCTTGCTATCTCTCCCACGGTCGCGGTGTTGCCGGAGCTTCCCGAGCAGCCGGTCAGAGCAAATGCGGAGCCTGCAAGAACGGCAGCTCCCGCTAAGGTTATAAGTAGTTCCTTTTTCTTCATTTTAAGTCACCTGTTTCACTTGGGATTATAATTATAAGCACAATTTGACCATCAGCAATAGCATTATATCACATAATCGTCATCTATTCAATTATGTTTTATTATTTTCGTCATTTTAACATAATTTCTGGGATAAAATATGTATAATTAAACTAGATT
>ERZ1026862.2052-NODE-2052-length-10960-cov-37.385053_pt1 | contig 10960 bp, 5 predicted proteins | sample MGYA00380161_ERZ1026862 | MGnify/ENA primary metagenome ERZ1026862 (study PRJEB33269, sample SAMEA4719797) | human gut metagenome | biome: human-associated habitat; feature: organic feature; material: feces | place: Cameroon | collected 2013-10 ... | reverse complement strand
ATATGAAGACGGGACTGAAGATGGCAGGAGCCAAGGGACTCAAGGTGGATGGCATTGCCATCGATACCTGGGGAGTGGATTTCGGTCTCATCGACCAGGACGGCAACCTTCTGGGCAACCCGGTATGCTATCGCGATGCCCGCACCAAGGGAATGCCGGAAGAAGTTTTCAAGCAGATTGATCCATCGGCACATTATGCCATCAACGGCACGCAGGTGATGGAAATCAATACCCTCTTCCAGTTATACAGTCTGAAGAAAGCCAACAGTCCACAGTTGGAGAAGGCAGCTCATCTGCTTTTCACCCCAGACCTCTTCAGCTACTATCTCACTGGCGAAGCCAACAATGAATATACCATCGCATCCACATCAGAACTCCTGAATGCAACCACCAAGGACTGGGACTGGGAAACCATCGACCAGTTGGGTCTTCCACGCCACATCTTCGGCAAGATCGTGATGCCGGGCACCGTAAGAGGAAAGCTGCGCCGCGACATCGCAGAGGAAACCGGACTCGGAGAAGTGGATGTCATCGCAGTAGGTTCTCATGATACAGCCAGTGCGGTAGCAGCCGTACCAGCCACAGAAGACGAATACCCGATGGCATTCATCAGTTCAGGTACCTGGTCGCTCCTGGGTGTTGAGATAGAAAAGCCAATCCTTACCGAGGAAGCCCGAAAGGCAGAGTTTACCAACGAGGGCGGCATCGGCGGTCGCATCACCTTCCTGCAGAACATCACAGGTCTCTGGATCATGCAGAGACTGATGGCTGAATGGAAGGAGAATGGCGAGGAACAGCAGTTCGACATCATCCTCCCTCTGGCAGAGGAAGCTCACATCAATGCCATCATCCCTGTGGATGACGCTGCGTTCCAGAATCCGGCATCCATGCAGCAGGCTATCATCGACTACTGCGCCACCCATCAGTTGCAGGTTCCTCAGACCAAGGCAGAAATCGTGCGCTGCGTACTCCAGTCGCTGGCAGCCAAGTATGCCGAGGCTACCGCTCACCTCAACGAGATGTTACCACAGCCAATCAAGTGCATGCACATCATCGGCGGCGGCTCACAGAACAAGTTACTCAACCGTCTCACCTCCGAAGCATTGGGCGTTCCAGTCATTGCGGGTCCTATAGAGGCTACGGGTATGGGCAACATCCTGACCCAGGCACTTGCCAAGGGAGAAATCAAGGATATCGACGAGCTAAGAGCCGTGGTAAGACAAAGCATCTGATCCATCCGAATATTTACCCTACAAACATAAACGCAGACAATATTAACCTGAAATATGGAATCGAAAAAGAAAGAATCAATTCTCATGAAGGATGGGGTTAGCTACCTCGTACCCTTCATCTTAATTACATCGTGCTTTGCACTATGGGGATTTGCCAATGATATCACCAATCCGATGGTGAAGGCATTCTCCAAGATCTTCCGAATGTCATCTACGGATGGTGCTCTGGTACAGGTAGCCTTCTACGGCGGTTACTTCGCCATGGCTTTCCCTGCCGCCATCTTCATCCGCCGCTTCTCCTACAAGGCAGGCGTACTGCTGGGATTAGGACTCTATGCCTTCGGTGCATTCCTCTTCTATCCGGCAAAGATGATGGGCGAATATTATCCATTTCTCCTCGCCTACTTCATCCTAACCTGCGGACTCTCCTTCCTGGAGACATCGAGCAACCCTTACATTCTGTCGATGGGAACGGAGGAGACGGCAACACGCCGACTGAACCTGGCACAATCGTTCAACCCGATGGGTTCGCTGCTCGGTATGTATGTAGCGATGAACTTTATACAGGCAAAACTCAACCCGCTTGATACGGCTGGGCGCGCCAATCTCTCGGCTAGCGAATTTGAGGCAATCAAGGAATACGACCTTTCGGTATTGATCAATCCATACCTGATTATCGGTCTGGTCATCCTCACCATCTTCTTCGTCATCCTGTTTACCAAGATGCCGAAGAACAGCGAGAAAGACAACAAGATCAACTTCGTGCCTACCCTTCGCCGCATCTTCCGCATGCCGCACTATCGTGAAGGCGTATTCACCCAGTTCTTCTATGTGGGCGCACAGATTATGTGCTGGACCTTCATCATCCAATATGGTACCCGCATCCTGATGCAGGAAGGAATGGCAGAGATTGATGCCGAGGTCACCTCGCAGAAGTTCAACATCATTGCAATGGTACTGTTCTGCTGTTCCCGTTTCATCTGCACCTTCATTCTCCGCTTCTTCAATGCAGGACAGTTACTGATGATATTGGCGATAGCAGGTGGCTGCTTCACAGCCGGCGTCATTGCACTCCACAACATCTGGGGTCTCTACTGCCTGGTAGCAGTCAGTGCCTGCATGTCATTGATGTTCCCTACCATCTATGGTATAGCCCTGAGGGGTCTTGGCGATGATGCCAAGTTTGGTGCAGCCGGTCTCATCATGGCAATCCTGGGCGGTAGTGTCCTGCCACCTTTGCAGGCATCCATCATCGATATGCATACCGTATTCGGAATGCCATCTACCAATGCATCGTTCATTCTTCCATTCATCTGTTTCGTGGTGATTGCCATCTATGGATATCGCACCAAATTGCGCAGCATTGGCAAACTTTTTGGTTAAAATTAGCAAGCTGTGGCCGTTTGTTATCGGTCACAGCTTATTTTTGGTCAAATAGTCTTAAAGTCGACAAATATTCACAGCATTTTCTATATCAATTAATAAATTTTACGTATTTTTGCCTAAAATTTCAAAAGGACTTACCAACCTAGATAATAAATAAAAGAAAATCAGATTGTAAGTGAGCACAATAAACATTTCAAGCAAGAACAATTAAATATAAATAGTTATTCATTACATTAAAAGTTTGTATTATGACAAAAACTAACAAAACAATTACAAATAGCTAGAATGCTACTTGATCTTCACTTCTATCTTAGCCTTGGCAGCATCAGCGCTGGAGCCGCCAACAAATACCTGGTAAGTGCCAGGAACCACGCGGATGGTGTTGGTCTGGGCATCCCAACCCTCGAAACTCTTGCGAGGAAGATCGATGTTTACCATCTGGCGCTCGCCAGCCTTCAAAGACACACGCTTGAATGCCTTGAGACTCTTGATAGGTCCATCCACGTCATCCATGCGCTTGATATAAACCTGCGCTACTTCGGTACCCTCACGCTTGCCCGTATTCTGCAAGGAGAACATCAGCTTGTAATCAGCAGCCTTGCTGCCACGCTTCTTGCTCTTCACCTGCATCAGGGTAGGCTTGCCGTACTCGAAAGTGGTATAACTCAAACCGTAACCGAATGGGAACAAAGGCTCACCCTTGAAATAACGATAGGTACGATTCTTCATCGTATAATCGAGGAAATCTGGAAGATCGTTCACACTCTTATAGAAGGTAACCGGAAGCTTGCCCGATGGATTCACCTCGCCAAAGAGAACCTTGGCTACAGCCTCACCACCCCGTTCACCAGGATACCATGCCTGAAGGATTGCCTCGGCATTTTCCGTCTCAGGAACCATGGCGATGGCACATCCAGAACAGTTGACAAAGACGACACGCTTGCCTGCCTGATGCAGCATGGCGATGACCTGACGCTGAGCCTTCGGCAACTCCAGGTCGGTTCTGTCGCCGCCCTTGAATCCAGGCTCCTCAATCTCAAGCTGCTCGCCCTCCAGATTTGGAGAGATACCGCCTACGAATACCACGGCATCCGCATCGCCCACCTCTGCCAGGATCTGCTCGTTGGTAGGCTTCGAAGTCTTCAGGATATCAAACTGCATCACAGCCACATCTTCCTTCTGGGTATAATCTATCTGAATCTTAACCGGCTTGCCTGCTTTCAGAGAGAGCGGTTTGATGATAGGCGCCACGCGGCCCCAGCACTCCCGCATATTCACGATGGTATCGCCATCCACTATCAGGCGGCAACCGTCATCAATACCCATATTGATGGTAAGATCCTCATCCCTGTCAGGAGTCAACACACCCTCATAGCGGGCTGAGAAATGAGTAAGATTTACACCCGGCGCAAACACGGTGTTACCACCATTGCTCAGATTGATGGCAGTCTTCATCACATCCGTAGCCACCGGCTCGCCCTTCTGATTCTGATTGTTCCAATAGGTAGCCTTCATTCCCTCACGGAAGAGGTTGAAACGGCTTTCCTGCACCTCGTTTCTAGTCAAGGTACAAGCCGGAACATACTTCACCTCTGCCCCCTTCATATAGTTGCGGATGCCCTGGAGGATGGTGGTAGAACTGGTAGGATAACCCGAATAGTTGCCTCGCAGCATGATGGAATCATTGGCATTAGGTCCCATCACCACAATCTTCTGATTGCGGTTCAAAGGCAGCAGCTGGTTTCTGTTCTGAAGAAGTACGATGCCTTCTTCAGCTATCTTCTCAGCCAGATCCTTATGAGCCTTGCAGGCGATGACGTTCTCAGGAATCTGAGTCCATGACACGGTTTCATCCTTATCGAAATCGCCGAGCTTGAAACGAGCCACCAGCAGGCGTTTCAGGCTCTGGTTTACCTTATCTTCATTGATCATTCCCGCCTTCACAGCTTTCGGAATAGTACGATAGGCACTGCCGCATTCCAGGTCGGTACCGGCATTCACAGCCTGGGCAGTTGCCTCGGTAGCGGTCTTTGCCGTACCATGATAGCCCGGCATATAGAAATCATTGACAGCTCCGCAATCGGAGGTAATCAGTCCCTTGAATCCCCATTCGTCTCTGAGAATCTGGCGTTCAAACTTGGCGTTGGAGCAGCAAGGAGCACCATCTATACGCTGATAGGCACACATCACCTCAGCCACATGTCCATCCTGTACCAGCGACTTGAAGGCAGGAAGATAAGTCTCCCACAAATCACGGGCTGGCAGATTCTCCAGATTGAAGACGTGGCGATTCCACTCCGGACCGCTATGCACGGCGAAATGCTTGGCACAAGCCAGCGTCTTGACATACTGGGGAGCCTTAGACTGGTCAGAAGCCAGAACGCCAGGAGCCGCCAGCGGTTTGCCGTCAAACGACTGTCCCTGCAGACCATTCACCACGGCAAGTCCCATACGTGTGGTGAGATAAGGATCTTCGCCATAAGTCTCCTGTCCGCGTCCCCATCTAGGATCACGGAAGATATTGACATTCGGAGTCCAGAAGCTCAGACTCTGATATCTCTTTACATTACCCGACTTCTTCGCCACCTGCGCCTTGGCTCTCGCCTCATCGCTTACGGCAGTAAACACCTGATAGAGCAAGGCATCATCCCAGGAAGAAGCCATGTGCATGGTGATAGGAAAAACCGTGGCATATCCGTTGCGTGCCACGCCATGCAGCGCCTCGTTCCACCATTGAAACTGAGGAATACCCAGTCGGGAGATGGCAGGCGAAGCATCCATCATCAGCTTCGTCTTCTCCTCCAGGGTCAGGCGTGAAAGCAAGTCATTGGCTCTTGCCTCGGCAGAAAGGTTCGGGTTCTGATAAGGCAACAGCTGATTGGCTGGCTGTTGGGCGTGAGCTGAGAGCGCCAGAGCAGTCAGCATGGCCAATGTAAGTATTTGTTTCTTCATAACTACTATTGTTATTACGTTATATTGTATAGATTCGTTTTTATATGCAAAAATACATATTTTTTCTGAATACTGAGACTGATTAAGTGTTAAAAAACTCTGATAGTTTCCTCTTTTATGTGATTACTTCCTAATTTTTTCTATTCATTCAAACAATAAAGCACTTTTTCCTTGCTGATTCCAAATATTAGTGCTAACTTTGCACTCAGAAACAACTCTATCTTTTTATAAGACAAAGATACAATAAGACAGATACAACAAGACAGTAAGATCGCAATGACATGGAAAAGATTCTAATAGTTGAAGACGATATCGCATTTGGAACCATGATTCAGACATGGCTCAGGAAAAAGGGATTCGAAGTGGAGAAAACTACTTCGGTCAAGGCTGCCATACAGGTTTGCGAGGAGACAGAAAGAGGATTCGATCTGGTATTATCAGATCTCCGTCTTCCCGACCACGATGGCATTTTCCTGCTGCAATGGATGAGAAAGCATGGCATACAGGTGCCTTTCATCGTGATGACCAGCTATGCGGAAATACAGAATGTGGTGCTCGCCATGAAATCGGGCGCTACCGATTATGTGGCAAAGCCTTTCCATCCGGAAATCCTTCTGGATAAGATCAAGGAAGCGATGAAAGCTCCGAAAAAACAGGATTCGAATGCAGCCTCAACAGATAGTCTGCGTTCAACAGATTCAAATTCTACTCCCACAAACGCAGCACCCGGCAAGCAGGCAGGAAATCAGGCTTCATCTGCCAATGGGGATGTGCCCAAATACCTGGAAGGTGAAAGCGAGGCTTCGCGCAAGCTCTACAGTTTCGTTTCGCTGGTGGCTCCTACCCCTATGTCGGTACTCATTCTGGGTGCCAGCGGTACGGGTAAGGAATATGTGGCAAGAAGAATACACGAACTCAGCACTAGAGCCAATAAGCCTTTCTTCGCACTCGACTGCGGTGCCATTCCTAAAGAGGTGGCGGCATCAGAATTCTTCGGTCATGTGAAGGGATCGTTTACAGGTGCTGACCAGGACAAAAAAGGTGCTTTCGAGATTGCCAACGGAGGAACTCTCTTCCTCGATGAGATGGGAAACCTGAACTACGAAGTGCAGGTACAGTTGCTTCGTGCCCTCCAGGAAAGAAAAATCCGTCCGGTGGGAAGCAACAAGGAAATCGATATCGATATCCGACTGGTATGCGCTACCAATGAGAACCTGGCGCAGCGCGTGGCTGAAGGCAACTTCCGCGAAGACCTCTACCACCGCATCAACGAGTTTACCATCTACATGCCGGAACTGAAAGACCGTGGTGCCGACCTCTTCCTCTTTGCCGACCTCTTTATCAAGCATGCCAACAAGGAGTTGAACAGAAATGTGGAAGGACTCGACGGCAAAGCCAAGGAGCGAATTGCCGCCTACAACTGGCCGGGCAACCTGCGAGAATTGAACAATGTGATGAAACGAGCTACCCTGCTCGCTACCGGAAGATACATCGGAGTAACCGAACTGGAACAGAGTATGGCGCATATCCAGCCACAAGCCCCTACAACCCTGCACGATGAAGAAACGGAACTGCAGAGAATAGAAGCTGCACTGAAAGCAGCTGGTGGTAACAAGAGCAAGGCTGCACAATTGCTCGCTGTGGATAGAAAGACGCTCTATAATAAGATGAAGAAATACGGTATCTGATGACCATTCCCCAACTTTTTGGGGAATAATTCCACACTTGTTCCACAGTTTCCACAAGTCTGAGAATTGGCACAAAGAGAAGCTTTAATTGATTATCAAGTACTTACATCATTTCATACTCTTTTGGCACGCAGATTGTGATATTAGATTGTGTAATAACAAACATAATATTCACAATAAAAAAATAAAGATTATGAAGAAGTTAGTATTTGCAGCTATCGCTGCCATGGTTATGGTTTCAGTTAGCAACGTATTCGCCAGCAACAAGATGGCAAGTGTATCATCAGTAGCTCCAGTTGACACAGTAACTCCAGCAGAACCAGCTGCTCCAGCAGACACAACAGTAGAGAAAGAGACTCCAGCAGAGACACCAGCTGAAACTCCAGCAGAGACTCCAGCAGACTCTACAGCAACAGATTCAACTGTAGCAGAGTAATATCACCTTTAAAAAATAGTAATTAACAGAGGAAAAGATAGAATAACACTAGTAATTACGCGTCGCTTTCAATCAGGCAGGAGACTAATGATAGAATTCATTGGTCTCCTGGCTTGTTTTTAGCCCTTTTGTTTTCTAATATCATTTTTTTGCATTAACTTTGCAAACAAATATCCATTGAGCAAGATATCGGTCTGCTCATCAATTTTAAACGATTTCTCATGCACAAGAACAATATTCCTCTCAAGGTAGCCCTCGGGTATAGCGCCATTGCCATTATCATGATTCTGGCAATCAGTCTGGTGTATAGCAATACCAAGAGTATCAATGCCATCAATGAAGCTTCGCGGGAGTATATCCAGAAAAGGGGTGCCGCCGACAGTACCATCTCTGCCCTGCTCAAGGAGGAGCAGAGAAACCTGAAGCAACTGTCTGATGCCATGGCAGGAAGACCTACCCAAAACTATCTTCAAAATAAGGTGAAGAATCTGAATACGGGAAAGGATTCCATACTGGTTCACTCCAAGGCACCTCAAACCCACGAGGCGAAAAAGACAACGGTAGAGGTATTGAAGACCCGAAGAGGATTCTTCCGCCGACTCGCTGATGCCTTCAAGAAGGAGCACGCCGAGACCTTGAGCGTAAAACAGGACAGCAACCGGGCTGTCATCGATTCCGTTACCACCCCAGTAAACGTGGCGGAAAACGTGGCGACCATCCTCGACCAAATAGACAAGAAGGAGAAAGTGGCTACACAAGACCACAAGCAGAGCATCAGCAAGGAGATGGAAGAGCTGAAGATGGTGAGCGCCAAACTCGCCCTGCGCTCCGCCAAACATCTGAGCGATGTACACCAGCGTGAGAAAGACAATATGCAGGAAGCCATCGAGAAAGCGATGCAAGCAAGAAAGCATCTGTTGTGGCAGATGGAACTGCTGGGCATCGTTGCCTTCTTTGCCATCGTCATCATGATCTTGTTTATCTGGCGCGATGCCAGAAAGGAACGCATCTACAGGGAAAACCTGGAGGCTGCCAACGAGGAAATCCAGCGTATCATGAACCAGCGTGAGCGCCTGCTCCTCACCATCACCCACGATATCAAGGCGCCAGCTGCCTCAATCTCTGGCTTCATCGATCTGATGAAAGCCTATGTCAGCAATCCCCAGGGCATCGAATGTCTCCAGAACATCAAGAATTCTGCCGCTCATCTTTCGCATCTCGTTGCCTCGCTGCTCGATTATCATCAGTTGGAGAATGGACTGATGAAGGTTCAGCCTACCTCGTTCTCACCGGCACAACTGGTAGCAGAATCGGTAGAGGGAATGAAATTGAGAGCCGAAGAGAAAGGATTGGAGATTTCATTCGAATGCAAGATGAAGGGGATGGGAACTTCGGATTCTTCGGAAACTTCAGATTCTCCGATGAAGAAAGAATTCTTCCGTGCTGATGCCTTCCGCATTCGTCAGATATTGGATAATCTGGTAAGCAACGCCATCAAATATACCGACCAGGGCAGCGTTACCATCCAGGCACAGGTTTCAGAAATCCTGGGCAAGCCTACGCTTACCCTGAGCGTAAAGGATACGGGAAAGGGAATGACCGATGAGGAGAAACAGAAGGTGTTCCAGGCGTTTACGAGATTGAAGAGCGCCCAGGGCATCGAGGGTACCGGTTTGGGATTGTCCATCACCCAGGAACTGGTTTCGCTGCTTGGCGGAGAAATCATCCTCCACTCTATCCTGGGCAAAGGTTCTACCTTCATCGTCACCATCCCTATCAAGCCAGCACCAAAGGAGGAGTCTCATGAAATGGCTCCATCAGAAGTCAAGCATGATTCTTCTCCCGATTCTGCTCAAGATAAGGAAGGACAGAATTCCGGCAGCCATCAGATTACTGCCCAGAAGAAGAAGCCGGAATTTGCCAACCACAAGATTCTGATTCTGGATGATGACAAGCTGCAGCTCCAGCTTCTCCAGGAGATGTTGCGCCGCATCGTAGGCGACACCTGGCAGGTATTCGCCTGCAATCATGTGATGGATGCCCTCACCACACTACATAACGAACAGCCTGCCCTGATGCTGATGGATATCGAAATGCCCGAGATGAACGGCATGGATATGATTGCCCACATCAACCATACCCAGATGATGGTGGTAGCGATGACGGCTCACGATACAAGCATTCTGGAACAGCTCCTGAAAGCAGGCTTCGATGATTGCCTGTTCAAGCCATTCAGCATGGAGAAACTGTCTGATATCCTGGGAATAGAGTCCCAGCCTCTACCGGATGCCCAGCCTGAAACTCCATCCCAGCCAGATTTATCATCCCAGCAGAAATCCAACCCTCAGCTTGATTCTCTCCTCGCTTTTGCCGGAGGCGATGAAGAGGCGGCAAAGGAGATTCTCGATACCGTGAAGCAGGAACTTGCCGCACACCTTGAGAACCTGAAAGAAGCCATAGAAGAGGAATCCTTATCTACCGACCGCATAGGAAAGGCGGCACATAAGCTCCTCCCTATCGCCACCATGATGCAGATGGGATGCCTCGAAGAACTCAAGGCGCTCTCACCTGAATACATCGGCGAGATAGAAGAAGCCGAGATCAGAGAAAAACTGAAGGTTGTGATTACGACCTTATCTGCTGCGGTGTCAGACCTGTATGCTTCTTGAAATATCGGCAGAAGAAACTGACGTCGGCAAAATGAAACTCCCAAGCCATCTCCTTGATGCTTTGCGTGGTTCGCTTAAGATGCAGCTTGAGCTGAAGAATCACGTATTGATCGATGATGGTCTTGGGGGTATGCCCCGTTACCTGGTTCACGATGTTAGTGAGATATTTCGAAGAGATATTCATCTGGGCAGCATAATAGTTCACATCCCTTGATATCTTGTAATCCCTCTCCAGCAGCATCATAAACCGATTGAACAATTCTCTTACGCGATAAGATTTCACTTCATCTGGTCGGTATTGCGGATTGCGCTGAAGATACTCATGAAAACCGATGAAGAACGCCTTCAACTGGCATAATACCAGCTGCGAGATGCAGGTACACTCCGACTGGTCGAAATATACCTTCAATAAACCAAACATCCCATTGATGATATTTGTCACCACGGGGGTATCCTGCCGGCAGCGGTCTTCCCGCAAGGAAGAATACACCGTCTGTTCCAGCTGCAAGCTTGCTTCACGAAGCAAGGAAGGATTATATTTCAGGATTTCGGCCTGGAAACTGTTCGCTGTTTGAGGGGATTTGCAATCCCCGTTTT
>ERZ1026862.2048-NODE-2048-length-10977-cov-31.762589_pt1 | contig 10977 bp, 7 predicted proteins | sample MGYA00380161_ERZ1026862 | MGnify/ENA primary metagenome ERZ1026862 (study PRJEB33269, sample SAMEA4719797) | human gut metagenome | biome: human-associated habitat; feature: organic feature; material: feces | place: Cameroon | collected 2013-10 ... | reverse complement strand
GAACCTGGAAGCCCTTCATGGTCTTGTATCTGTTGAATGTATCCTTGATACTACGTGCCAACACGTGGTGAATACCCGGGTGGCCATTAGCTGATGGAGGTCCCTCGAAGAAGATAAACTGAGGGCAGCCTTCACGCTCGTCGATAGACTTGTGGAAGATATCATTTTTCTCCCACGCTGCTAGTACGTCATTGTTTGTCTGAGTCAAATTCAGACCGTTGTGCTCGGCAAATTTCTTAGCCATATTATCTATTTTAATTTTATATTGTTTTTACTTTTGGGCGCAAAGTTACAAAAAAAATATGTTTTTCCCGAATAAAGGGGTAATAAATTAATAATTTTTCTATTAAAAATCCCGATTTGAGCACCAAAATAGTATCGGATGCTCAAATCGGGAATCAATATTCTATTAAGGCTGGCTGGAAAACTACAGGTTTTCCACCTCCTGCAGCCAGATGGTGGATGCGGCATCGCTAGGCATGCGCCAGTCGCCACGAGGACTGAGGCTCACGCTTCCCACCTTCGGACCATCAGGCAGACAGCTGCGCTTGAACTGCTGGTTGAAGAAACGGCGAACAAATGTCTTGAGCCATTTCTTGATAGTCTCCTCATCGTAGGAATCAGGATCGTTGTCGCTGATCTTCACACGCTCCAGCTTGGTATCGATAAACGCCTTCTTCGCCAGCATGTAAATCTTGGATGGGCGGAATCCGAAACGCAGGAAGTAATAGAGGAAGAAATCGTGCAACTCGTATGGTCCCACCAGGTCTTCCGTCTTCTGCTTGATGTTTCCGTTCTCATCGGCAGGAATCAGCTCCGGACTGATAGGCGTATCGATGATGTCGCGCAGGGTGATACGGCTCTGCTCATCTACCCCACTCTCGGCAACATGGTTCACGAGATGACGGATCAGGGTCTTAGGGATGCTGGCATTCACGCCATACATGCTCATGTGGTCGCCATTATAGGTAGCCCAGCCCAGAGCCAGCTCAGAAAGGTCGCCGGTGCCTATCACCATACCGCCCATCTTGTTGGCAAGGTCCATCAGAATCTGCGTACGCTCGCGTGCCTGCGAATTCTCATAGGTTACATCATGCACGCTGGCATCATGACCGATATCCTCGAAATGCTGGGTCACCGCCTTGGCGATACTGATTTCACGGATGGTGATGCCCAGACTCTTCATCAGCGAGATGGCATTATTATATGTTCTATCGGTGGTTCCGAAACCTGGCATGGTAACACCCACGATGCCACGGCGGTCCATCTTCAGCTTATCAAAAGCCTTCACGCAGACGAGCAGGGCAAGGGTGGAATCCAATCCGCCGCTGATACCCACTACCACCGTCTTGGCATGGGTATGTACGATGCGCTTGGCAAGACCCATCAGCTGGATATTGAAAATCTCCTCGCAGGAGGCATTCATATCGCTGCTGGTAGGAATGAAAGGATGCGGATTCACCTCGCGCTCCAATACGAATTCACGCTCGTTCTCGGTAGGTTCAGCATCGATGTTTCGGATATTGAACTGACCGCCCAGAACAGAGTATTTGATGTTACGCTGGGCATTGACGTAGGTGGAATTGGTGCGACGCTCCGAACGGAGTTTCTCCACATCAACCTGCGCAATAACCATCTGAGTATCAAGAGAGAAACGCTCACCTTGTGCAAGTAAAGCTCCATTCTCATAAACCAGGGCATTTCCGCCATATACCACATCCTGCGTGCTCTCGCCAAAACCACAGGAACTGTAGATGTAACCCGTCATGGTGCGGGCACTCTGCTGGCTCAGCAGACTCTTCAGATAGTTGTGCTTTCCGATGAGTTCATCGCTCGCAGAGAGGTTGAAGATGAGGTCGGCACCAGCCAGTGCCAGCTTGTTGCTAGGAGGAGCCGGCGCCCATACATCCTCGCATATCTCTACGCCAAACTGCACGCCGTCATAGGTGCGGAAAATCTGCACATCCGGAGTCAGCTTCACCTTGTGTCCGGCATAGCGGACCTCGCAGTCGCGCAAATCCTGGGCAGAGGCAAACCAGCGCTTCTCATAGAACTCACTGTAGTTAGGGAGATAGGTCTTAGGCACGATGCCCAGGATCTGTCCGTGCTGGATCACGATACCGCAATTCAGCAGCAGATCGCCAGCCACTACCGGAGCGCCGACAATGGAGATGATGTCGAGCTTGCGGGTGAAATCGAGCAGCATCATCACCGCCTGCTCTGATGATTCCAGGAGCATCTGCTGGCGGAAAAGGTCCTGACAGGAATAGCCTGTGATAGACAATTCCGGGAAGGTAATGATCTCTACGCCCTTGCCTTCAGCCTGGGCTATCAGATCTTCTATCTGTTGGGTGTTGAAGATTACATCGCCTACCTTGACGGCAGGGATGGCACTTGCCACCTTCATAAATCCGTACTTCATGTTACTTTGAACTTTGAGATTTGAGATTTGAACTTTATGATTACTTTTATCGGATAGTAACCTGTGTGGCACCATATCCATATTCCTGGAAAGAAGCATCCTGATAGGTGCAGTTCTTATAGCGATAATTCAACTCATGGATGAGTGCCTGGCGCAGAACGCCCTCTCCCTTTCCATGGATGAAGATAATCTTCTGCCCCTTATTCTTCTTATTCTCTGCCATTGTCTTCTTGAAGATATCCATCTGATAATGAAGGATATCAGCAGAATTCATTCCAGCAGTTGTTTCAAGCACTTCATCTGCATGAAGGTCGATGATGAGGGTACCGTCATCCTTCTTGCTCTCCTTCTTGCTCTTCTTCTTGCTGATGTTGGCAATCACCTTCTCGTCCTTGTACATCTGCTCCTTCAATCGCTTGGAATCGATGACCAGCGGACGGGCTACCTCGTCGTTCTCCACGATGGTGAAGAGATAGGCTGGTGTCTCGAAGAAATCATTCTCCTCGAAGAGATGGAGCTTGTAGAACTTCACTGGGTCCAGGCGGAACTGGACATCCGTAGCTGGCTTCAGCAGGAATGGCTTGTCCTTCTTGTAGGCAATCATCTGGATGGCGATGTGCTCCATCTCATTCAAAGCCTCACGACCGAATTCCTCGATGAAGAGCTTGGTGTTTGGCTCGATTTCACCCTCCGCCTTCAGGGTCCACGCATTTCCCTCGGCTACGAGATAGGTGTAGCGCAGATAGTAGTTGCTGTCATTCACCATATACGATTCGAAGCGGGTGTTGGTCACGTCCTTGATATCGATAGGCACGAAGGCGAGGTAGGCGCTGAGCTTGTTGCCGCCCGTACGCTCCTGAATCTGCTTCACGAAGGTAATCTCGCGGTCGGCAGCATCATACTCCTCTACGTTCATATCCACGTCGTTCTCGTGCTCGTTCAGGATAGCCTTGATGCTTCGGCTGTCCTGATGCAGTTCGGTGTTGGCATGCTCCTCCGCTCTCTGCTTGGCATCCATCTTGGCAGAAATCATCTTGCCCATGGCATAGTCGTCCTGCTCCACCACTACCACCTCGTTGATAGGCATCGGAATCTCGAATCCGTCTTCATCCTCCACCAACACGATATTCTTGCCCTGGAAGCCGGCCACCTTTCCGCCGCCCACTTCACTCAGGAATCTTACTTTATCACCTTTCTTCATAGCTATTTTATTTTTTATTTTTATCTAATCATTTATTTAGCCTTAAGGATAAATATTTTTAGTCTTAAGGCTAAATATTATTAGCCTTAACTCAAAATATATTTCCCCTTAAGCGGAATCACTCTTTCTGAAACGAGGATACATTTTGCAAAGATACAAAAGATATTGCAAAATAGGGATGATTTTAATATTTTTAATGCTGCCAGGAAAATAATCTGTAGGAAATGGGCTGGAATTGGGATATTTTTTATATCTTTGCATCAATATTATAATGATATTAGTATTATCGACTCTTAAACAATATTGATTATGATTACATTTCCATGCGCCAAAATAAATCTTGGCTTAAACATAGTAAGCAAGCGGGCTGACGGCTACCACAACCTGGAGACCGTGTTCTACCCTATCCCGCTTACCGACGCCCTGGAAATCAAGCTGATGGGCGATGAATTTCCAAGCGAGGTGCCTTGTGACTTGAAGATTACGGGCAACGCTGTAGATTGCGATGAGCAGAAGAACCTGGTGGTGAAGGCATACAATATGATTGCTGCCGACTTCAAAATTCCTCGCATCCATGCTCATCTGGTAAAGCGTATTCCTTCGCAGGCAGGAATGGGTGGCGGATCAGCTGATGCTGCCTACATGATCCGTCTGCTTGATGAACGCTTCCGCCTCAACATCGGAATCCCAGAGATGGAGCGATATGCGGCCAAACTGGGTGCCGACTGTGCCTACTTCATCAGTGCTGACCCTGAGGATGGCGATACTGCCTGCTATGCAGAGGGTATAGGAAACGAGCTGATGCCGGTGAGCGGTCCTGGCGACAACATGAAGGGCTACTACATTGTGGTGGTGAAGCGCGACGACATTGCCGTAAGCACCAAGGATGCCTATGCTGCCATCACCCCGAAACAGCCAGCCAAGTGCTGCCGCGACATTGTGCGCCAGCCTATCGAGACGTGGAAGGATGAGCTCATCAACGATTTCGAGGCTCCTATCTTTGCGATGCATCCCGAGCTTGCCGAAATCAAGCAGAAGCTCTATAATCTGGGTGCCGTATATGCTGCCATGAGCGGAAGCGGAAGTGCCATCTTCGGCATCTTCAAGCATAAGCCAGCGAATATCGAGGAGCAGTTCGACGGAATGTTCTGCAAGGTATTAAAGCTTTAATCTAGTTAATAGTTTATAGTTAATAGCGGCTACGCCGTATAGACAAAAGATGTCTATAGTGTCTATAGAAAGACAACGTAAAATAATAGCAAGAATGCCCTATCAACTATAAACTATAAATTATAAACTCTAAATATAATGAACGAAGAAACACATCAGAAACTGATGACCATCAAGCGAAGCTTTCGCTTGTTGATGAACGGTCCGGGTTCGCAATCCATGCGCGACAAGGGCTTGGGATATAAGCTGAATTGGGGTGTGCCCTTCTATGAATTGAAGAAGATGGCGCAGGAATACGGCAAGGACTATGATCTCGCCATCGAACTCTGGAAGGAAGACATCCGAGAGTGCAAGATTCTTGCCACCCTCATCATGCCTGCCGATAAGATGCTTGCCGAGATAACGGATATCTGGATGGAGCAGGTGCAGAGCCAGGAAATGGCTGAAATGCTTGCCTTCAACCTGTTGCAGCATGTGGAGTATGCGCCGGTGATTGCCTATCAATGGATAGCCAGCGATAAACCGCTATATGAAATAGCCGGTTTCCAGCTTCTAGCCCGTCTCTTTGCGAATGGCAAAGAACCTAACGATCGTGGTATCAATGAGTTCCTGGATCAGGCTGCCGTTGCCTTCCAGGGTGACAACATGGGTGTGAAGCATGCTGCCGCCAATGCCGTGATGCGTTTCTGCGATTTCGGAGAAGATTTCGAGAATATCGCAAGAGGAGCACTCAAGGGTATCTTCGAGATATAATTTTATCTGCGGAGTTTTTATTCATCGGATCTCACGCGGAGTTATCGGAAACATTCTTGCTTTTCGGATTACGCACGGATTAAACGGAAAGCGACCTGTTCGGTCGAGTAACCGGAACTGCATGATGTATAGTCACGCAGATTTCGCAGATGACGCAGATTTAGGTCAAAAATCTGTGTATATCTGTGGAATCTGTGGGACACAAAAAGAGTCAATCAAAAAAATCTGCGTTATCTGCGAAATCTGCGTGACCTTATAAAATGTGGTTTCAGCTCCCTCGACCGAACAGGTCGCTTTCCGTCTAAATTCCGTGCGTAATCCGAAAAGCAAGAATGTTTCCGATAACTCCGCGTGTTCCGATGAAGAATATCACATGAAAAACTTCTGGTATTCGTTTTCGAAATTCGGAGTGAAAACACCTTTGCCTATATTTTCCTTGATTTCTTCCTTACTCCAGAATCTGCCGCCAGCCAACTCTTCCTGACTCGGCTTCACCTCGCCATCATACACACAGCGATTCACATATACCAGTTCCTTTTCTCTCTGACTCTCAAACACATAGTGTCCTAAAGACTCCGGTTCGAAATCCGTGATACCCAGTTCTTCCCTCACTTCACGATGAAGCGCCTGGTTCACGCTCTCTCCCAAATCCACATGTCCGCCACAGGCAGTATCCCACTTATCAGGCTGGATATCCTTCCATGCCGGACGATGCTGGAGATATAAATCTCCCTTACTGTTGAATACATGCAGATGAACCACAGGATGCAATATCTTGCTTCCGTCATGGGCATGACCTCGGGTGATGGCACCCAGGATATTGCCCATTTCATCTACTATCGGAAATTCCTCGTTCTTATTATCTGTCATCGTTTTTTTAAAAGTTTATAGTTAATAGTTTATAGCGGCTTCGCCGTATAGCAAAATTGCCGTATAGCAAAAATTACCCTATAGCAAGATTGCCCTATAAACTATCAACTCTTAACTATTAACTATCTATAGCGTTCCGTACTCCTCAGAATAGCGGAGCATCTGGTCGGTATAGCTCTCCTCGTAATCGAGATTCACATCGATAGGATTGCCCTCCTCATCAAACACCAGCGTCATCTTCGGATTGATAAAGCCCTTGTATGGAGCCAGATTCAGCTTCTTGTATCTCGCCAGAATCTCGCGATGCAAGGCTGGGTCTATATTCACGGCATATTTCTCCACCAACTGGCGGGCTGCCTCGTAATCACCCTCGCTCTTGATACGCTGAATCTCGGCAAGCAAATCTCCAAACAGATGGCGGAGCTTCCCGTAATCATTCACCTTCACATAGGTTCGGGTGGTTACGATATTACCCTCAGCATCCTTCAGGGCATCCTCGGCAGAAGCATAGCTTACCTCTTCCGTCACCAGCTCCACGGCACCCTCGGCATGCTCCAGCGTCCACCAGGCTATGAGGGCACGGTTTCTCATGTGCGCCTCCTCAATCTTATCGCCCTCCTTGATGCGGATGGTCTGGGTGAGCAATCCGTTCATCAGATAACCGTAATACTGCGCCTTGTAAGCCTCGTCGTTAGGAGTCAATCCCAATTCCACCAGCTTGTGGTCGGCTACATAATATAATCCGAAAAGGTCGGCTCTCGCCTCCTCTATCGTGTTGCCATACGCCTTCAGGGCATCAGCATCGGTGCCCGGCAGAAGCTGACCGCTGCCATGACCCAGGCACTCGTGCAAATCTGTGTGCAGGTCGTCGGTGATATCGGCATACTGGTTCATCAGTGCTATGGTCTCCTCGTCGATAACAAATTCATCTCTGAATCCGTTACCCTGCGCTGCCTTGTTGTAGGCATCGGTCAGGTTGCCGATGGTCACACTCTTCGAACCGTGCTCCTGGCGAATCCAGTTGGCATTAGGCAGATTGATGCCGATGGCCGAAGCCGGATATTCCTCACCGCCGAGCATCGCCGCACAGATTACATTGGCAGTAACGCCCTTCACCTCCGGCTTGCGGAAGCGGGGATCCACAGGCGAATGGTCCTCAAACCACTGCGCATTCTGACTGATGGTCTGCGTGCGCTGGGTAGCCTCCAGGTCCTTGTATTCCACGATTCCCTCCCAGGTACCTTTCAGTCCCAGCGGGTCGCCATATACTTCGATGAATCCGTTGATGAAATCCACCATGCCCTCGTGCTGCTGCACCCAGGCGATGCTATATCGGTCGAAATCCACGAGATTACCCGTGCGATAGAACTTCACGAGCAGGTCGATAACGTGCTTCTGTCCCTCATTCTCGGCATATTTCTGAGCCTTGAGCAGCCAGGATACGATTTCCCTGATGGCCTCACCATAGAGTCCATCTTCCTTCCAAACCAGTTCCACCATCTCGCCGTTGCGCTTGGTGAGCTTGGAATTGAGACCATAAGATGGCGGAGTGGCGTCGTCGGCGTCCTTCATCTTGGCATAGAACCGCTCCACTTCCTCCTGGGTCACATCCTCATAGAAGTTGCAGGCAGAAGTCTGCACCAGGTCCTCGCCATCCGTCTGGTTCACTCGTTTCGGCATCACCTCGGGGTCGAAGATCACGGGTACCAGCAGTCGGAGCAGGTCTTCCTTGCTCTCTCCACGCTTCAGCGGCAGTTCCGCATCGTCGATGTTCTCCATCAGTTCATAGAAGAATTCCTCAGAGAATCCCGGCTTGAATTTCTCGCAGCCATAATGGTGATGGATGCCGCTGGCGAACCATACTCGCTTCAGATAAACCTCGAAAGCCTTGAAATTATCGCTTTCGCAGATGTTCTTATCCTGAGTCTCTCCGCTTTCGCAGATATCAGATGCCAGCGTCTCTGCTTTCTCTCCTGTTCCCTTATAGTGGCGATAGATTGCCTCCAGGGTCTTGCGGATGCGCAGGTTGTACTTTCCCTGCTGATCGAACGTGATGTCACGTCCCATCAGCGTTGCCATTGACAAGCAATAGATATACAATTTCTGGTTGAGCGACAATTCGTCAAATCCCTTCAGTTCGTAACGAAGCATCTGGATGTCGGCGAAGCGCTCTTGGGTGTTTACATTACATTTTGCCATGTTTAAAACCTTTATTCTACCGCAAAAGTACGACTTTTATTTCAATTTTCAAACTTTTCTGCCCACTTTTCTCGATTTATATAAAGAAATGTAATAAATCTCCCGTTTTTTTCGTAACTTTGCAGGAATATCCAACGAAAAAGAAGAAAAATAGTTAAGAGATATGCAAATCAACGAGATATTAAAATCGTACTTCGGATACGACTCCTTCCGACCGAATCAGGAGGCCATCATCCAGGAAGTGATGCAGGGCCACGACTGCCTGGTGCTCATGCCTACGGGCGGAGGTAAGAGCCTCTGCTATCAGGTTCCGGCGCTGGCGATGGAAGGCACTGCCGTGGTCATCTCGCCCCTCATCAGCTTAATGCACGACCAAGTGGAGGCGCTCAAGGCAAACGGAATCCCTGCCGAGGCACTGAACAGCGGAAATGATGTCACCGACGATGTCATCATCCGTCGACGATGCGAGGCGGGCGAACTCAAGCTGCTCTATGTTTCTCCCGAAAAACTCATCAGCGAGATACCTTATTTATTCAGTAACATCAAAATCTCGCTCTTCGCCGTGGATGAAGCCCACTGCATCAGCCAGTGGGGCCACGATTTCCGTCCGGAGTATTCCCAGCTCGGACTCCTTCACGAGAAATTCCGTGGCATTCCGGTGATGGCGCTTACGGCTACAGCCGATAAGATTACCCGCGAGGACATCATCAACCAGCTGCATCTGAACGGACGAACCTTCGTGAGCAGCTTCGACCGTCCCAACCTCAGTCTCTCCGTGCGTCAGGAAAGCACCAAGAAAGAGAAGCTGAAGTTCATCTACCATTTCATCGCCCGTCGCCCCGAAGAAGCAGGCATCATCTACTGCCTCTCGCGCAAGAACACGGAGATGGTGGCAGAGGCGCTCCAGTCGCATGGCATCAATGCCGAAGCCTATCATGCCGGACTCTCTGCCCAGCAGCGAGCCTCGGTGCAGGAGCGTTTCAAGATGGACCAGATAGAGGTGGTCTGCGCTACCATCGCCTTCGGAATGGGCATCGACAAGGGCAACGTGCGCTGGGTGATTCACTACAACATGCCGAAGAGCATAGAGAGTTTCTATCAGGAGATAGGCAGAGCCGGAAGAGATGGCGCTCCAGCCGACACCGTGCTTTTCTATTCGATAGCCGACATCATTACCCTCCGTTCGTTCTGCGAAGAAAGCGGACAGCGTTCCGTGAATCTCGAAAAACTGCAGAGAATGGAGGAATACGCCGAATCACGAGTGTGCCGCCGCCGAATTCTGCTGAATTATTTCGGCGAGACATCGGCAAAGGATTGCGGTCATTGCGATGTGTGCAAGAATCCGCCACGCACCTTCGATGGCACCGTGCTCACGCAGAAAGCCCTGAGCGCCGTGGTACGTGCAGGCGAAAGAGTGGCTATTGGTACCTGCATCGAGATATTGAGAGGCATGCAGACTCCTGCCGTGACGCGCAACCACTACAACGAACTGAAGACCTTTGGTGTGGGCAGAGACGTGAGCGTCCGCGACTGGCAGGCATACATGCTCCAGATGCTGCAGATGGGGTTCTTCGAAGTGGCGTACAACATGCATAACCAGATGAAAGTCACGCCATTAGGCTGGAAGGTCCTCAAGGGAGAACATCAGGTTTCACTGGTGATAGTTGAGAATGAAGAGCGGGCTCCTCGTCAGCAAAAGGTCAACAGACCTTCAAGAGGAAGCAGCATCCCTGTAGTTCATGCCGAGCGTGTGATTTTCGAGGATGAAATATCAAACGTAGAAGATAAGAAGCTCTTTGAATATCTGCGTAAGATCCGAAAGAATCTTGCCGATGAGCAGGGGTATCCTCCATACATCGTGTTATCAGATAAGAGTCTGCACGAATTAACCAGGATGAAGCCAACCACCCTCCAGGCATTCGGTCTCATCAGCGGTATCGGAGAATTCAAGATCAAGAAATATGGCGACACTTTTATCAAAGCCATCAAGAAATATACAGGCAAATAAAAAATAAGACATAAAAAAAAGGGTGTATCATTATTCATCGGATTACGCGGAATAAACGGAACCTTAACCGCCTTCCTCGGATTACTCACGGATTTTAAACGGAAACTCGACCTGACGGTCGTGGCGATACCCCCTAAAGCTGGAATGCGAATGCGCTAGCCCAATGGCCGTAAGGCCAAATCCGCTTAAATTCCGTGCGTAATCCGTGAAGCAAGAATGTTCCGTTAACTCAGCGTAATCCGATGAAGAAAAACTATGAAGCAACAAAAAAGAGGGTGTGTCTTGGACTTTTGACACACCCTCTTTTTTTATGATGAAACGGGGAAGCTTAGTTATTCACGCTACCTCCCACAA
>ERZ1026862.2044-NODE-2044-length-10989-cov-15.751509_pt1 | contig 10989 bp, 7 predicted proteins | sample MGYA00380161_ERZ1026862 | MGnify/ENA primary metagenome ERZ1026862 (study PRJEB33269, sample SAMEA4719797) | human gut metagenome | biome: human-associated habitat; feature: organic feature; material: feces | place: Cameroon | collected 2013-10 ... | reverse complement strand
AAAAAATTAATGTCTCGAAATTAATGTCCCCGAATTAATGACAATTAATGTTCAACCTCAAAACAGCGAAGCTGCAATATCTAATATTCGCTTCGCGTTTTTTTGAACATTAATTACCATCAATGCCCATTAATTGTTCCATTAATACTTTTCATGTCCATTAGCAAAGAAAAAATTAATGTCTCGAAATTAATGTCCCCGAATTAATGGCAATTAATGTTCACAAAAACAAGCAGCGAAGCTGCAAACATCTAAAATCGTACAGAAAAATATTATAGATTTTGAACACCCTACCTAACGGGGTGAGGCTGGCGCGCGAATATTAATCTTACTCAAATAATCAGACACATTTTTTACTGGTGTTCCCCAAAAAACTCGGTAAAACGGTTAAAAAAATCGGTAATTACCAGTTTTACCGGTACAATTTGTCTTGAAAATCAAGAAAACTCGTTCATTGAAGATATTTTTCGTAACTTTGCACACGGAAAGGGGATGTATGCAATCTTGCAGCATGATGCCGCAAAACTATCTGCGTGATGCCATGAAGCCCCTCAACACCTTGCCTTTAGCAAAAAAAAACAAGACTAAAAGACAAACCAAACTTTTAAGCCTAGCGAAGCTTATGCCCTAAGCACGACTTAACCACACACAAACACACATACATTTTCAACTATAAACTTAAAACATGAAACGCATCGTTCTGTTCATCCAGTCAGCCATCATGCTCCTCGCCCTCAACTCGTGTATTCAAGACGAGCCACTTAATGCCGAATGCGACATTACAGGCGTTGATCAAAATTGGCTTGAAGAACACCGTAGCATACTGAAAGGTGAACCCAATATTCAAAACGACTATATAGTGTTCACCATGGCAAACCGCGACATCAGTCGCAATGCGCTCAATCCTAAATTCACTTTAACCGAAGGCGCTTGGCTCACTGCCAATGTCGACGGCATACAGGTTGAAGGGAATGGTATTACACGCGACTTCACTTCGCCCCAAACCTACACCACGCACTCGCAAGATGGTAATTGGAGCAAAGACTATAAGGTTAGCTTTGAATTGCCTCCTGTAGAATACGACGAATGGCTTATGGGCTTTGAAAACTTTAAACTCGATGCGCGCGGTAAATATCAAGAATGGTATGAACTCGATGCCAACGACCCCAATAACCCCGAACGCAAATATTGGGCTACAGGTAATGGAGGTTATGCCATTGCCAAAAGCAATGCACCCATTAACGACTATCCCACTATTGCCGTTGAAAATGGTGTGAATGGCAAAGCTATTAAATTGACCACCCGCGAAACGGGTTGGAAGAGCACCAAAATGCCTATTGCTGCAGGCAACATCTTTATTGGCACATTCAATGCCAGTGCAGCTGCTATCAGTGCAAAGAATGCCTTGAAAGCCACTAAGTTTGGCTTGCAGTTGGTTACGAAAAAACCCGTTCGACTCGAAGGTTACTACAAATATAAGGCAGGAACTGAATTCCGCGATGGTAACTGGAAGCTCTATCCCGAAATGCGCGATACTGCCGATATCTATGCAGTGGTTTATGAAACCGCTACACAAACCGAAATGGCACAGGGTGCTAAGTTTGTGCCACTCGATGGTAACGACGTGCTTACCTCAAACCGCATTGTGCTTATGGCACGCATCGACAAGCCCGTGGAATTTAGCGGTGAGATGGCAGACCTTGAAGCTTCAGAGTGGATTCACTTTACGGAGCCCTTTAAACCCATGAATGGCAAGGTGTTTGACGCCGACCGTTTGGCTGATGGCGGATATGCCATTGCCATTGTGATGACCTCAAGCCGACAAGGTGCCTACTTTAAAGGGTGCGTAGGTTCTACTCTCTATGTTGACGAGATTAAATTGGTGAACGAGAAGTAAAAATATAGCATACACTCAATGAAAAAAATACTCTTCCTCCTCGCCCTCCTTACCACTTTCACTGCACAAGCGCAAAAGGTGAAGGAGGCAAAAGAAACCGATACAAACCTTATTAAGGCTGCCCTTAAAGGTTGGCATGTGCGCTTGGGTGCTGGCGTGAGTTTAGGTGGTACTTCGCCCATGCCCCTTCCTGCCGAAATTCGTGGCATCAATAGCTATAACCCCACGCTCTGTGTGCAACTTGAAGGTGCCGTTCACCGCAAGTTTGGCAAGCATTGGGGCACAATGATTGGGGTTCGCTTCGAAAACAAAGGCATGAAGACGGATGCCACTGTTAAGAACTACCACATGGAGGCTCTTAACGATGATGGTTCAGGTGTGGTAAATGGTGCTTGGACAGGTAACGTAAAGACTGAGGTGAACAATAACTACCTCACCTTCCCCGTTCTTGCCACTTATGCTTTTAACGATCGTTGGCAAGTGCAAGCAGGTCCTTACTTCTCATATCTCATCAACGGCACATTCTCGGGTAAGGCTTACGATGGCTACATCCGCAATGGCGACCCTACGGGTCAGTATGCCGAGGTTGGAAGTGCCAGCTACGACTTCTCTAACGACTTGCGTCGCTTTCAGTGGGGCATTCAGTTTGGAGGTGAGTTCAAGGCTTACAAGCACCTCTCGGTATCTGCGAATGTTGCTTGGGGCTTAAACGGAATCTTCCCCTCCGACTTCCCCAGTGTTACCTTTGCCCTCTACCCCATTTATGGCACTTTGGGCTTTAACTACTTGTTCTAAAGGTTTTAGCACAATTTTCTTAGCAAATAAATAAAACAACTAACATAATTCTTTATGAGGAAATTATTACTCACTTGCATCGCTGCTGCAGCAAGCTTCACTGCTTTTGCACAGACTGATGTTACACCCGTTGTAAATAAATACAAGGGTGACTTGTATATCTCGCCTGGCGAGGAATTGTACGACGAAGACGCAAAAATGGATGCAAAGGTCACTGTGTCTGCTTCTACTGAGGCTGGCAAGGTTGATTTCTCTTTGCCTAACTTCTCGTTTGCAGGTCTTCCCCTCGGCACCATCTATTTGCCCGCTATCGCGTTGGAACAAAACGATAGCACTTACACCTTTGGTAAGAACAATGACGTTCGTTTCAACTTCTTAGGTGGTGAAATTGTTGCCGATGCTCACCTTGACGAAGTTCGCAGCTACGTAAAGGGCGACAGCATCGTAGCATACATTCCCGTAGTATGGATTCAGGCTGAAGCTACTGATTCAACCGAAGCTGTAACAACTCCTATCTACGTTCTTTTTAAAGGTTCTGTAGCCAATAGTTTTGTACTTGAGAACACTGATTTCAACAACACCGAAGCTTGGGGTTATAGCAAACCTTGGAATAGCAAGGATGGTTATTTCGACCTCAGCGCACTCGAAGATAATGACAATTTCTGGAAGATTTCTGGCTACACCATTGACGATTTCCTCAACCCTGGTGGTTGGTGCATTGCCAATGTAACGGGTATGAGTGGCTTGGGTGCAACCGTGGTTGGTGCGCCTGCTTTTATGAACGAGGACGAAGACAACCCCGACTATGCTGTTACCCTTACCAACACAGCCAACCCCATGATGAAGACTCAGATTGTTCCGGGTTATATGACTTTGGGTACAAGTTGGGCTACTGCAAATCTCGCAGATTTGAAAAACTCTGCTGATGGTGGTGCCTTTGGGGGTGTTGCTTTCAAGGGTAAACCCGATGCCATTCAGTTTGACTATATGCGTACTCACGGCGAAGCAAACCCCACAGAAAATGCAACTGTAGTAGCCTATCTTTGGAAGGGCGAATACAAGCAAGCTGATGTTCCCGGCGAAACAGGTGGTGACTCTAAGGTTACTATGTATGGTCGCGACCGCAACATCCTTGGCCTTGACACAAACCAAGGTGGCAAGGTTAGCAAGAGCGAAGATGCTGCCTGCGTAGCTTCGGTTGTAAAGAGCATCGAAGGCGACCAAACAGATTCTCTCGCAACAATGGTTGTAGATTTGAACTATGGTGAATTTGCTGGTACTGACGTGCAGCCCGACTCATTGAACATTATCTTTGCTGCGAACGACTACTTTGGCGACCGCAACAAAATGGGCGTAGGCAACTCTTTGACCGTAGACAACATTAAGTTTATCTATCGTCACAGCATTAAGAATGCTATGATCAATGGCAAGGAAATTGCTTTTGCCGACGACAACACGGCTACTACTACCGAAGCTTACGACGAAACCAAGTTTAGCTTTACTAAGGTGGGCGAAGGTGCTACCATAACCAAGAACTACAATGGCGAAACGGGCGTACTCACCATCCGTGTTGACGCACAAGACGTGAAGTTTAATCCCGAAGCTACCACAACCTATACCATTCAGTTTGCACTCGTACCTGAGGCAATCGACCAAGTAAAGGCTGACGCTACTTCTGCTTCGAAGACTATCTACACCATCGATGGTCGTCGCGCAAATACACTCGTTAAGGGTGTAAACATCGTAGGTGGTAAAAAAATCGTAAAATAAACAACATCACTAAAAACAAAATTGCAAAGCCGTCTTGAGAACATTCTCTCGCGGCTTTTCCTTAAACACAAACAATATGAAAAAAAGTATTTTAACGCTCGCTATGGCTGCTATTTGCGGTAGTGCTATGGCACAAGATCCAATATGTCAATTACCTAATTCTGATTTTGAAAGTAAATTTGTACAAGGTTATAAGGTGGGATTAACAACAACTTCTGAACCCTTAAATTGGCATGGATATCCGACAATGAGTGGTAGTAATGCTGCTATAGGTCAAAGAAAAGGAGACAAACTTTCTAATTCTGAAGATATTCATCCTGGTTCTAAAGGTACAAAAAGTGTTTATATTAAAGCCACCAAAATTGCGGGTATTTTAGCTAATGGCGTTATGACTTCAGGACGTGTCAATAGTTCAAGCAATACTGCTGACGATCCCGCAAATAACTACAACTACTCTCCTGGGGGATCTTACACTGCAAACAAAAACCAAAATAAGGACTTTGATCCTGATTTTACAGGTAAGCCTGATGCTATGAAGGTCTGGGTTAAGTTTGTTGCTAAGGATGCTACAAAAAATTCAAAATACCCTTATGCAAGCGTAAATGCTGTTTTGCATAACTCTAATACGTATCAAGATCCTGAAGTTAAAGGAAATGATTACTCAAACATTAAAATTGCAGGTGCCTCCAATTTTAAAATTGGAGAAAATAATGGATATGACAAATGGACAGAATTAACGCTCCCATTCACATACTACAATACTGCTGAAGATAAGAACCCCGCTTATATGCTAATTTCATTCAGTACTAATGCCCAACCTGGTGAAGGTACCGAGGGAGATATGCTATTTATTGACGATTTGGAGTTTATCTATTACTCAGAATTGAAAACAGCAACTTACGATAATGAGTCCCTTGATTTCAATAAATCGAACCAAGTAAATATCAACAAAGTATACGATCCAGCACTTTTAAAAATTACTTCAAATGGTGAGGGAGCAACTATTTCAAGAAATTATGATGCTGCCACAGGCTTACTTACCATCACGATTAAAGGTAATGATATTGCTGAAAATGAAGACAATTATCACACTTACAAAATTCAATTTACTGCACCTAGAACCTCAAAAAAATATGATGCAGGTTTGATTGTTACCGTGGATGGAAGTGTAAATCCTAAGCAGAATTCGTCTATTGATATCTATGAGATGCCTAACTATACCTACATGATGCAGTTAAACAATTTCATTCTTGAATCGGAAGATATGCCTGTTGGAAATATTGTTCTTACAGGATTAAAGGCTGATGCAAGCAAGGTTGGCATGATGACTTTTGCATCCAAACAAACCATTCAGATCTCTGAAGGTACCGATGAAACATACGCTGGAGCCTGGATAGGCCCGAGCTTAGGTGATGTTCCTGTAAAATTTAAAGGTAAAAAGACAAACGAGCGTCTCTTCTGCAACATTGATATTGATATGGGACAAATAATTAACGTTGTATTCGGCAAAGATTTTACTGTAGTAAACGATCAACAAGCCGTTACTGCTGATGAAGTTGGCACTAAGGACGTTATTCTGAACCGTTCTTTTGCACAAGGTTGGAATACAATTTGCTTGCCCTTCAATGTGAAACCTACAGACATTGCTAAAGGCGCTAAGGCTCAGGAATTTTCTGATGTAAACGCCAATGCTCTTAACTTTGCTGAAGTTACAGAAATGCAAGCAAACACCCCGTATTTGTTCTTTGCACCGCAAGCTATTGCAAGTGGCAAGGTGCTTGAAAACAAAAATGTAGTTGAAGGTGTAGCTCAATCTGTTACAAAAGAAGGTTATACTTTCTGCGGTACTTACACTTTGACTGATATGCAAGGTAAATATGGCGTAGCAAATGTTGAGGGTGTACAAAAGATTATGCGCGGTGCTGCTGGTTCAAGCCTCGCAGGTACACGTGCTTACTTCACCACTACAAATACAAAAGCCAATGGTATGCGCATTAATTTTGGCGGTAACGGAATCACTGGAATCAACCAAATCAACGCCGAAAATGTCCAAAATGCTGCAGCTGTTTATAACTTACAAGGTGTAAAGGTTAGCAATCATGGTACAACAAACTTGCCTGCTGGCATCTATATTATGCAAGGCAAAAAGGTGATTGTAAAATAAATTTATAACCTCAAACAACACAAATAAAAATACAAAATGAAGAAAATATATCAAGCACCTCAAGCTAAAGTAGTTACTTTCCATACTGAAGATGCTTTATTGAGCGGTTCTAAATTAAGTTCTGATGGTAGTGCAAATAACGACATTACTGTTTCAGAAGACGAATATACTGGTTCATTCCGAAGCAACCAGCAAGACTGGGGCACAAGCGCTTGGAACGAAGACTAAACCGTTGAATTCGGTTCTATAAAAAAATTAAGCACCTTATGCAGTCATCAAGATTGCATAAGGTGCTTTTTTAGAAACCTACCTTTTTCTTCAAGAATCTTTCTGTCATATCCTTTAAAGTGCCATCTGAGGCGTTTACAGCATAGAAACGCTGGTTGGTGGTGGGAGATGAGAGCGGACCTAATTTAGCGATGTAGGGGCCTAATTTGAGGTAATTTAGAGATTGTTGGAGTTGAATGGGTGTAGGCTGCCATGTACGACCCGAATACCAACCCGTACGTATACGACCTTGGTAATGTGCCTGTACGTAACGACAAAGGGCTAACACAGCCTCAGGGTCGTTGTCGCCACCTTGTATGCCTACACAAGTAATGCCCTCGTTGGCATCGATTAACGCCGTTATACGCTCTGGGGTAAGCGCTTCGCCTATGTCCTCGCGCAAATATGCACTATGACAGCCTATGCAGCGATTCGGACAAAGGGTGAGGTTGATGGCTAAGGTCACCTCGTCGGGGTATTCTTGAAATACGATATCGTGATTGTAATACTTTAGCATGATTCATGAAAAATAAAAAGGGCTTATAGAGGGCGAAGTGGCACCCTATAAGCCCTTTTTAAAGTTTTATTTTAAGTTTTGCTTCTAAAAAATGTCTTTACAAGCAATTATGCCTCAATCTTTTGGTAATATCTGCGACCAGCCTCTTTCTGACGGTCGAGCGAGAAGTTGCTTACGCGCTTCAAGTAACCAATGATACGAGTGAGGTAATCGAGGTTGGTAGAACCACACTTAGGACAGGTGTGAAGGTGATGCTTGTCGATGTGTCCACAGTCGTTGCAAAGGGTGTTGGGGATGTTAAAGGTGAAGTAGTTACATCCTTCCTTCGCTGCAACACGAAGCAACTGACGATATTGAGGCTGGCTGAGGTGTTCATCAAGATTCATGTGAAGCGCAGAACCACCTGTGAGGTGCTCAATAAAACGACGTCCATGCAAACGGAACTTTTCGATGATGTCGGTATTGTTGTCTTCAACTACATAGAAATATGAGTTGTAACAATCGCGAGGCACATAGTAACCATCTTCACGGTCCCAACGTGCATGTTTTACACCTACATTCTCGGCAGGAATCATCTCGCAGTTAAACATCACCTCTTTCGAACGATACTTGTGGTTGTAATCTTCAATAAGACCGAGAATATTGCCCACAAATTCTTCGTATTCCTTGTTGTCAGAGATGGTGATGCCCAAACTTTCGGCAGCCTCTACCATACCATTTACACCAATGGTGAGGTATTGACGCTTGATGTTGATATAACCCGCATCGAAAAGAGGAAGCATACCCTTATCCATCAAGTCCTTAAGGTTGGCATTATAAGCCATCTGCACCTTGTGCATAAGGTCGATGATGCCTTCAAGATATTCTACATACGAACGACCTTCGCGTGTGGCTTGCTGCACACAACGGTTGAGGTTGACCGTAAGCACGGACTTTGAACCTGTGCTCACACCACCTGCACCAAGGGTATAGCTAAAACCATTGTCTTGAATCTCGTTGCGCAAACGGCAGCACGAAGCCAAAGAGTCGGCATTGTCGCTCATGTATGTAAAGAAGCTGTGACCTTCGGCATACATCTGTGCAGTGAACTCTGCATATTCCTTGTCCATTACATCGCCATCCTTTGAAAGGAGCGCCATGGTTTCAACAGGGAAGGTAAGAACGGCTTTGGTACGCTCTTGGTTGAACCACTTCATAAAACGACGTTGCAACCAATCGAGTGCAGGCCATGAGGGACGTTCGCCATCGGGGAAACGGAAGTCACCGAAGATGCTCTCGAAATAATACTTATCGTAGTAAGAGATGTTCCAGAACACAGACTGGAAGTTTCGAGCACCTGTAGGCTGATTGATAGAATATACAATCTGCTCAAAGCAATCGGTGATAATCTTATCAATGGTGCGCTGACGTGTAGAAAGGTCTACTACCTTGTCGGCATGTGCATAATAGTCGCTACCATATTCCACCTCAAGGAAATGACTCATATACATCAAGAACTCGGGGGTAGCACAAGCACCCGAAAGCATAGAGCTCACAATGAAGACCATATTGACAAAACCACCGCAGAACGACTTCAAGTTAGTAGGTGCGGTTGAATTGCCACCAATGTCCTTCGTGCCATTGAGCAACCAAGGATACATGGTGATTGATGCACAATAGTTGGCAAGCGAAGTTTCGTCGTTCTTATAGATGTAATGGTTCTTAAGGAGGTAGATGTAACGATCTGCCAATTCTTTGCCATACATCTCCTTGATGCGGTCGCAGAGCAAACGACGGTTCAAACGAATAAAACCTTGTTTAGGAAGTTCGCCAATAAGTGTGGCGATGTTCTTATTCTCTACGTTCGCATTTGAATCGTACTTAGAACCTGTAGCAGGATTCGTAGAGTTGCAGTAGTTGATAAGGAAACGCAATTTGTCTGCTGTCTCACGATCGTCTTCATGGCGCTTGCGATAAAGCATAAAAGCTTTAGCCACCTGGTAGTGGTGCTCAGCCATAAGGGCAACTTCTACCTGATTCTGCACATCCTCTACGCTCATGCCATTGCAATAACGCAAACGCTGCATGATGCGGTTAAGGGTTTCAGCATCTATATCTTTGCTTTGGCTTTGGAAAGCCTTGATAATAGCCGATTTAATTTTTTCTATGCTCAACGGCTCGGTTGTGCCGTTACGCTTAGTAATGATAAAGTTGTCGGTGCACATAAGTGGGGTCTAAAAGTTTATTTTATTAAAAGGAGTTGTTCTAACTGTGATTGTCCCAAAATAAAGTTCCCAAACGCTCTTAAAAAGAAGCAAACTGCCACATTTTAAGAGCTTTTCCCTTATAATGAGAGAAAACTTTTACGAAAGTCGAGAAGTAAAAGTTTTCCATTTTGGAAAACTTTCATTCATTTTTCAACTTACATCTGCATCTCATCAATCGCTTCACAAAGCACACACTTTCCTTAGCCAAACAAATGGCTAAAACAAGGAAAATGCCCTATTGCATCGCATTAAAAAGTATTGATACCCAATGTTTTTCGTCTTTTCTAAATAATCACACTATGCTTGTCACATAGTGCCATATTGGGAGGCGTCGTAAAAGTTTTTGTAAGACGGTTTTCCTTAAACCAGGGCAAAGATACGGCAAACTTTTTCAAAAATGAAATTTCCGAAAATGTTTTTTTTGACCATTTTTCTGGTTAACTTTTACCTTTACTTTAACCCTAAGACGTTAATGACTGAAAACCAATGTCCTACCCACTTTTTTATTTACTCACATCAAACCCAAACTTTTTTTAGAACACAAAACGAACCCCATTCAGAAAAAATCACCCCAAAAATTCCGTACGATAAATCTATTTTCAGTTGCACAAGTACGATAATTTCGATTTAAGCCACCCTGTCATAATAAACAGCGGAATTATAAGCTCATACCTCTTCATGCGCTTAAAGGCGCTATTTATGCCCTTGTAGCACATTTTTTAGAAGAAAGGTATTCTCCATATTAATCCATGCCGAATTTTATTAAAGCATTTCATCGACAAGAGTAATCCATTTAATATCCCTTTGTCGTAGGGTATTCAAAATCCATAATATTTTTACGCATGATATTTGATAGATTTACCAAGATTTTTCACGCGCCAGCCTCACCCCGTTAGGTAGGGTGTTCAAAATCCATGAATTTTTCTGCACGATTTTAGATGTTTGCAGCTTCGCTGCTTGTTTTTGTGAACATTAATTGTCATTAATTCGGGGACATTAATTTCGAGACATTAATTTTTTCTTTGCTAATGGACATGAAAAGTATTAATGGAACAATTAATGGGCATTGATGGTAATTAATGTTCAAAATAAAACGCGAAGCGAGAATATCGGATTTTGTTGTCGATAGAATGTATGTTTAAATGGGTTACCCCGTTAGGGATGAGGCTAGCGCATGAAAAATCTTGATTAATCTATCAAATATCGTGCGGAAAAATATCATGAATTTTGAACACCCTACCCAACGGGGTTATCCATTATAACAACCCAAGTTCCTCGAAAAGTCTAAAGCCGAAAAAGCCCCACTTGAAATACATCAAGTGAGGCTTGGAAA
>ERZ1026862.2038-NODE-2038-length-11006-cov-24.819286_pt1 | contig 11006 bp, 12 predicted proteins | sample MGYA00380161_ERZ1026862 | MGnify/ENA primary metagenome ERZ1026862 (study PRJEB33269, sample SAMEA4719797) | human gut metagenome | biome: human-associated habitat; feature: organic feature; material: feces | place: Cameroon | collected 2013-10 ... | reverse complement strand
TGCAATGAAAATTTAACGAAGTACGCGTTTTTTAACGCCGAAACGCCATTGTTTGTCAAATTTAAAATAGAATATTGCGACATGGTTAGTAAATTAGCAAAAGAGCACGACCGTAGAACGTTGCTATCAACGTATCTGTACGGAGTATCAAACCTTCTCCTTAGCGGAACGGGAATTGGCGGTTTTTCGCCATTAATAACAGGCAACAGCATTGGACTTTTCAATTGTCTATTCCTGGTATTTGGCATTATATCGGCATTCATCTTTGCCTATAGTGCTAATAGAGTAATGAAGTATAACGATCAAAATATTAAATGATATGGAACTAATGACATTATTCATGTTTATCATGATGGTAATAGGCGCCAGCTTTGCCATTTGGCTTAACACAAAGTCTGGTCAGAAATGGATAGATGAGTTATAACAACTCAACAATATATAATCAACGGGAGGGAACAACTATGAATGAAACAACTTTTAAATTCACATCCGAAGAAAAAGAACAGACACTCCAAATCCTGGAGCGCCTGAGAACCGCCGTGGGCGACACGTTCAAGCCGGGCGATGAGCAGCATCTGCGTGAAGACATACAGCATGCCTTCATCAACCATCAGATTAAGCGCAATGTCTTCGGAATGAATCCAATACTCGCAGCCCTGCAAACCGCAGAAATCGCAGTAAACGAGATAGGTCTGAAACGAGATGGCATCATCGCCATCCTGATGCAGACCAGCGTCATCGACGGCTATCAGACCATCGAAGACATCCAGAAGAAATACGGCGACAGCGTGGCACACATCATCAGCGGACTCCTCCGCATCCACGACCTCTACAAGCGCAACCCTATCATCGAGAGCGAGAACTTCAGAAACCTGCTCATCTCTTTCTCTGAAGATATGCGCGTGATTCTCATCATGATAGCCGACCGCGTGAACGTGATGCGACAGATTCGCGACACCGACCAGAAGGAGGCGAAGCACGAGGTGAGCGAGGAAGCCAGCTACCTCTATGCCCCACTCGCCCACAAGCTGGGTCTCTACAAGCTGAAGAGCGAGCTGGAAGACCTGAGCCTGAAGTATCTGGAGCACGATGCCTACTATATGATTAAGGAGAAGCTGAATGCCACCAAGGCTTCGCGCGATGCCTATATCGCCCGATTCATCCAGCCTATCAAGGAGAAACTGGATGCTGCCGGACTGAAATATCACATGAAGGGACGCACCAAGAGCATCCACTCCATCTGGCAGAAGATGAAGAAGCAGAAGTGCGCCTTCGAGGGTGTATATGACCTTTTCGCCATCCGAATCATCATCGACGCACCAAGAGAGAAGGAATACATGCAGTGCTGGCAGACATTCGCCCTGATCACAGACATGTATCAGCCGAACCCAAAGCGTATGCGCGACTGGCTCAGCGTGCCTAAGAGCAACGGATACGAGAGTCTGCACACCACCGTGCTGGGACCTGAGAACAAATGGGTAGAAGTCCAGATCAGAACCGAAAGAATGGACGATATCGCCGAACACGGACTGGCTGCACACTGGCGCTACAAGGGCATCAAGCAGGGAGAAGGAGGCATTGACGAATGGCTTGCCAACATCCGTGCCGCCCTGGAAAGCAACGACGACCTGCAGCTGATGGACCAGTTTACCACCGACCTGAAGGAAGACGAGGTTTATGTGTTCACCCCTAAGGGCGACCTGCTGAACTTCCCGAAAGGTGCCACGGTGCTCGACTTCGCCTACTACATCCACTCGCGCATCGGCAACACCTGCGTGGGCGGAAAGATCAACGGCAAGGCGGTGACCTTCCGACAGGAACTGCACTCGGGCGACCAGGTGGAAATCCTCACCCAGAGCAACCAGAAGCCTAGAAGAGAATGGCTCAACATCGTGCAGACCTCGAAGGCAAAGGCTAAGATTCGCCTCGCCCTGAAGGAAACGCAGAAGAAGGACGGACTCTATGCCAAGGAACTGCTGGAGCGCCGATTCAAGAACCGCAAGATTGAGATTGATGAAAGCACCATGGCGCGCATCATCAAGAAGATGGGATACAAGGAGAACTCTGATTTCTACAAGGATGTAGCGGAAGAGAAACTCGACGTGAACACCGTGGTGGAAAAATACATCGAAGAGCGTGACCACGACCTCAATCTCAGCAACACCAACAAGCCTGCCGAAAGTGCCGAGAACTTCGAGTTCGAGAATCCTACCGAGGAACTGCTGAAGCAGAGCGACGACGTGCTGGTAATAGATGAGCACTTGAAGGGCATCGACTTCGAGCTCTCCCACTGCTGCCACCCTATCTATGGCGACCCTATCTTCGGATTCGTGACCATCAGCAAGGGTATCAAGATTCACCGCATCGACTGTCCTAACGCCAAGGAACTGCGCCGCCGTTTCGGTTATCGCATCGTGAAGGCGAAATGGAGCGGCAAGGGTACATCGAAGTATGCCATCACCCTGAGAATCATCGGAAACGACGATATCGGCATCGTGAGCAACATCACGAACATCATCTCCAAAGAGGATAAACTCGTGATGAGAGGCATCAACATCTCATCCAAGGACGGCCTGTTCTCCGGAAACGTAACCGTGATGATAGATGATGCAACAAAGACAGATGCACTCATCAAGAAACTCAGTGCCGTGAAAGGCGTAAAGCAGGTAATGAGAATATAATCCCGCAGATGAATAGCTTAATCCCACAGATGGATAGCTTAGTCCCACAGATTTCACAGATTTACACAGATTTCATTGATATTTCGTTGATTTACAAAGATTTTTCTGTATCTGTTTCATGAAAAAAAGGTTCAATTCCATTGGTTTGGAATTGAACCTTTTCTTTTATAGATAAATATCTCTTGATTCCTGATATCTGTGAAAATCTGTGAAATCTGTGGGACTTGAAAATATACCCATCTGTGCGATTATTATTTTGCCTTATTGATTCGCTTAATTACAGAATAAGCATCATACAAGCCCAGCTCTCCAGCCTTCGACAAATCCTGGATACCAGCCTGCTTGTTGCCACTCTTGATACGAGCCAGACCACGGTTGTAATAAGCCTCGGCGAGGCGGGAATCTATCCTGATGGCAATACTGTAATCATCGATGGCCTTAGACAACTCGTTTCTGCCAGCATGCACGTTACCTCTATTATAATAGATGTAAGCATTATTGCTGTTCAGACGAATGGCATCGCTGAAATCAGCCTCGGCAGAATGGATATTCGTAACACCCTTTCCCTCTGCACGGTTGAACTCATCCATCTCAGCCTGGCAGACAGCACGCTGCCAGTAAGCCAGCGAACTCTTCTCGTCCAAAGAGAGATAGTAAGTGAAATCGCTGATAGCTGCCTCAAAATCACGGAGAACACTGTGAGCGATGGCCCTGCGCATCAGCAGACTCTTCTTCTGCTCGATATCCTTAGCCACACTCAGCTCAGCCGACAGCTTATCAATCAAAGAGAAGATCATCAACGAGCTGTTCTCATCCAGCTGCTCCTTGGTACATACGATATAAACCTTATTGGTAGAAGCCTTAGACTGAGCAGCATTCTGCTTGCCGGAAGCACCGCCACTCAGCTTAGCCTGAGCCAGGTGCATATTGAGCTGTTCCACCTCCTTGTCAAACGCCTGCACACCGTTCAGATTCTGCACGTTAGGGAAGTAAGAAAGCTGATACATAGGCAGATAGGAAGTCTCCACCTGTCGGTTCTGTACGCGTCCACGATATTCGCTCTTGTAATTGTGCTCATACTTAGGTTCATCCTCAACGACGATAGAGGCAAACTTATCAGGATCCACCTCAGAGCGCTTACGCATCTCCTTCCTGGTCTTCGCGCTCCATCTAGGCTGAATGCCCAGGTGCTTGTTCATCTGCGCCTTGAAGATACGGAATTCATCCATCTCGGCCTTTGCCGTCATACCCAACCTTCGGTAACAGCTGGCACGATAGGAAAGACCCGTCCAGAAGTTAGGAAACTGTGCGATAACCGTAGAATAATCACGGATAGCCGCCTTCAGATTACCCGTCTTATCATGCAGGAGCGCACGGTTGAAAATAGCCATGAAGTTCTTTGGTTCCATCTTGATGACAAAGTCGAAGTCGAGGATGGCACGGTTGTCATCACCCAACTGCACACGCATCAGACCCCGGTTGTAATGAGCCAGGAAGTTGTTAGGATCCAAATCGAGCGCATTATCGTAATCGCTCATAGCTCCACGTAAATTGTTGATGTTGATACGAGCCAGGGCACGGTTGATATAACTGTTCACATTGTTAGGCTTGAAATGCAGCGACTTGGTCAAAGCCTCATCCGCCACTTTCCATTCTTTTCTGGCGAGCGCCATATAGGCACGAGTGGTCCATGCATCTCCGTCATAAGGATTGATATCCAGGCTCTTGTCTATCCATTTCTCCGCCTGCAGCGTATCCTTCTGCTTCAGATAGATTTCAGCCTTGAGAGTATAGGCATTCGCATAATCCTTCCATTGGGCAATGAGCGAATCCAGTTCCGCCTGCGCCACGTCATAATTCTTGCTCTCCATCTGGCAGAGCGCACGGTTGAACCAGTAATTACGGTTGCGAGGCTCAATGCGGATGGCAGAATTATAATCGGTGATGGCATCCTGGAACCGATTCTGACGGATACGGCAGATGGCACGCAAGTCGTAGATATCGTTGATATACGGATTGAGGTTGATCGCCTCGGAGGCATCACTCTCGGCACCCATATAGTCATCGAGATTAAACTTGGCCACACTGCGGTAATACCAAGGCTCATAGAGATAAGGCTTGGCACCGATAGCAAGATTAAAATACTTGATGGAAAGAACGAAGTCCTCATAATAGAGAGCACTTCTGCCTGCCGTAATCAGGCGGTCAACTCTATATTGCGCTGATGCCGACCAAGCCGTCAGCACCAGCACAAAAGTGAAAATAAACTTTTTCATCGACGAATTTTAGTACGATAGCTGCAGCGGAACTTGCCCTTGATGATATTCTTGAGCTTGCCAGCTATCATGTTCTTACGAAGAGGCGAAACACGATCCACGAACATGGTACCCTCCAGATGGTCGAACTCATGCTGCATCACGCGAGCCAGATATCCCCCCACCCACTCATCGTGCTCCTGGAAATTTTCATCCTGATACTTCACGTGGATACGTGTAGGGCGAACCACCTTCTCGTTGATGCCCGGAATGGAAAGACATCCCTCATCCGAAGAATCCTTTTCTGCCTCCTCATCATACTCCAGGATATGAGGATTGATGAAAACATGACGGAATCCCTTATATTCAGGAAGATCCTCGCTCAATACATCGAGATCGATAACCACCAGGCGGATAGCCAGACCAATCTGCGGAGCAGCCAGTCCGATACCATTGCTGGAATCAAGCGTCTCATACATATTGTTAATCAGTTCCTTCAATTCAGGATAATCGGGAGTAATATCTTCAGCCACCTTTCTCAAAACGGGCTGACCATATATATAAATAGGTAAAATCATCTTCTTGACTCTAAATAATCTTGTAAAATAATGGTGGCACTGATCTCGTCCACCAAGCCTTTGTTATCTCTTCTGGTTTTCTTCTTCACCCCACCCTCTATCATGGCACGATGAGCCAGCACCGATGTAAAACGCTCATCATAATATTCGATAGGAACCTCAGGATGAGCCTTGCGCCAGCGATTGAAGAAGTTCTCCACTCGCGCCAGGTTCTCGCTAGGCTGCCCGTTGGGCTGGGTTGGCTTTCCGATGACAATACGCTCCACCTGTTCCTTCTGGATATACTGTTCCACAAAGGCGAAGAGTTCGGGTGTAGCAACAGTGACCAACCCATTGGCAATAATCTGCAATGGGTCGGTCACAGCGATACCGGTACGTTTCTTACCGTAGTCTATAGATAAAATTCGCATGAATCTACGAAAAAATCCTAGTCTTAATTTTCTGTTCTGAAACAGTAATTACTTCTTGAGAAGCAACCAAGCATCAGGATACTTGCCAGCGCGGAGCTGATTGCGGCTCTTAACAGCACCTGACTTATCTGCGAATGTAGCAGCAACTACACGATACATGTTACGGCTGCTGTTGAAAACGATCTGAGCCTCGTAACCTGCGCTCTTCAAAGTGTTAGCCAAGCCCTCAGCGTTAGCCTTGAGAGAGAAAGAACCTACTACTACACTGTAGTTAGAAAGACCAGAACCCATGATGAGGTCAACGTTCTCCTGACGAACAGTAGCGTTGTCAACCTCAGTATTTGTTGACTCAGAAGGAGTAGTTGTCTCCAAAGGAGTAACAACTGGCTCCTGAGCAACTGGAGCCTGCTCCTGCTGCTGAGCCTTCTCGTAAGCCTTCTTATAAGCACTTTCCTTAGAAGTACCACAACTAGCCAATGCCAAAACAGCGCACATACCTGCGCACAAAACTGATAATTTCTTCATAATTTTGAAAATGTTTTTATTGATAAATTCTTTATTAATTGCTTATTCTTATGACGCAATACGCCCCATCTTGTAATCGATTCCAACGCAATTGCACTGCGAAAATACAAAATATTTGGCAAATATGAGCATGAAAACCGCATAAAGTTTGTTAATACAGCATATTTAAATAAAAATTAAGACAAATTCACGCGGTTTTTGGAGAAAAATTAGTATATTTGCATTTGTAAAGCTGCATTCGGCGATTGGAAATCTACTTTCATATTGTCATTTTGCATTGACTTTACAGTGAAAATCGTATAACGTTTAAAACTTAAGAATTATGAAGGCATTAGGTTACATTGGTGCATTCCTCGGCGGTGCAATCGCTGGTACAGCACTCGGTTTGATTTTTGCTCCTGAAAAGGGAGAAGATACACGCAGCAAGATTGCTGGCGCAGTAGATGATTTTTGCAAGAAGCACGACATCAAGTTGAGCCGCAAAGACGTAGACGACTTGGTAGACGATATCAAGGAAGCTGCTCCTGAGGTATAATAAGAGAGGTATCAAGTAAATATCTCATAAATATCTCAAGATGTTCTCTAACGATAAAAACGTAGAAACCATCGGGCAGCTCGTAGAGGTGCTCAAACATTACATCGGGCTTCAGTCAGAGTACATGAAGCTCGATGTTGTGGATAAAGTGGTAAGACTGCTCACTGCCATCACCATGACAGTGGTGCTCCTAGGTCTCTTCCTCATCGCCATCATCTACCTTTCCTTTGCTGCGGCATACGGATTGGCTGGCGTGATAGGAAGCACAGCCCTAGCCTTCTGCGTAGTGGCGGGAGTATATCTATTTATACTGATACTTTTCATCGTATTCCGCCACCAATGGATAGAGAGGCCGCTCGTCAAGTTCCTTGCAAGCATTCTGATGCAATAACTTTTTTCATTCACCTGAAAGAGCTAAGCCCTCAAGGCGATATTTTTCTTCACTCATTCTAAATTTTCAAAGAGATGATAGAACAAGATGAAATCATAGAATACAACTCGCTGAACGAAATTCGTCTACGCAAGGAATTACTACGCAAGGATATACAGGCTGACGATGCCAAGATCAAGGCTTTGTGGAAATCGCTTTTCACCAAACCGGAAGCTCTATCCAAGAATGCGAGCGCCAGCAAGCGTTTCAGCAGCATGATGAAAATCGGAGCTGGAGCATTTGACGGTGCCATACTTGCATGGAAACTTTATCATAAGTTCAAGAGAAAAAAATAAGCGCTATTGCTGATAATAAGCGCTATTGCTGATAATAAAAGAAAGCACATCATCTTCTGCCTGGAAACAAGGGGAAAATGATGTGCTTTTTTATGATGAAATTCATATTCTCTGTAGACCGAAATTCATGTTTTCAATAGACTTTCGTACACAAAAAAGGGCCACCGCTGTGGCCCAACCTTGTTAACCTTAAATCTAATACTATGAAAAACACACGTGCAAAAATAGTAAGATTCTATGAGTTTCACAAGCTTTTCTGTAAAAAAACTCAAATCTTAAACTATATTTAACTATTCATGTCTTAATTTCTTATTTATTTAAACGTTATTAAACCTAATTCATTTCGAATTCGTTTCGAACTCATTTCTGATTCATTTCTGATTCGTTTCTGATTCGTTTGATAATTAGGTCATTACATTTAGCGAACGAGCCTAAATCTCGAAACTCATCTGGTCATATCCGAAGACGACACCCTGAGGCAGACGGGCATTAGCATCATCATGAAAACCAATCTGATGAGTGACATGCGTGAGGATCGTTTTCCTGGCTCCTATCCTGTGCGAAACCCGTATGGCATCCTCTACCAGCTGATGACTATGATGCGGCTTATCGAATCGGAGGGCATTGATAACCAGTATTTCTACTCCTTCCAGATACGGATATTCCTCCTCGCCCATCGACTTCATGTCCGTGATATAGGCAAACTTGCCGAAACGATAGCCCAAAATAGGCATCTTATCATGGAGAACACGGATAGGAACGAATTCGATATCGCCTATCCGATAAGAATGATGAGGCTCTATGGTATGAAGCTTGAGCTTCGGAGCTCCCGGATAAAGCTTTTCGGCATCCTTAGGAAAACAGTAAGGCATAGTATGAGGCAACGAACGGGTTACCAGTTCATCACCATAGATATGAATATCTCCAAACACGCAGAAACCACGCAGGTCATCGATACCTCCCACATGGTCGTAATGGATATGCGTAACCAGCACACCATCCAACTTGCGGAACGGTTCCCTGAGCAGCTGCATCCTTATGTCCGGACCCGCATCTATCAGAATACGGGTATTCTCCGTCTCTATCATCGCAGCACTTCTAAAGCGCTTATCCTTAGGATCCCTGCTTCGGCAAACCTCACAATCGCATCCCAAAACAGGAACACCACTCGATGTTCCTGTTCCCAACAAAGTAATCTTCATCTATCATCAAATATTTCCTGAAAAACAAACGAATTCTTCACTTTTCGTTCTTCATTCTTCACTTCACATTCACCTCCGGATGGATATCAATACCAAATTTCCGCTTCACATCCTTCCGAATCGTTTCACAGAGATTCACGATTTCCTCACCCGTAGCACCACCACGGTTCACCAGCACCAACGCCTGCTTGTCATGCACGCCGGCACGTCCCAGGCTCTGACCTTTCCATCCACACTGATCAATCATCCATCCTGCTGGAATCTTCTCGTGCTCAGCATCAATGGTATAATGAGGCATTCCCGGATACAGCGCAGCCAGTTCCTCATACTTTGCCTTCTGCACGATAGGATTCATGAAGAAACTGCCCGCATTGCCCTGCACCTTAGGATCAGGCAATTTGGCATTACGAATCTCGATGATGACATCACGGAGCTGCTGAGCAGTAGGATTCCCGATTTTCTTTGCAGCCAGAGAAGTACGGATGTTGCCATAATCCAGATCAGGCACAAAGTGCTTGCTCAGGCAATAGATGACATGGGTAACCAGATACTTGTCCTTCCATTCATGCTTGAACCTGCTCTGTCGATAGCTATACTGGCAGTCCTGATTATCGAAAACCACTAACTTTCCGGTAGCAATCTCAACAGCTTCCACCTTATATATAATATCCTTTGCCTCCACACCGTAGGCACCGATGTTCTGGACAGCGCTCGCTCCCACTTCGCCCGGGATGATACTGAGGTTCTCTGCGCCATGATAGCCATGTTCTACTGCGTATGCCACCACGTCATCAAACACCTCACCGCTGCCGCAGTTCAAGAAAACAAAGTCGGGATTTTTCAGATTCTCACCCTCAGCAGCAGCCAGGGTTTCATTATCCAGCACCTCGATGCCCTTGATGGCAGAATGAATCACGGTACCCTCGTAATCGCCTGTAAGCAAGAGGTTACTGCCACCACCCAGAATGAGCAGAGGCTGATCGGCAGCAGTAAGCCCAGCCACAATCTGCTGCGCCTCTTCTACCGATGAGTATTCCAGGAATCGCTTGCACTTGGCATCAATTCCAAACGTATTGTGAGCCAAAAGGCTATAGTCTCGAATATCCTTCATATCCAGCTATTTCTAAAAAACAATTAATCACTAAACAGTAATCACTAATCACTATATTTACATCTCCAGCTTGGTCAGCATCCACTTCCCTCCTATCTTCTTGAAGGTAAGCAGCGTTTCCAACCCATTGGCGATGCCACGAATCACGAATATCTTCTGGCTGCTCTCAGTATATTTCTGACCGTAAATGATGTTGTAAATCATGCCAGAAGGCAACTGAGGCGCAAAGGCAGGCCATGTCTCCGGTTCGATATCGCCCGTCATCGTACTGAAATCATCATCAGGATCAGGACCGGTAAACTTCACCGGATTATGCAGATGCTCTGCCTGAAAGGCAGAATCAGTAGCAAACGAGCCGTAAAACTTCAGGAAGCTGGCATTCATGTTGGCATACATCGGCTTATAGTTGATGCTGGTCATCAGCCACTGACCGTTGATACGGTTGAAGAGGAACTGCTGAACGGTATGGGTCTTGTAGAACACCTTTTCTACCACCACATGATCGATGGTAGTATCCTTCACCAGGTTCATCTGCTTCCGGTTATCGAAGATCAGCGTATAATAATCCTGACGCATAAAGAAATGCTCCATTTTCCAATGGCGCTTTTCAATTTTCTTCACCACCTTTCCGTTGCGATAGACAGGCAGCGGGAAATTAACACGCTTTATCTGAAGCTTACGACTGGCTGCAAAATTGAACAGGAAGTCATCAAACAACTCGTCAGCAGCCTTAGGCATAGGAGTCTCCTCTATGAGCTTTTCGGCAGAGTCCATAGCCTGTGTGTCAGCGACAGCCGTATCAGCTACCACTGAATCAACAAGAGTAGCGGGCTTCTTGTCCTTACACCCTACAGAGGTGAAACAAACGATGGTAAGCACCGCCAACATTACTGTTATAAAAGATAGTTTCTTCATAAACTTATTAAATTTCTCAAATTTTCATTGCAAAAGTACAACTTTCTTTTGAGATATTTCATATTTTA
>ERZ1026862.2035-NODE-2035-length-11011-cov-7.437751_pt1 | contig 11011 bp, 11 predicted proteins | sample MGYA00380161_ERZ1026862 | MGnify/ENA primary metagenome ERZ1026862 (study PRJEB33269, sample SAMEA4719797) | human gut metagenome | biome: human-associated habitat; feature: organic feature; material: feces | place: Cameroon | collected 2013-10 ... | reverse complement strand
CAATAATAATTGATGCTGAGGGAATGTAATGTTTAATAAGGAAATAGAAGGACTGAAACAGCAATATAAAAAAATATAAAGATTGAACATGATAATAAAGCATAGAAAAAGTTATACAAATTCCATGCTTGCTAGAATGGTGATCTATATTAGTCTGATTGTGGGGATGATCTCTGAAAAAAGAAAGGAGAAAAACGATATGAAAACAGAACATGATAAACAGAGAGTGGAATCATTGGTGATCCGTGTGTCTCCTGATGTCAAGGAGACAATTAGGCAGAACGCTAAGGATGCAGGTCAAACGATGTCTGCGTATGCTGTCAATAAATGCCTTAAAAATGATTATGGGATTAATATGATTGTATTTCAAACAGAACTTTTAGAAATGTTAAATCATTTGAAAGCAATTCATTCTGATGAAAGAGAGTCTGTGGAGATTATTGATAATATTGCAAGTAAGATTGGAGGATTTGGTTATGCCGATCATAAAAATGTGTAATGAAAAATATGATACGATACAGAAAACAACTAATTTGATAAATTATGTATTGAATCCTAATAAGAGGGAGAATGACATTTATGGATATGGGCATCTGTATATGCATAATGATACGATAAATATAGCATATCAATTCAATAACATTAACGCATATTATGGAAAACAAAATAGAAATTTGGTAAAGCATTTGGTTATTTCTTATAATTATTTAGAGGGACAATTTTCTCCACAGAGTATGAATATGGTCTTGCAGCATTTATTTCAACTAGACTTAGCTGGCTATCCGTATCTTTACGCAATGCACGAAGATACGGCACATGCTCATTTTCACATTGTATTTGGTGTTACAAACATATATACAGGAAAGAAGTATCTCGATAATAAAGAAATGTTATTTGGAATAGCTCAAACAATGAGCCATTATACTTCTTACATAGGAGATGATGGCAGGATGCATCGGATTAATTATACACTGGTTTATGACATGAAAAAAGAATGTTAGGCTGCGATAATGCAGCCTAACGCAAGTGCTATTTCGTCTTGTTTTGTAAGTAATTTATGATACTTTCCTTAGGAATGCGCCAGGATCGACCAACCCTGTATGCATGCAACTCTCCATTATTTAGAATTTTGTACATATGATTCATACCGATTCTCAATATTTCTGCAGCTTCTTCCGGAAGTAATACTAATTCGTAATTTTCTAACATGCTAAATACCCTCCAAGTGTGTATTGATAATTTATATTAATGTTCTATCTCTGCTAACGGATGACAAAATGTAGTGGTAAAGAAAGTCCTTATAAAAAATAGGGAATATAATGAATCCATTCGAAAAGTCGAAAGTTATAGTCATATATTATAAAGGTGATAGGGGGCGCCCAGCAACGGTTTGCGCCCGTAACACACAAAATTTCAAGGATAGATCGTTTGGTTTGTCCTTATTTTTATGCTCACAAGAGCGGAAAGGAGAGTGACAATTATGTCAGCAGAAGTAGAAAGCATGATGTTTACAGGGAGGGAAAGACCGTGGCATGGTCTTGGGACACAGGTAGAGGAGGCGCCGGATTCCAGAGAAGCATTGATTGCTGCAGGGCTGGACTGGGACGTGGTGCAGAAACCGGTCTTTACACAGGATGGTGTCAAAGTGCCGGGATACTTTGCAAATGTCCGTCAGCAGGATGGCAGTATCCTGGGGGTGGTCACCAGCCGGTATAAGGTGGTACAGAACCGAGATGCCTTTGCCTTTACAGATGCCCTGCTGGGAGACGGTGTTCGTTATGAAACAGCGGGGAGTTTAATGGGAGGACGAAAGACATGGATTCTGGCAAAACTGCCTACCCGGTATATCATTCAGGGAGAACAGATATTGCCGTACCTTGTGTTCAGTAATACACACGATGGATCCGGAGCGATCAAGATCGCAATGACACCGATCCGTGTGGTCTGCAATAACACGCTGAATCTTGCACTGGATACAGCGGATCGCAGCTGGAGCATTCATCATACAGGAGATATTGCAGCAAAGCTGGAGGATGCCAGAGAGACACTTTTTATGGCAGAAGATTACATGAACGAGCTTGGAAAGGGCTTTGAGGATCTGTCCCGAAAGCGTCTGACAGATGCCGCTGTGGACGAGTTTATCAAAGAATTACTTCCGATTGCAGATGATGCTTCCGAGACGACAGAGAAAAATATTCTGCGGCTGCGGAAGGACGTTGCCACCAGATATTTTGACGCACCGGATCTGCAGGGATTGCGGAAGAACGGATACCGGTTTATCAATGCGGTTTCGGATTTTGCGACACATGCAGCACCGATCCGCCGGACCAGGAACTATCAGGAGAACCTTTTTAACAAAACAATGGAAGGGAATCCTCTGACCGATAAAGCGTACCGGCTGGTTATGGCGGCTTAGTAACTATTGGAGGTTTGTATCTCTGTATTAAAAATGTATCATAAAAAGAAAATATCACGATCACACAGGACACTCTGATCAAAGGGGTGTCCATTTTTTTATGGAAATGGAATGGAGGTTTATTATGGCAATGAATTACAAGGAATTCCGGGAGGAGTTGTTGAATCAGTTGAGGAGCATTTTCGGAGAAAATTATGAGATCGGCACACAGACTGTGCAGAAGGTGAATCTGGGAAATGTGGAGACGTTTCGGATTTTTGATAAGACCGGAGAGAAACAGCAGTCGCCGGTTTTTTACGGCAGGAAGCTTTATGAAGCATACAGAAGCGGAACCGGTCTGGAGGTTCTGGCACAGGATATCAAGGAGAAGTATGTAATGACAGGCAATGAAATAACTGTGAATCTGATCGGGGATGTCAGTGTATTGGAAGAGATAAAGGAGAGGCTCATATTTACGGTGATCAACCGGGAAAAGAACCGGGAGCTTCTGAAGGAGATCCCACACCGGGATTTCCTTGATTTTGCCGTGATCTACAGGATTGTAGTGAAGGAGAGCTGGGATGGGTTTTCCAGCATGAGAGTCAGCAACGGACTTTTGGAAAGATGGGGCATTACGGAGGAAAAGCTGTTTGAGATCGCCCGGAAAAATATGCGACGCAGAATGCCGGTGATGAAAACTTCCCTTGCGGATATGATGCAGTCACTTATGGGAAAAGATATGATCTCGCCGGGAGATATTTCAGAAGAATGCGAAGAAAGACAGTTGCAGAGAATGTATATGGTGACGAACCGGAAAAAGATCAATGGCTTTGGCAGTGTCCTTTATCCGGATGTATTAGAGGAGATGTGCCGGATCCTGCAGTGTGACAGGCTGTATATTCTTCCGAGCTCTGTACATGAAGCAATCGTTATGCCGCAGGATCTGGGAATGAGCCCGGAAGAGCTGCAGGAAATGGTCAAAAATGTAAATACGGATTGTGTGACAGAGGAAGAGTACCTGTCGGACTCTGTTTACGGATACAGTCTGGAAATGAAAGAGATTTATATCGTATCTGCCAGCGGAAAGGAAGAGTGACGATTATGTGTAAGATATTGGCTAAAACAAAAGACATGACAAGAGAGGAATGGCTGACACTCCGTAAGCAGGGGATCGGGGGATCCGATGCCGGAGCAGTGTGCGGATTGAATCCATATGTGAGTCCGATTGATGTCTATATGGATAAGAGTACAGAAGTGATCCCGGAGCAGGACCGTGACAATGAGGCAATGCGTCTTGGCAGGGATCTGGAGCAGTATGTGGCAGAAAGATTCTGTGAGGAAACCGGGCTGAAAGTAAGACGCAGTAACAACATGTATGTGCATCCGGAGTATCCGTTTATGCTGGCAGATGTGGATCGTCTGATCGTAGGAAAGGAAAACGGATTGATCGGACTGGAATGTAAAACAGCGTCCCCCTATTCTGCGGATAAATGGAAGGACGGGAAAGTACCGGCACATTATCTGGCACAGTGTTATCACTATATGGCTGTCCTGAATGCCAAAGCCTGGTATATTGCCGTGGTCATTTACGGCAGGGAGTTTAAGTTTGTCCGGATCGAAAGGGATGAGGAAGTGATCCGAAATCTGATCCGGCTGGAACAGGACTTCTGGCAGGATCACGTAAAGGCAGGTGTTATGCCGGAGCCGGACGGATCAGTGGCAGCGAATGACTTTATCAACAGCTATTTCAAGGACAGCCGGGAAGATCTGTGTGTTCCGCTATTGGGCTTTGATGAGAAGCTGCAGCGGAGACAGGAGATCGATCAGTTGATGGACAAGCTGAAAACAGAAAAGCTGCAGATTGAGCAGGAGGTCAAGATGTTTATGAAGGAAGCGGAAGTGGCAGAAAATGACCACTTCCTTGTCAGTTGGAAGAGGAGTATCAGTAACCGGCTGGATGCGAAGCGGTTGAAACAGGAGATGCCGGAGGTATATCAGCGGTTCTGTAATCAGATTGCCAGCCGGAGGTTTCTGGTAAGGACGGCGGCATAGAAATATAAGAGAGCAAGCAGCAGACCAAAATGATCTGCTGCTGTTTCTTTTTCATGAGATTGGAGGAAAGTGTTTATGGATTTTAAGGAAGAACTGGCGGCAAAAGCAGAGGTTGCCGCAACAACAAAGAAAAGTGACGGAGTAAAACTGACCAAAAACATGTCCATTGTGGATATGATCAAAGCACTGGAACCGGAGATCAAGCGGGCACTGCCCTCAGTCCTGACACCGGAGCGTTTTGTAAGAATGGCACTGACGGCAGTAAACAATACACCGGCATTGGCACAGTGTACGCCGATGTCATTTATTGCAGCCTTGATGAATGCTGCACAGCTTGGGCTGGAGCCAAACACTCCACTGGGACAAGCGTATCTGATCCCTTATAAAAATAAAAAGAAGGGAGTTGTCGAGTGTCAGTTCCAGATCGGCTATAAAGGGATGATCGATCTGGTGTACCGAAATGATAATGTGCAGACCATTCAGGCACATATCGTCCGGGAGAATGATCACTTTGAGTATGAGCTTGGGTTAGAAAGCAAACTTCGCCACATTCCGGCAATGGAAGGACGAGGCGAGATGATGTATGTTTATGCGTTGTTTAAGCTGACCAATGGAGGTTACGGTTTCGAGGTCTTGAATAAGGAAGCCGTTATTGCTCATGCAGAACGGTATTCTCCTTCTTATGATGGATTTTCTCCGTGGAAGACAGATTTCGAGTCCATGGCAAAGAAAACAGCGATCAAGAAAGTGTTGAAGTTCGCACCGTTGAAAACAGAGTGTCTGCGGGCAATTGCCAGTGACGAAACCATCAAGTCGGAACTGGCAGAGGATATGACTGAGATCGAGGGCGAATACGTTGAGGAGGATGGCAGTGTTGCGTAGAAAAGAGTGTGGAGAAAAGGAAAAAGGATTTTTACGGAAAGTGCAGAGAGAGCATTCGTTATTCAAATATCAGATGCTCTCCGGCGCCAACCGGGAGATTTACGATAGCTGCAATAAGATCTGCTTCTATGAGAACCTGATCGAATATTTCCTGTATAAGGAAGATATCGGAGAGGAGATTGTGGAAGAAGGACTGCAGGCAGAAGATCTGCTGGATGAATTGTATCATGTCTATCTGAAATATGAATGGCTACAGATCACATCGTGGGAAAAGATTGAGGAGATCCTAACGGTTTATGTCGGGGAGAAGAAAGGCGGAATATTGGAGGCAAAGTAAAGAGAGACGTCTGGCAGATATCAGTGTCTGCCGGGCGTTGTATAAAGGGAAGGAGATTACTGCGGTGAAAGAGGATAAAAAACAGGGACGCAGCTTTGGATATGCAAGAGTGAGTTCCACCGGACAGAACCTTGACCGGCAGATCACGGAGCTTAGAAAGTATGTTCCGGAGGAGAATATCGTTACCGATAAGATGTCCGGTAAGGATTTGGAACGACCGGGATATCAGGCACTGAAAGGGTCACTGGGACTGCGTAGAGGAGACACATTATACGTAAAAAGCCTTGACCGGTTATCGAGATCCAAAGCAGATATCAAGGCAGAACTGGAATGGTTCCAAAAGCAGGGGATCCGGCTGATGGTATTAGATCTTCCTACAACGATGATCGAAGTCCCAGAGGGACAGGAGTGGATCATTGATATGGTGACCAATATACTGGTGGAGGTATTAGCGTCTATTGCGGAGCAGGAGAGACAGACCATCCGGAGACGACAGCGGGAAGGAATCGATGCTGCAAAGAAGAAGGGAAAGAAATTTGGACGCCCCAGAAAGGAAGTGGAGGATTGGGATAATGTGTATTATCAGTGGAGTCAAAAGAAGATTACAGCGCAGAAAGCTGCATCAATTTTGAAAATTTCCCGCACACAGTTTTATAAACTGGTGCAGGAAGAGCGAGAGGAGAAGAGGGGAGTGCTTGCAAAAAATGATTGGGAGTAGAGTGGATATATGTGAAAATGGATGTGGGTATGCCAGTGATGGCATACCTGCTATGTGGTAAGCATGTGGCAGTTTATTTTTTGAAGAGATTTGGTGCAGCCTCATTTTATTTTAAATGATGCGAATAGGTATTTTATATGATACAATGGAAGAATAAGCAACCGGGGGATTATCAAGAACAGATGGGGGGAGTACCTATGGGATTGTTAGATCAATTATCAGATCAACAGCGTGAAGCCGTTCAGACAATAGATGATGATCTGGAGATTATTGCGTGTGCTGGTGCAGGAAAAACTGGTGTCGTCACTAGAAGAATCATCAATATATTGAAGTCCAAGTCCGAGATACTTCCAGAAAATATTGTTGCATTTACTTTTACTCGAAAAGCGGCAGAGGAGTTGAAAGGAAGAATATACGACTTGGGCAAGCGTGAATTAGGTGATACGATAGGATTCGCACATATGTATATCGGTACGATTCACGGGTTTTGTATCAAGATGTTACAGGAATATATACCAGAATTTCAGAAATATGATGTACTGGATGAAATACATACCAAATTGTTTGTGGAGCGTTATTATGATGAATGCGGAATGAAAGATTTGGATTTGTGTAAATACAAAGAGACAAATTTATTTGTCAGTGTAATGAGTATTCTGAATGAAAATTGGTTTGAACAGGATAAGTGGGATGAACGCACTCGTACAGCCTACAAAAAATATAAGGAAAAACTATATGCAGAAAAGAAGTTCGATTATTCTCTGATTCTTCAGGAAATGATCTGCCAGTTAGAGAATAATATCGAATTTGCACAAATTATTGCAGACAAAGTAAAATATCTGACAGTGGACGAATATCAGGACATCAATCCAATACAGGAGCGTTTGATTCGTCGACTGAAAGAACTAGGAGCAAACCTGTGTGTAGTAGGTGATGATGACCAGACAATATATCAGTTTCGTGGAAGTGATGCTCAAAATATCCTTACATTTAAGGAGAGATATGGTGTTCAGAAATATATCGTATTGGACAAAAATTACCGCAGTACAGATGGCATTGTAGATGTTGCGAAAAGAGTGATCGTTTACAATGATCATAGATTGTCAAAGACGATGAAATCGGGCTGTCAGACATCTTACGATATCGGAGACGTTGCTTTTGAAGAGCGAGAGGATACGGATTTAGAGTATGAGTTTATTGCACATCGGATGGAAAAACTGCATGAAATAGGAATTCCTTATTCTGAAATGGCAGTGTTAGTTCGAAAGAAAAAGATTAGCGGTCAGATTGCAGCTAAATTGGAAGAACATCACATCCCTTATATCGTGGAGGGAATGAATGAACTGTTTGATACGAAAGAGTGTCAGGCGGCAAAGGGGATTTATGATTATCTTAATGGAGACATAACGGCAACGGAGCTGTATCATAAATGGATGGAAATTGATTATCCATTTGACAAAAAGGAGCTGGCAGATTGCTTACAGATTTTGATGGTGATTGACGTGAAGGAAAAAAAGCTGTATTCCGATTTTAATCTTCAGCAAATCTATCATGACTTTCTAGGGAAACTGTCTCTTGTTGAAGATGGACGGATTGAGACGGAAGTAATCTTATATAACTTAGGGAAGTTCAGTCAGGTGATTGCGGATTACGAGGTGATCAATTATACCTTGAAACCACAATCGAAACTAAATAATTTTTGTTCTTTTTTAAAGTATACAGCAACCGGTTATTATCCGGAAGGATACCAGAGTAATACATATACAAAACCGGATGCAGTAGGAATTATGACGGTTCACCAATCGAAAGGCTTGGAATTTGCGGCTGTATTTATTCCGGGGTTGAATAAGAACTTTTTTCCGGCACAGAAAGTGGGTGGAAAAGGCATTTGGCATGTTATTGATCGGGAATGGATTTCAGATTCGGAGCGATTTGATGGAGGAATAGAGGAAGAACGAAAGCTTTTTTATGTTGCAGTGACAAGAGCTAAGAAATACCTTTATTTAACAAGGACAACCAAGTTGCGGAACAAACATATTTCGGAATTTATGCTGGAGGCAAAAGAATCATCATATTTAATAAAATATGATGGGAATATTCAATATAAATCAGATCATCTTCCAGTATTAAAGAAAGAGAGCATGCCGCTTACGTTGAATTTTTCTTTACTGGAAGATTATTTCGAATGTCCATACCGGTTTAAGCTGTCAATGTTTTATGGATTCGTACAGCCTTTGATTCCGGCATTGGGGTATGGTAATGCAATGCATGCGATAGTGAGACGTATTCATCTTGCTGCGATGGAAGGAAAAGCAATCACAGAGGAATATGTGGATTCAGTTATTGAACAATCCTTTTATCTGCCATATGCAACACCAAAGCTGCAGCAAAATATGTATGGAAGTGTGAAACGTGGCATACATGAATATGTCCATAAGAACCAATCGGATTTTGAGAATATTCGCATGGCTGAGACAGAGATAGAAATTGATATGGGGGATGGGATTCGTGTCAATGGTCGTATTGATCTGGTAAAACAGGTGGTTCAGGATGGATTGAAAAAGACGACAATTATTGATTTTAAGACGGCCAATAAACAGGTTAAGGAAGAAATCAATACACAGCAGTTAAAAATTTATGCACTGGGTTATCGAGAATTAACCGGTAAGACAGCAGATTACATGGAAATATATCATTTGGATTCTCAAAACAGTGCAAGTGATATCATAACGCCAGATGTAATCACTGCTGTGACGGAAGACATAAAGCATGCAGCGGATCATATAAGAAACAATCATTTACCTAGAAAATGTTCAAAGGAAAAATGCGGCAGGTGTCATTTGAACTATTTGTGCTTAGGTAAAAAGGAACAAAAGGAGTATGTGAATGAGTAAATTACTTGCGGAAGAATACAAAAGATTTGAGGATATACGGACGGTGTGCAATGATGGTTCGCAGTGGACATAAGATTGGTGACGATTTTCCCGAGGCCAGGAAAATCGCGAAATCCAGGGCGACGAACAAGCCGATTAAAGATAGGGAAAAATAATGTTGGATGAATAAATGGAAACAAAGGAATTAGCTGGAAAAGGAGGAGCTTATGGAGAAAAATAAGGACAAGAAACCTATATTGGCGATATGCTATGATTTTGATAAAACATTATCACCCGATGATATGCAAGCCCAGGGTTATATTCAGTCTATTGATTATGAAGTGCCAGAATTTTGGAAGGAATCCAATCAATTAGCGGCACACAATGATATGGATCAAAATCTGGCATATATGTATATGATGTCTCAAAAGTCACAGGGCAAGGTGCTGTTTACTAGAAAAACTTTGGAAGCGGATGGGGCTAAAGTGCAGTTGTTTCCAGGCGTTGATACTTGGTTTGATAGAATTAATGAATATGGTGAAAGGAAGGGGGTAATGGTCGAGCATTATATTATTTCTTCTGGATTAAAGGAAATGATAGAAGGAACGGCTGTTGCAAATAAATTTAAGAAGATATATGCAAGTTCGTTTTACTTTAATGAATATGGGGTTGCTGTTTGGCCGGCACAGGTGGTAAATTATACGAACAAAACACAGTTTTTATTTCGTATCGAAAAGGGTGTTCTTGATGTGAATGATCAAAAAGTGAATGCATATTTTGAACCGGATGAGTATCGTGTGCCGTTCCGGAACATGGTATATATCGGGGATAGTGACACGGATATTCCATGTATGAAACTGGTGAATTTACATGGTGGTCATTCTATCGGTGTATACAATCCAAAAACAAAGGATAAAACAAAAGTGTATAAAATGCTAGAGGAGAATCGAATTAAATATTTTGTTCCAGCAGATTATACAGCAGATTCACCGTTGGAAACTTTGCTAAAAGAAATTATTGATCGAACCAAAACGAATGAGGTGCTAGAAAACTTCCATTATGAATGCAAGAAAGAGCGGAAGGTAGCAACAAAGGATCAGAGTAAAGAGGATCAGGAAAAACAGGATATGATCAATGCATTGGAAGATAGTGAAAGTTTTAAAAATACGCATGCAGTTATTGCTGCATTGAGTGAATTTACTGGTTGGAGTGAGAAACAGAAAAGGAAACTTTTAAATATTGCATTAGATAATACACAAGTTGAGTATATCTTGAAAGATGAGGATGTATACAACTTTTATAAGGAAATCTGTGATGGTGAGAATTGCGCTGAAGCGGAAGAAGTTCTCAAGATCATGGAGAAAAAATAGTACAGGAAAATAGGAGAAATACAATGGCAAACTTATCACAGATAAAAAGAGAAAGGATGCTCCGATTTTTGGAAACATTAAAGGAGCAGCACAGCGATGATGAATCTCTTATCGCACTTAACCAGATTGAGAAGGAATTGACTTCAAAGAAATATGGTCTTGTATGGGAAGAGCATGAGGAAGAAGTGGATGTAAAAATGCAGACACATATTCCGGTATTTACAGAGGATGAAGGCAGAGAAATTGTTGGAAATCCAGAGAGTGAAGATTATAACTTTCTTTTAGAGGGAGATAATTTGCACTCTTTGAAACTGTTGGAGAAAACACATAAGGGAAAGATAGATGTGATTTATATTGATCCGCCGTACAATACTAGAAATAAAG
>ERZ1026862.2030-NODE-2030-length-11030-cov-15.423781_pt1 | contig 11030 bp, 14 predicted proteins | sample MGYA00380161_ERZ1026862 | MGnify/ENA primary metagenome ERZ1026862 (study PRJEB33269, sample SAMEA4719797) | human gut metagenome | biome: human-associated habitat; feature: organic feature; material: feces | place: Cameroon | collected 2013-10 ... | reverse complement strand
CGATCACCAGATTGAACACCATGGTGTTGAAGGTAAACATCACGCCAATGAGCACAAGAATGCCCACGATTGCAGTAATAATGCGTGTTTTCATAGGTTTCGATCTCCTTTGTTCTTCCGGCAGCAGCCCCTTGCGGGGCAATGCATTCCGACCCGAGGAAGTACCGGGTCTGCCGGGTCTGCACTTTGGGTGCAGGGTTTGCAATACGGATACTGATCCGCTCAGATGCCGCCGAACCGGCGGCTGCGGTGGTTGAACTCCTCAATGGCGGTGTCCAGATCGGCGCGGGTAAAGTCCGGCCAGAGCACATCCATCTCCACCAGCTCCGAATAGGCGGCCTGCCAGAGCATGAAGTTGGACAGACGCTTTTCTCCGCTGGGACGCAGAATAAAGTCCGGGTCCTTCTGTCCGGCGGTGTACATAGCATCGCTTATCATCTGCTCGTTGATGTCCTCGGGGCGGATCTCGCCTGCCGCGGCCTTTGCGGCCAGCTGCTGCGCTGCCCGCACGATCTCCGGGCGGCCGCCGTAGTTGATGGCGATGTTCAGGGTCATGCCGGTCTTGCAGGCAGAGTCGCCCTCCAGTTCGTTCATCATCTTTTGCAGCTTGGGGTCCAGTGCGGTGCGGTCGCCTAAAAACTTGATGCGGATATTGCGGTTCTTGTAGTCAAAACCCTCAATGAGGTACTGGGCGAACAGCTTCATGATGGCACCCACCTCTTCCAGCGGGCGCTTCCAGTTCTCGGTAGAGAAAGCATAGAAATACACTGATGCTACGCCAAGTTCATCGCAGTAGTTGGCAATATCCTTGAACACCTCCGCACCCTTTTTGTGTCCTGCGGTGCGGGGCAGGCCGCGGTTTTTCGCCCAGCGGCCATTGCCGTCCATGATGATGCCGATGGAAAGCCCCTCGGCAAATTCTTTGGGGTGTGCCATTTATACCTCCCGGCAGCAGGGCTGCCCTGCAAAAAGTGCCGCGCACCTTTCACCAGCGCACGGCACCTCCCAGTTGTTATTGTGTGCTGCGGATCAGACGGCCATGATCTCCTTCTGCTTTTCTTCCACGGCAGCATCAATGTTCTTGATATACTTATCGGTCAGCTTCTGGACATCCTCTTCCATGGTCTTCTGGGTGTCCTCGGTCAGTTCGCCGGCCTTCTTCATAGCCTTGGCCTTATCCATGGCGTCGCGGCGCACATTGCGCACGGCAACCTTGGCGTCCTCGCCCAGCTTGGAAACTTCCTTTGCCAGCTGCTTGCGGCGCTCCTCGTTGGGTGCGGGGAAGTTCAGGCGGATGGTAACGCCGTCATCAATGGGGGTGATGCCCACATCGCTGGCCATAATTGCCTTGCTGATGGGACGCAGCAGGGTACGGTCCCAAGGGGTGATGGTGAGGGTGCGTGCCTCAGAGACGGCCACAGCGGCCACCTGCTGGATGGGCGTGGGTGCACCGTAGTAATCCACAAGCACCTTATCCAGCACGGCGGGGTTTGCACGGCCTGCGCGCACAGCGGCCAGCTCGCGGCTGAGGTGCTCCACAGAGCTCTTCATCTTATCTTCGTAAACCTTGGTGTTGCTGCTCATAGTCGTTGTTCTCCTGTTTCTTTTTCTATTGATCCATGCAGGCAGCGCACTGCGCCGCTGCTGCTCTATCCAATCGTATGCAGTTGCACCGGGGCGCTATGCTCAGCCCTCGTAGACCAGCGTGCCTACGTTCTCGCCCTGCACAGCCCGTGCGATGTTATCCGGGTCGGCCAGATCAAACACCAGAATGGGCAGCTTGTTGTCGCGGCACAGGGTTGCTGCGGTACCATCCATAACGGCCAGCTGATCCTCCAGCACCTTGGTAAAGGTAAGAGTATCGTACTTTTTGGCATCCGGGTACTTGTGGGGGTCCTTATCGTAAACGCCGTCCACCATGGTCGCCTTGAACATCACATCGGCGCTCACCTCCACGGCGCGCAGCGCGGTAGCCGTATCGGTAGAGAAGAAGGGATTGCCGGTGCCGCCGCCGAACACAGCGATCTTGCCCTCATCCATGGCGCGCAGAGCGTCCTTGCGGGTAAAGGCAGGAGCCACCTGCGGCATAGTGATCGAGGTGAACACCTCGGTGGGCACGCCCAGCTGCTCCAGCTTATCCGAGACAGCCAGTGCGTTCATCACCGTAGCCAGCATACCGATCTTATCGGCCAGCGTGCGCTCCATCTTACCGCTGGAGCGACCGCGCCAGAAGTTGCCGCCGCCTACCACGATGCCGATCTGCACGCCCAGCTCGTGGGCTTTTTTCACGCCGCCGCAAATGGCGTCCATGGTGGGCTCATCAAAGCCCATGCCCTTTTCGCCGCCCAGCGCCTCACCGCTGATCTTCAGAAGGATACGCTTATATTTCAATGCCATAATCCAAACACCACCTGTTTTATCTTTCGCCGGATAGGCCCGGCAGTTTTACTATACTATATTTTACAATAAAACTCCAATAAAGTAAACAGTCAAACGCGCCGTTCTTCGCAAAGGTTTTGTGAATGAACGCGCAACGCCCGCAAAGCCTGCTTTTGCTCCGGGGTAATGCGGCGGCTTTCCACTGCTTTCTGGATGGTCTTGTTGTGCGTCCACACGTCCAGCCACTTTTCAGTCAGCCACGGCAGCACCGCTGCAGGCTGCTTTGCCAGTGCAGTGGCAAAATACCATGCTCGCATCATATTGACATAGTATTCCTCGCTGTGCACCGCCGCCACCCAAGCCAGATATTCTGACCGGAAGGCATCGTCCAGATAATACCGCATCAGCATCCCGATGCCGTAGCGCACGGTATACACTTGGTCGGAACCCAGCCAGCACCGGATAACAGACAGCAGTTCCGGCTTATGCTGCGCAAACACCTTGGGGCTGAAGCTATCGCAGACTGCCCAGTTATCCACATAGGGCAAAAAACGTTCCGTTGCCGCCAGCACTGTGCCGAAATCCCGGACAGGTTCCAGCAGAAAGGCGTGGAGCGCGTTTTCTTCATAATAAAAATGCGGCAGGCATTGCAGAAATACCTTCGCTTCCGGGGTGTCTGCCAGCTGCTTTGCCAGCCTGCGCAGCAGTGGCACCCGCACCCCGATCACCGTTTCCGGTGGCAGGGTTGGCATCAGGCGGCTGTAAAAGACCTGATATTCCTTATCTTGCAGCGCAAACAGCTGCGCACGGATCGCATCCACTTCCGGCATTTTGTCACTTCCCTTCTGCACCATTGTACCAGATGGGAGGGAAAATGCAAAGAGAAAGACCGCAAGCGGCTGGTATGCTACCCCTAGAGTAGACAGAGTAAAAACAAAAACTCTGAATACTCTGGGGGTATTTTCATGTCAAGAAAAAACCATCACTACTCATCCGAATTAAAATATCAAGCGGTAGGAGAATATCTAAAGGGGCAGAAAACGCTAGATACGATCTGCAAAAAATATGGAATTTTGTCAGATCGGCAGTTGCGAAACTGGATAAAGATGTATAATAGTCATACGGAATTAAAGAGTTATACAGGAGGCAGCCGTATGACCAAAGGGAGAAGCACTACCTACGAGGAACGAATCGCACTTGTAAGAGAGTGCATTGAAAAGGGGTACAATTACGGAGAGATAGTGAAAAAGTACAAGGTCGGTTATCAGCAAATCTATACATGGGTCAGGAAATACAAAGAAAAAGGAGAAGCAGCTTTAAAAGATCACCGTGGCCGGCACAAGAAGGATTACGCTCCGCAGACAGAAGAGGAACAGCTCAAGTTAGAAGTTGCCACATTGAAGCGTCAGCTCTATTTAGCGCAGATGGAGAATGACGTGCTAAAAAAATTGCAAGAGCTGGAGAGGGGGAATCATTGAGCCTGACCAGACTTCTGATTCGATACCAGACAGTAAAAACCCTGCATGAAGAGAAAGGATACTCTATTCAGGACTTGTGCCCGCTCGTACATATCGCACGTTCATCCTATTACAAATGGCTGAACCATCCGAAAAGTCGACACGAACTCGAAAGCGAGAAAATTTCTGCGGCGATCCAACAGATTTACACAGAGCATCCGGATAAAGGTCACCGTAGGATCCGGGATGATCTGGAAAAGGATTACGGCATTCTGACCAGCAATAAGCGCATTCTGCATCTGTGCAGGGTTCTCCATATTCAGTCTACCGTTAAATTTAAGAATCATGGCTGCACAAAAGCTGCATCTTCCCCACAGGTTACGATGCCGAACATTCTGCACCGTGAATTTTGGGCGGGAAGGCCAAATGAAAAGTGGCTGACTGATGTGTCAGAATTCAAGTGGTACGAAGGTCCAATCGTCCACAAACTCTATCTGAGTGCGATCCTTGACCTGTGTGACCGCAGAATTGTCAGCTACATTCTCAGCGACCGAAATGACAACAAGTTGGTCTTTGATACCTTTGACAAAGCCGTTCAGGAAAATCCAGATGCACATCCGCTGTTCCACAGCGATCGTGGATTCCAGTACACCAGTCGAATTTTCCACAAGAAACTGCTGGATGCCGGTATGACGCAAAGTACAGTGGGTCTTGATATACTCCGTGCAAAACCGCTGATAATCATGGGGAATGAACTTCATTTTGGCATCACCTCACTTCCGACTCTACGCCTTGTGTATTGCCCTGCGGCAACGTGACCGCCGGCATCTCCGGGATCTTCGCCCCAATGCCTTGTGGAAATAGGTTCACCGGGGCTCCAATGGATAAGTGCATCAATGGCAGGCTGGATCTGCTCCGGGCGGTCTACGCAGAACACCGGAAAGCCCAGTGCTTCAAGCTGCTGCCGCCGCTTGCGCTGCAACAGCCGCATCTGTTTGCCGGGAGCTTTCAGCTCCACAAAGGCACACTTACCGCCCAGCAGCAGGACCAGTCTGTCCGGCACGCCGTTCATGCTCTGGCTGGTAAATTTAAGAGCCTGCCCTCCGGCGGCTCTCACGGCTTCCACGAACTGACGCTCGACCTCACTTTCCCGCATTGGATGCCCCACAGTTAGACACAGCTAATTTTCATGAAAAAGAAAAAGCAGTCACATAGCACACACTACGCAACTGCTCTAAAATCCGTATTTTGTTTTACCCGACCGGGAACTTTGTATTCTTTGTTCCCTAATGGGCTTTATAAGCCCATTATAACACATGTGTCAAGGAACTGCAATATATTATTCAACTAACACTCTGCCTCGCTTCACATACTAATTTTAAGTACATACTCAAATCCACCAGGTTATTTTTTTAATTTAACGGCATCGAATCAACAAGTTCCTTAATTGCTGTCGATTTAAACACAATCCCTAGTCCCAGTACTTCTTGGGTAAAGAAATTTGTCCCCGTTGGAACTGCCTGTAGTGTATTATTTCGAATCATTGTCATCGCAACAATTCCAAGCAATTTTATTTTTCTTTGTCCAACTACAATTTCTCCATTCCTAAAATTTTCATATGTCAAATCTATATAAACCGGACTTCCACTTGGCCCTGGGAATACTTGTGCATCGATTACAAATTCAGGCTGTCCATTAAAATTATATTGTGGATGGCTAGAAATCATTCCCGTTCTAATGAGAGGAAGGTTGTTAGCCATATCATATCTACCATCTGGATAACCAACAAAATAAACATTCTCTGCAACTGATAATTCAGGTTCATTAAAATCAGCAATCATGGAATAATCAACATATTTGTAGTATATTCTATCTTCCATTGCAATAAAAAGCCCCGTGCAATCCATGGCTGCAATATCAATATCGGGATTTGGATGTTCCTTGACAACTTGATCTACGCCTTGAAGATTAAATTCCGTCTTCTTGCCATGTTTCGGTTTTCCATCTTCTTTACATGTAAAAGATATAGCAATATTTGGCGTTCCAATCAGCACGTGCTTATTTGAAATCAAATATAATTTATACTGGTTTTCTCCTACAGGTCTGGACAATAGAAATCCTGTGCCTACAGATGTCACATGGTCTTCGTTGTCTTTACATTCTATTCTTAATGTTGTATACAGCAATTGTTCGTAAACGGTATTCATATTCATCCTTCTCTGTATCTTGTTTTCGTACCTCATTCGATTATGTTTTTTACTTACTGCTTACCACTTCAGCCCAAACATTCAGAAGTTGCAGTGCTTTTAGTCCAAAATTCATCTTTACAACCCGCCTTCCATTCAGTCTTTCAGATACGGTTTCAACTTTTCAATCAATTCATATACCTTTGTTCCTGGTGCAGACATTGCTGGTGTTCTTCCTTGATTGATTGTATCCAGTTTTTTCGCGTTCCGAATTGCAATATCCATGTATGGCTCCAAGATACTATACATGTCCTCTCGCCCTTTCGAGTAGGTTCCAAAGCCGTACATTGTCATGCATTCACTAAGTTTAGGCCAATATTCTTTTCTATGAATATCTGACTGAAAATAGCTGAAATGTAGCAGAAACCATAGTTCGATGCACTGATTCGACCAGATTGCGTGATACTCAGTCTCTTCTGTACTGCTTTGTTCACATAGCTCTGCTGTCCGATTGATATAATCCTGTGGAAAATCGTCTGTGTCATACACAATCCAGACATGCTTGTACACATTGGAACTACGTTGTACATGATTTCTTGCCTTATCGAACAAACTCAGGGTGTTCTGCCCTTCACCATAAATATCCAGTTGAACTCTGCCTCGATATTGCTGATTGATGATGTCACGGATTGCTCGAAAATACTGTGGTTCCGTTGATGTTCCTTCCGTAACAATCAGTTGATATTCTGGCTGAATTTTGATGGGTTTATCTCGGCGTCTCTTCATCCAATCCTTATTAAGGTCACTTTTCTTGTCTGGCTTGAGACTCATTCCCAGTCGCCTCCAGTCAGCATATTCTTTAAATAAGGATCTGCGCCATATCTCCCCTCCAGATACTGCTTGTCATATGCCGCCGTATTATTTACTCTTTCATTGTCTTCCCGGCGTATCTCATAAAGAGAGTAGATTTCACTTTCGTGCCTATCGTTCTCAGCAGCAAACCAAATCTCATCCCGACGGAATACAGTATTGCGCATCGTAGTCACATCATGGGAGGTAAAAATCAACTGCGCTCCATTCTGATTGAGCTTTGGATTCTTGAACATTGCAATCACATAACGCAACAACTTAGGATGCAGCTTTGCATCCAGCTCGTCAATGATAACTAGCCTTCCCTCTCTCAAAGCCATCAGCAAAACCGGAAGAACCGCTATTAATTTCTGCGTACCATCAGATTCGTCCATGAACTTAAGTTCATAGTTCTCCCCATTAACTGTCCGCTGTGTGTAAAGCTGCTTTTCATTTTCATCAAATCGATAGCCAGTCAAGTCAATGCCCATGTCATTCAATGCCTGAACAATCCGCTTCTTGACTTCATCGTTCTTTGAAATCATCACTGTGCTATCCACAACCGGATTCGCATAATTGCGAATTACACAGGCCTCAAACCACTTTTGCACCTCTGCTATTATAGGAATATCATAGTTAATTGCAAGGAAAGACAAATATGGCATTTTGGGGTTTACCGACTTATTGATGCTTGCCTTGTTGATGCTCGCACCAAGTGTAATATCAGCTCCTTCCCTTTCAAATACCGTACCTGTCTTTTTTCCTCCGATTGTGCGCCAATAAAGAGCCTCTGAAACTACTTCATCTTCCTTTAATGCCAAATAGTACCGATATTCGCTCTTTCCTTGACGAAAATAAATCTGAAACTCTGTCGGATCATTGCGGGAAATATCATCAAACAGAAACGGTTCGCATTCCGCTTTCTGCTGAATCACGATATCTTCCCTTGTCTTTTCCAAATCATGGATAGGCTTAACCACAGTGGTAATGAGACACGAAAGTGCCTGAAGAAGATTACTCTTTCCCCCACCATTTGGTCCATAGACCACACCTACCGGCAACAACTTACCACTTTTTTCTTCGCCCAACAAAGACGCACTAAATTCAGGAATAGCTGCCGCCTGGAAGTCAAAAGTCGTTTCTGCCTTATAAGACTTAAAGTTCTGGAATGAGAACTGGCATAGCATGGTTAATTCCTCCCTTCGCTTCCATTATACAAATATAATGCGCCCATTTCAAGTTTTTATTCTGTTTTTCAGAAAATTATTTTTTAATTCGTTTTTTATGAACGGTATTTAGCCGCCTTCGATCACGCTCCACCCACTCTTCCAACGTCAGCGGCGTGTAATCCGAGTACATGCAGAAGCAGTTGATCATCTGACATGGCACCGGCTGCGCCTCTTCCTGATGAGCAGTCTTCCGCATCGTTGCCCTTGTCTCCCTGCAAAATCTGTCCACCAGCTCCTGATCTGCTGATTTATGGATGTGACCATGAAGCATGTAGGTCAGCGGTGTCCCGTCTGCCCCACGCCGGAACTGACCGTTATAGCAGAAAATCGGGTAATGCATCAGCACGATTTTTCGCTTATTGTCATAGATTTCCTCCTAATCCTTGACCCACTCAAACCGGGAAATGTCAAAATCCTTGTCCCTTAAGTATCTCTCATCGTGATTCCCGCGGATCAAGTAGAGCCGTCCCTTTAGCCGACACAGTATCTCATTCGTCTCCTGCCCATTGCCAAGAGACAGGTCACCAAGGATCACGACCTCATCATGGGCGTGGACCTTCTTATTCCACTTTTCAATTATCACTTCGTTCATCTGCTCGACAGACTCAAACCCACGATTGTCCATTTCTGTCAGCAGATTTTTGTGATAAAAGTGGCAGTCTGCTATGTAGTACCTCATGCCTGCCTCCTATCAAATTTTCAATAATAAATCTCGCAAAGTTCGAGAATGTCCATGAGCAAACCGTACTGCTTTTGGGCTTTCGCGCTCATTTGATAATTTTTCAGTGTGCTTTTCAAATAGATGGCATCTACAATCTTTGGCTTGGCCTTGGGTTCAAATCGAATCAAATCATCCGCAGAAATACTCAAAGCAGCCAACGCGCAATAAAGGTATTTGCTGAACACCCGCTCATTATCAATATTTTCATCCAAGAGCTTATCCAGCATGGGCCTTGAAATACCAGCTTTCCTTGCAAAGGACGCCTTTGTAAAGCCATGCTCTCGAATGCAGCCTTTCAGCTTCACCGCTACAAGACCGCGCTGATCAAATAAATCGTTTATTTTCATTATTTTCTCAATAATTATGTTATAATATACGGAGACCGGCGCACCTCAAGGTACGCCGCATCTCCTGGCTTTTACGCAGCTTTCCCCTGCACTCGTGCGGGTTTAAGGTCTCCGCACCGACCGCTAAGTTGGAGAAGGGCGCACCTCCAAGACACGCCACCTCTCCTGGTTTTTTTCACAGTGTTCCCCTGCGCTCGTGCGAGTTTTAGGCCTCCACACCGGCCATGGGCTGCGGCTTACAGGCCACCAAGAATCTTCTGAAATATACGATAATTCGTATCATACTGTGTTCCACAGTATACAGCAAACTCAATGGCTTCAAAGTTCTTCCGGTATTCTTGCACCACAGTCTTCATCACCTGCGCAACGACCGTCGGCGGGTTACGGAACGCGCCGCAGCCAAATGCGCCAAGGATCACAACTTCGTTTTCCTTTGCCTGTGCGATTTCCAGAACTCGGTGCATCCGCTTCTCATGTAAGGCTTGCAGGTCTTCTCTGCTGATATGCACTGCGGCATCGCCATCACCAGCGTTCATTCTATTGCTGGGTCGTTCCCGTAGATTGGGTGCCGCACAGGTCAGGACATTGACCGAATACCACTTTTCTTCTGGCAAAAGCTGCGGATAATCTATGTCCGACTTGAAGACCATCACGCCCGGCGTGTAGATGCAGTCATCATTGTGCAGTGGGTCATCGATGGGGCTGTTGCAAAATAGCTCCAAATAAAAAATGAGATAGACTTCCCCGAAAGGGGTTGCCTATCTCATTTTTTGTTGTAAGCTGAGGTTGTGAAAAAACAGATACAACAAGAACAGTAGAGTTGGCAGATAAGCAGCTTCCTCCGAATGCAGAATTTGTTCACGGGATCGGAAAGCGGAAGAGCGAATGGCAAAAGCGATATGAAAAGCTGGACATCCTGTGGACGAAGTGGACAGACTACGAGGACAAGCTGTTCGCCATTGGCAATAACCGCAGAAGTATGTCCAAAACTGACAAGGACGCTACATTCATGCGGATGAAAGAAGACCACATGGGGAACGGTCAGCTGAAACCGGCCTACAATGTCCAGCTTGCGGTCAACAGTGAATATATTACCGGTGTTGCTGCCTTTTCCAACCGCACGGATTCCGGTACGCTCATTCCGTTCCTGAACCATATCCAGCGGATGCAGAGCAAAAGCTACCGTGACATTGTGGCAGATGCCGGATACGAAAGTGTCCGCAATTATCTGTATTGGGAACAGCATGGTCAGAACTGCTTTATTAAGCCGATCTCCTACGAAAAACAAAAGACAAAGAAATTCAAGGCGCAGTTCTGGCGGGTCGAGAATATGGAACCGCTGGAGCACGAGGACGGTTTTCTTTGTGCAGGCGGGAGAAAGATCCTCTTTGCGCGTTCCAGTTCCAAAAAGGAAAACGGCTTTGTTACTATCACGGACTATTACCGCTGCAAAAATTGTTCCGGCTGCGAACTCCGAAGCAAGTGTTTCAAGTCCTCCGGCGAGGTGAAAAGCAAAGAGATCCGGATGTGTGTAGAATCTGCCGAACACAGAAAGACCGCTTTTGAGAACCTTCTTTCTGAGAGAGGTGCACTTCTGCGGATGAATCGTTCCATTCAGGTGGAGGGAGCATTCGGCGTGCTCAAGAGTAATCGCAAATTCAAACGCTTTCTGATGCGGGGAAAGACCAACATTTCAACAGAACTTTTTCTCCTCTGCCTCGCCTTTGACCTCCAGAAGTTCTTTTCCAAATTGCAACGCGGAAAGCAAAAATCTCGTACCCGCCTAATGAAAGCATGTCTTCACCTACTCTCTCCAAAGTGCGAAAATAGTACCATGGAAAAAATGTATTTTTGAGAGCAGT
>ERZ1026862.2029-NODE-2029-length-11031-cov-4.591837_pt1 | contig 11031 bp, 4 predicted proteins | sample MGYA00380161_ERZ1026862 | MGnify/ENA primary metagenome ERZ1026862 (study PRJEB33269, sample SAMEA4719797) | human gut metagenome | biome: human-associated habitat; feature: organic feature; material: feces | place: Cameroon | collected 2013-10 ... | reverse complement strand
TGGCGGTGCTGTGTGGGTTTTCAGTTTCGGCGGCCGCGGAAGGGCGCTTCGACAAGCTCAGCGACCGCGTTAAGGAGGTTCCTGAGCCTGTCGTCGAAGGAACCGTGGTTCGACAGGAAGGATCCGGCAAAGGGCGACTGATCGATGACGTGAACGTTTTCGTGGGGACGGACGGGTTCGGGAACGTGTACCCGGGGCCGCAGGTGCCGTTCGGCGGGATCCAGATCAGCCCGGACTGCGATGACAAGGACTATGACTGCGCGGCGGGGTACAAGTACTCCAAGCCGTTCATCCAGGGATTCAGCCTCACGCATCTGAGCGGAACCGGAATCCCTGACATGGGCGATTTCCTCTTCCTGCCGGGAACCGGATCGAAGATGGATCCGTCAACCTACGACCACAACCAGGAATGGGGCGAGCCGGGTTACTACGGAGTGATCCTGAAGGACTACGGGGTCAAGGCCGAGATGACGGCAGCCCCGCGAAGCGGAATATTCAAGTTCACATTCCCGCAGTCGGACAGTTCGTTTGTGATGATCGACCTTGACCACACCCTCAAATGGGATTGCCTCTGGTCCACGGTACGCCTGCTTGACGAGCGCACGATCATCGGCAGCAAGGTCGTCAACGGCTGGAACCCGGGACGTTATGTCTATTTCGTGGCCAGATTCTCAAGGCCGATCGAGGAGTTCAACATATTCCAGGACGGGCAGCCGGTGATCTACAACACCAAACGCTTCCGCAGCTCGCTTGAGGCCTGGGGGCAAAAGCTTAAGGCCGTCGCAAGGTTCAAGACCGGAGCCGACGAGAGCATATTCATAGACGTCGCCGTGTCGGCTGTAGGCACAGACGGTGCTCTGAACAACCTCAAGGAGCTGGAAGGCAAGGACTTCGCCGCCGTAAGGGCCGAGGCCGAGGATCTCTGGGAAAAGGAACTCGGGAAGTACGAGCTGGATTCCGATGACAAGGTGCTGAGGGAGACATTCTACACCAGCGTCTATCGCACAGCCCTCCATCCGTTCCTATTCGAGGACGCGGACGGACGCTTCCGCGAGCACGACGGCACGATCGGGAATGCGGAAGACTTCACCAACGTCACGACATTCTCGCTATGGGACACTTACAGGGCTTTCCACCCGCTTCTCAACCTCGTCAACAAGCCGCTTCAGGCAGACATCGCCAACTCGATGCTCGCCCACTTCGACAAAAGTACCGAGAAGATGCTCCCGATCTGGTCGTTCTACGGCGGCGAGACCTGGTGCATGATCGGCTATCACGCCTGCTCTGTATTGGCAGACATGATGCTCAAAGGCGTGCGTGGATTCGACTACGAGCGCGCCTTCCAAGCGATGAAGACCACCGCCACCAACCCTCACTACGACTGCATTCCTGAATATACCTCCCTCGGCTACGTGCCTTTCGACAAGGAGAAGGAATCGGTCTCCAAGACTCTTGAATATGCCTACGATGATTGGTGCATTGCCCAGGCGGCCAAGCTTCTGGGTCACCGGGAGGACTACGAGTTCTTCCTCAACCGGTCGATGAACTACCGGAATCTCATCGATCCCGAGACCGGCTACATGCGCGGAAAGGATTCCGCCGGCGACTGGCGCGACCCGTTCGCCCCTGTCGCCTATCAGGGTCCGAACTCGGTCCACGGCTGGGGCGACATCACGGAAGGGTTCACGATGCAGTACACGTGGACCGTGCCGCACGATTTCGGAGGCTATGTCGAGAGAGCCGGCAGAAAGTTGCTGCTGAGCCGCCTGGACAGCCTCTTCACCATCGAGCTGCCCGAGGATATTCCCGGAGCGCACGACATCTGGGGCCGCATCGGCGGCTACTGGCACGGCAACGAGCCTTGCCACCACGTCACCTATCTGTACGACTGGTTCGGCCAGCCGTGGAAGTGCCAGAAATGGGTGCGCTACATCGCCGACAACTTCTACGGCAACGAGCCCGGCTCGCTGAGCGGCAACGACGACTGCGGCCAGATGTCCGCCTGGTACATTTTCAACTGCCTTGGATTCTATCCGTTCTGCCCCGGATCCGATGAGTACTACATTGGTTCTCCGTGCGCCAAGGGGCTGAAGGTCAGGCTGTCAGACGGAGGTCTGCTGGAAATGACGACGGAAGGTTGGAGCAAGGAAGCGTTTTACATCAAGGCCGCCTACCTCAACGGCAAGAGGCTGGACTCCCCCGTCATCCGCTACTCCGACATCAAAGACGGAGCCCGGCTTCATTTCGTGATGTCCTGCAGGCCGGTGAAGAATGGTTTTCGGCTGCGACCAAATTGATTGGCGAAGGATTACTTGGTAAGCGATAAACAATAAGTTGGTTATTATTTAAGGATTACTTAGGGGGTATCATCCGAAAATATTTCTGTTTTTTATAATCCGCACACGTTTCTTTTCATTATTTACGTTTTTAGTGCATATTATTGCGGTTCAAATATCCATTTAAAATTTGAACTATGTATTTCAATGAAAAGAGACAAGAGCTTGCTCCGTTCGTCAACCTGCGGAGCGACGTGGGCTTCAAGGCCGTGTTCGCGGACAGGAACAACAAGGACATCCTCATCGGGGTGCTGAACCAGATCCTGCCTCCCGAGGCGAGGATCGAGGACATCAAAGAATATTCCGACCGGGAGCAGCAACAGGATGTGATCTACGGGAAGAAGACGGTGCTCGACCTGGTCTGTGTGGACAAGGACGACAGGACGTTCATCGTGGAGATGCAGGCCTCGGAGGAGGACAGCTTCTTCGAGAGGTGCGTCTATTACGCGTCAGGACTGTACCATCTGGAACTGTCGGAGGGGGATCTGTACGGGAAGCTCCACCCGGTCTATGTGGTCTCCTTCCTGAACTATCGCCTGAGGCACGACGACGAGTCGCTCTGGGACACCGACCACCTCATCTCCTACTGGCAGTTCACGGAAAAACGCACCGGAATGGTTGCGAATCAGACAATTAGTGTTATCTTTGTGGAGATGACACTGTTCACCAAGACGCTGGAGGAGTGCGTGACGGAGTCCGACAGGCTGTTCTACATATTCAGGAACAGCGGTGGCTTCCAAAAGATTCCGGAGTGGATCGAGGAGGCCGGAGGAATCTCCAGACGGCTCGCCGAGGCGTGCGAGGTGGCGGCGTTCGACAAGGAGAAGAAACTTAAATACGAGATCGACAAGATGAACGAGAGGGACATTCTGGCGCAGCGCGTATTCGCCGAGCGCAAGGGCTTCGAGAAAGGCTATGCCGACGGAGAGGCCAAAGGAATCGCAGATGGCATGGCCCAAGGCATGGCCCAAGGTATGGCCCAAGGTATGGCCCAAGGTATGGCTGAAGGCATGGCCCAAGGTATGGCCCAAGGTAAGGCTGAAGGTAAGGCTGAAGGAATAACCGAAGGTAAGACCGAAGTAGCCAAGGCCATGCTTGAAATCGGTATGCCGATAGGGCAGATCCTACAGTTGACCGGGCTTACCAAAGAGCAGATAGGGGCTTTAAGGTGATGTTTTTAACTGCCATTGCCAAAGAAAGAAGGCGGCCGGGGTTTCCGGTCGCCTTCTTTTGTTGGATTGACTGAATGCAGGATTACTTCTTGAAGTACATGCTTTCTTCGTTGCTTCCGTTGTAGTTGGCCTGATAAATCACGTCATAGCTGCCTGCAATGGAAGCCTTGTCGGTTGAAGTGGCCTTCGGAATAGAGATTCCGCAGATGTAGTACTTGCCGTTACTGGTCATCTGACCTGCACCATAGTACTGGTACTTTAGGGTCTTCAGGTCTTCGCTTACCGTGAACCAGAGCCACTCGTAGTTGGAATCGGAGAATCCCTTGTCACCAGGAGCAAAGTTGTAGTTGCCCCAACCGTTTCCGCCAGAACATTCAGGAATATATGTGCAGAACTTTCCGTCTGCGGCTTTCTGGGCTGCGCGGCGGTCAAAGAACACGCCGAATTTGACAGTCCTTTCATTGTAGTCAATCTCGACACAAGCGTCCAGAACCGAATCAAGATAAAGGCCCTTGATGCCAATGTTGTTTGTGTGCTCTTTGCCAGCGGCATCCTTCAAGGTCTCTCGCTGACGTGGCTCACCGAATGTGACAACAGTTTTGTCCGCATTGGTGTTACCCTTACCCAGTGTCTTGTTAGGGTCAAATAATTTCGAGTAAAGCGTCCAGCTTCCCTTGAAGTCGTTGGCTCCGATCTGGGTGAAGATGTAGGTGTGACCGTTGTCAAGCACAACCTTTCCGACGCGTACGCTACCGGTCTTGTTCTCCCCGACTGTAAGGACACCATCCTTCACTGTGATCCACTTGCTAGCGCTCTCAACCTTCGCATAGACATCATGGACTTTATATTCCTCATCGCCGATCCAATAGTTGAACTCTTTGGCGTCAACACCCTGAACGATCTCGGTCGTCTTTCCTGCCGTGATGTTCGTGACCTCAAGCGCATTGCCGTAGGTGGTAGTCTGGATGTGGGAGATGAGGTTGGTGTTGGTGTACTCTCCACCTACAGGCCAGATGGCGACGTAAGCGGTGGAGGTGCATTTCACCGTGTCAACAATGGCAGGAACGGTGATCGCACCTTTCGTGCTTGACTTTTCAGGAGAATCAAGCGCCAGTTCAATCTTGTTGTACTGTGCGTCACCACCAAGCGTTACTGTGGTCTCGCCCGGTTTGACTCTGGTCCCCTCCGGATAAGACACCACGATCTTTGCGATACCGGTCTTGTAGGCAAGTGATACGGAGCCCTTACCTCCTGACAGGCCGCTGACAGGGGTGGAGCCAACAATCACCTGATGCGCCATGGCATCAGCAAGCGTACCTTTCTGACCGCCCAAATTCACAAATGTCGGAGCGGATCCATAGTTCACGAGATTGGTCTCGTTGTTGTCAACATAGACGAAAGCCGTCTCAGCGTCATTCGGCACGGCCACACGGTTGCTGAATGATGCGGTCTTGCCTTCTGCCGCCTCGCCTCTGAGGATCTGGGTTCTTCCCACTGAAGTACCGTCAGCCTTCGCGAAACGTATACGGAGGAAATCCTTGGCTGTGAAAGCGGTCTTCATGCCCTCACCCTGTGCGGACGGAAGGGTAGCCTCGATTGTCAAGGCTTTCACGGTAGCGTTTTCATCCTTGAACTCCTTCACATCCTCACCCTTGTCGCAGGCTGAGAACATTGCCATTGCGGAAAGAGCGCAAGCGAATGTCAATAATATTTTTTTCATCTGAATATAATTCTAGTTGTGGATAATGACTGTTAGTTCCAGTAAGGATTGCCCTGACGCTCCTTCTGAGGGATCTCCCAAGTGAAGCCTTCTGCAGGAATCTGAGTCTCGCTCCAATGGTTCGCTCCACGGGCGTTCTGAACGCCCCAGCGCTTCTGGTTGAAGAACGCCCAATCGCCTTCTCCCCACATCTCGATGCGCCACTGAAGTTTGACCATCTCCATAACACTCTTGCCAGGCATCGTGTTGTCGCATGTCATGGCGGTGGCGCCGCTCTTTGTGCGGGCCGCAAGCAGTTTGTCAAGCAATGCCTTTGCCTGAGCGTCCTGTCCACCCTGAGCGTATGCCTCGGCGACCATCAGCAAGACGGCTGAGGAACGGAGGTAGATGTTGTCGGATGTGGTCGCCTCGTTCGTGTGGTTTTTGTAACCGATAGCCGAGGATGCCGCCCATTTGAGAGACGTGTATTTCGGCATAGTGTACTGGTACCAGGTCGTGTCAGCACCGTTGTTGGTGTAAACGTGGAAATCCTCGAAATCCTCAGGGAGAATGCAAGCCTTGCGGCAGTCATTATCCGAAAGCGCGTCGTAGATTCCTTTGTCCACCTGATAGTAGCCTGAAGGGCTGCGCTTGAGGGCATTGAGACCAGCGTTGGTCCAGAAGATGTTGGATGAGCCTCTGGCACCGCCGAAAATCGCCTCAGGATTCTTCTCCAGATTGTAGAAGGCGTTCTGTGTGGCGTTGAAGTCGGATCCGTTCCAAGAGGTTCCCTGAGGCAGGGATGCGGTGACACCAGCGCGAGAGTTCACAGAGGCCAACAAGCTTGCCTTCATACCATAATCATCGGCGTTGATCAGGTTAGGGAAATGGCTGAGGAGGTCATTCCCCGCCTCTATCACGGTCTTCCAGTCCTTGCTGTCAAGGGCGGCGCGGCAGCGGTAGTACTGTGCCACGGCGCAGTCGATGTCGTAAATCTGGGCAGCCTCGTTACCGATGGTATAGCCTTTCTCTCCGAGCGTGGAATCGTGGAAAAGATCCACAGCCTCCTTAAGTGTAGTGTTGATCCAATTCCAGGTCTCGGCGACCGAGAGCGGAGCCTTGGCGGCATTATAGGTGTAGGCATCGTAGATCGGCCAGCCCTGCTTTGTAGTGGAGGTCACATCCTGAAGGTCAGTGTAGCGCTCCATCAGCATCATGTAGCAGATAGCCTTCATAGTCAGTGCCTGGGCGCGGCTGGAACCCATTCTTGGATACTTCTCGACACGCTCCTCGGTAAGGAAGTCAAGCGCCTTGAGTGCGGGTCCGAGCTTGAGTACAGGGGCGAGATAGTAGCCATAGTTCTGGATCTCCTGATCCGTTCTCCAATAAGTGTTGTTTGCAAGATTCTGATACCAAGTCGAGTATGTTCCTTGGTTCAGTCTATCGCCTTCAACCACGTCGCCAGACTGGCAGAAACGGCGGAACTCAAAATTGGATTCGTAAGCGGAAGCGTTGGAATAGCCACCGGCGATCGCAGCGTTGTAGATGTTGATGTAACCTGGCAGAGAACCAACGAGACCTGTCAGAACCTGCTGCTCTGCCTCTTCACTTCCTCCGATGAACTCCGCCATCTCATCATCCGTGAAATAGTTTGGGTTGTTCACGTCCAGCAGCGATGTGCAGGATGAAAGGCTTAAGCCAAGGACAGTTGCGGCTAAAAGACTTTTATATGTTTTCATGTTTATTCGCGTTTAATTTTAGAAATCAAGATTCAAACCGATGGTGAGAGTCTGCATCTGTGGGTAGATGAAGGTGTCAACCTCTTTTCCTCCGATTGTTGAGAAAGTAGGATCCACACCTTTCTGCTGAGAGAAAATCAACACGTTGTCAGCGGAGACGAACGCGCGGAGGGCGCTGATGTTGACTTTCTTTGTGAGTTTCTTAGGCAGGGTGTAGCCGATGGTCACGTTCTTGACACGGAAGTAGCTTGCGTCAAAGAGGCTCATGTCTGTGTAGTTGTGAGAGCCTGGCAGCAAGGATCCGTCAAGATAATAACTGCTTGCGCCTGAGCTTGGGAACCACTGCATAGGGTAATAGGCACCGGTGTTGTCCGGATTCCAGGTGTTGCCCACGAGATCCTTTGAGACAGGAATACGCTGTCTGCCCATAGATGAGCCGCGGAACAGATGCTGGGAGTACTCCATAGAGAAGAACTTGCCTCCGATCTGGTAAGCGGAAACAACGCTGAAATCGAAATCTTTCCATTTCAGGCTGAGGGTAAGACCTCCGATCCAATCAGGAGTTGCTGATCCTACCTCGTAGTAAGATGCGTCAGCCGCCACGTCTGTCTTGACATTGTCGCCCACCTTGTAGTTGGCGTAACGTCCTCCGTGCTCGTAGACACCTGTGGTCTCGTTCATATTCACATCATAGTAAGTAACTCTGTGCCAATAAAGTGGAAGACCGGATTTTTCGTCCACACCGGCATATTTAGGCATATAGAGGTTGAAAAGATCCTTTCCTTCTCCACGGAGGTAAAATATTCCTCGTCCGGCGTGGCTGGCTGTTCCGGCCTGCGCCATATCCTCGGTGGCGACGGTCCAACAGCCCTTAGGGAGATCCATGGTCTCGTCGTAGTTCGGAATCTGGTCGGCAGGGACGCTCAGAAGCGTGGTGCGGTAGTGTGTTCCGTTGATGCCAACGCTGAGGGTGAGATCCTTCTTGCGGATGATGTCAGCGTCGAGTTCGATCTCGAAACCCCTGTTGCGAACCTTGGCAGCGTTTCCAAGAACGGTGGTGTAGCCGGCGCTGGCGAGAGGGGAGACTGACTGATTGAAGAGAGAGTTGACAGTCTTGTGGTCATAGAAGTCAAGCGCACCGGTGATGCGGCTCTTCAGGACACTGAAGTCAAGGCCGAGGTCAAACTGGTGGATGTTCTCCCAAGTCAGGTCGGAACGAACCAAGTCGTTGCCGGTCCTGATGGCGGTTGAGGCAGGAACGCCGGTACCGCTTGAGCTTGTCTGCCACGTGGCGACAGCGTAGTACCAGTAGTGGTTGAGATAATAAGAGGTAAGACCATTGGAGTTACCAGTCACACCATAGCTGGCGCGCAGCTTGGCGTTGTCAAGCCATGTCTTCATCTCCTTAAGGAAGCTTTCCTCCGAGAAACGCCAACCGGCTCCGACTGACCAGAATGTACCCCAGCGGTTGTCCTTTGTGAACTTGGAGGCGGCATCACGCCTGAGGGATCCAGACAGATAATATCTGCTGTCGTAGTTGTAGTTGAAACGGCTCAGGTAAGACTCGGTCCTGTAGATGTTTGTGCTGAAGCCAGGGGTAGTGGAGTTCTCACCACCAGCGTTGACATAGCGGCCGATGAAGTTTCCGGCGATGGCATAACCCGGAATCAGCTCGTAACCAGTGCCGAAATTGAGGTCATCCCTGTTCAAATCCTCATACTCGTGACCTAGCATAGCGTCAACGTGATGCTTGTCGAAGTCCTGATTATAAGTAAGGATCTGCTGGGTGTTGATAATTCGGCGCTGGTAGGTCTTGATACCGAATCCTCCGTTAGGAGTTCCGCGGCCGGCGACACTGTTCACGTACATAGTACGTTTCCAGTGGGACTCGTCCATATTGAAGTTCACATTGAAGTTGAAGTACTTCAGGAAGTTGACATCGGCGAACAGACGGGTGGTCCATGTGGAGATGTCCTGACGCTCGATGTTGGTCTCGGCGATGTACTTGAAGTCGCTGCCGTAAGGGCTGGTCGCTACTCCGAGTGGTGAGTATGATGCGTTTTTGGTGTTCAGGATCTTGTTCCCGTTCGCGTCGAGCACAGGGTCGCCGTTCTCATCGATTGTGTAAACCGGCTCGATAGGCTGCCATCCCTTCACGTGAAGCATAGCGTTACCGTAGGCCCCACCGATCTGACGGGAACCCCACTTACCGGCCTGCGCGCGGGTGCTGGTCTTAGAGTAGCCGACATTCGCGCCGATCTTCAACCATTTGAGGGCCTGGGCATCGACATTCATACGTCCGCTGTAACGCTTGTATGAGCTGGCGATAAGGAATGAAGGCTCGTCCTGATAGCCGAGGGAAGCGTAGTAGTGGATCTTGTCGGATCCGCCGCTTGCAGAGAGGTTATATTCCTGACGGAAAGCATTTTTGAACATAATGTCGGCCGCGTCTCCGTTGTAGAGCAACCTGGCGTCCTTGTTGATCTTTCCGGTGGCAGGATCGATCAGATAGGCTCCGCTCATAGTCGCTGAGGCGTTCGAGCCTGATCCCGTCGGGGTGTAGATCGCTCCAGGAACGTTGTAGGCCATATTGTTGCCGAGGGCGTTCTTCTGGAACTGGGTCTCGCTTCCGTTGTAGTCGAACAGGTGCTGGCTGGCAAATAGCCTTGCCTCCTCGTCTGTGTGGTTCGGAGTGGCGATGTTTGTGTAGTAGTTGCCGTTCGCATCAACTCCAGGAAGACCTGTTCCGTTCACGCCGTAACGGTAAGAGTTGTAGATTGACTGCCAGGCATATTCATAATACTCAGCGGCGGTGTCGATCGAGTTGACGTTGTAGTTTCCGATGGAGTTCCATCCCCAGCGGCTCTGGAAGGAGATCTTTGACTTGCCTTCGGAGCCTCTCTTTGTGGTGATGAGGATCACACCGTTACCGGCCCTTGATCCATAGAGGGCGGTCGAGGCGGCGTCCTTGAGGACGGTCACAGAGGCGATGTCGTTAGGATCCAGCTGTGAAAGAGGGTTCTCGTAGGTGGAGTTGGTCTGCTGGGCCACACCGTCGATCACGACGAGGGCGGCGGCCGAAGCGCCGTTCGTGGAGCTGACACCACGAAGACGGATGGCCATATCGTAACCAGGCTGACCGTCAACCATAGAGACCTGAAGACCAGGAGCGGCTCCCTCGAGTGCCCTGGAGACGGTCGTGGTGTTCTGAATGGCCACGATCTCGGACTTCACGTCGGTGATGGAACCGGTCACATCCTTCTTTTTCTGAGTACCGTAGGCGACAACCACAACCTCATCGAGGAATCTGTTGTCACTCTGAAGAACAACATTGATGACAGCCGAGGAGCCGACTTTGACTTCCTGAGTGCTGTAACCAATACTTGAGAACACGAGGATGGCTCCCTGCTTGACGTGAGGCAGGCTGTAGTTACCGTCCAAGTCTGTCATTGTGCCGGTGGTCGTGCCCTTTATGAGGACATTGGCCCCGACACAGGGTTCCCCTGTCTCGTCCGTGACCTTTCCGGAAACGGCTGACTGGGCGAATACCTGCACCCCGACTAACAGGAGCGCAAGCAAAGCTGTGATGAAACGTTTACCCATAAACTGTTTTTTAATAATGGTTTTGTGATTTTCTCAATCAGTCTTGTCAAGTGGAATGCAACAGTGTCACGAATATGCGGGGACATATTGCCGGACAAGCCGGCGGCGTAAAACGGCAAAAACAAGTATGAATATGGTCATAGTTTACCTTGTGCTATTATACGTCTGTGACATTAAACCAAAAACTTTGGTAAAAGTAAGGAATATTATCCCCCCGCTTTTTGAAATATTGATAAAAATACTTTGAAATTTGATTTATACCTAAAATTTTACGCAAACCTTTTCGCAAAACAGCGCAAAATGGGTTCGTAATGTGAAATTTATGACCAAAATCATACTGCGGTCTCATAATTTGTCAATCTACTGATTTGATAAAAATCCGATTGAAAATCAGGACACGACACAGGAGGGCAGGAACATTTTTCAAAGTACTTTCACCAAAAATTTTCCGATATATTCTACTATTAGTTTTATTTTTGTGC
>ERZ1026862.2011-NODE-2011-length-11090-cov-28.422111_pt1 | contig 11090 bp, 4 predicted proteins | sample MGYA00380161_ERZ1026862 | MGnify/ENA primary metagenome ERZ1026862 (study PRJEB33269, sample SAMEA4719797) | human gut metagenome | biome: human-associated habitat; feature: organic feature; material: feces | place: Cameroon | collected 2013-10 ... | reverse complement strand
AGAAAGATTATCCTCCGCGACAAGGAGCTTCCAGATGCCGAGGATACCAAGAAGGCAAGCGATGAGAAGATTCTCATACCGGTGAAGTATCCGGAATATGCCGATAATCTGATGAGTCTCGCCTTCCTGGTGAGAAACCAAAAACTGAACAGAGGACTGGTCTGCCTGAACGTGGTGTATGACGACAAGGATATGCGATACAAGCAGGAACAGGGCCGACAGCTGCTGGACCATTGCAGTCAGCTGGCTGCAGCCACCGACGTGATGACGCAGACGCAGGTTCGCATCGCTGCCAATATCGCCAACGGCATCAAGCATGCCTTCAATGAGTTCCAGTGTTCAGAAATCATCATCGGCATGCACATGCATCAGGAGGTTTCGCCTAAGTTCTGGGGAGAGTTCCATCAGAGTCTCTTCAATGGTCTGAGCCGCCAGATTATCATGGCACGCATCAAGCAGCCACTCAATACCATTCGCCGAATCCAGGTGGCAGTACCATCGAGGGCTGAGTTTGAACCGGGTTTCTACCGCTGGGTAGAGCGACTGTCGCGACTGTCAGGCAATCTGGATTGCCGCATCCAGTTCCACGGCAGGGAGGAGACCCTGGCACTCATCAATGAGTACATCACCAACCGACATCAGGAAGTAAGAGCCGAATACACCCTGATGCAGCATTGGAACGAGATGCCACAGCTTGCCTCCCACATGAGCAAGAACCATCTCTTTGTGGTGGTGACAGCCCGCAAGGGAACCGTTTCCCACAAGTCGGCATTAGAGCGATTGCCGGAAGAGCTCACCCGCTTCTTCTCGGGCACCAATCTGATGATTATCTTCCCAGACCAGCACGGAGATTCATCGGGCAATGTTCTGACATTTGCCGAGCCTCAGCACCAGGAGGAAATCAGTGCCTACGTGGCATTCAACCAATGGTTCACAAAGAAATTCAGAAAATAAAGAGAAAACAAAGGATATTAAAAAAAGGTCGCCAGCATTTTGGTGACCTTTTTTAGTATATAAACTTCGTACACTTGCCTTAAACAGGAAAGAAACATCAAGGACACTACGGAAACAACTACGAAAACTTCCTCTGTAACTACGGAAACAACTACGATTACTACGGAAACTATTCTAAAAATAATCTGCAATAATCCTAAGGTCACGACAAAAGAGATGGCATCTGCATGTGGCATAACAGAAGATGGGGTTGCCTATCATATCGCAAGCGGATGGATGAACTTGATATATTATGCCTCAATTATAGAAAACATATTATAATGGTTTTTAGCGGAATTATAGCGAATTCGTCATTGAATATAACGGAAATTCATTTTGAACCCGTCAAAACATGACGAGGTTTATAGCGAAAGCAACTAATTATAGCGAATTGTATCGTTATGTTCGGCACAGACAATCCGATAGTAAATCTCCTTACGTTTATACGACCTAACTTTGGAGGTAAAGTGATTTTTGTTGGCAATCCTGCGCAGTTGCTTCCAGTTGGTGAATCAATATTTAAAGCATTACGGGCTGAGTATTTTTCACCCAAAACTGGAAAAAATCACAAAGAAAATACATTTTTCTCCTGAAGATATCCCTATTTCCAAAGAAAAATATTATCTTTGTACCTGTTTAAAGATTAGCAAGTATGAATATAATTGAATTATACGAAAGCTTGAAAGGCAGCTACAAAAGTTACCTGGAAAGTTTTGTTGCCATAAAGGATGAACGAATCAAGGAAAAGGTCAGCGACTCCATCAAAAATGAAAAGCTGTGGCCAAAGGCTTTGATTCAATTCAATCCAAACTTCAAGAAGGGAATAGGTGTACAGGAACTTATTGCCAAGGGGCTCCCTATCCATAAAGATTTGGAATTTTTCTTCGACAAGCCATTTTACATGCATCAGCAAGAAGCTATAGAGTTAGGCTGTCAAGACAAAGAATTCATCGTGACTTCCGGCACAGGTTCAGGAAAATCACGTACCTTCATGGCAACTATATTCAATTACGTTCTACTTCACGAAGAGGCATGCAAGGATAAGACTATAGCTATTATCGTTTATCCGATGAATGCCCTCATCAACTCACAAGCTGAAGAATTAAGCCGATATAAAGCTGAGTTCGAAGAAAGAACAGGCCGTTCATGTCCTTTCACTTTCGGTAAATACACCGGACAGGAAAACGATGAAGCACGCAGAAAGATGCAGCAAACACCTCCTAACATCATATTAACCAACTATATGATGTTGGAATTACTCATGACTCGTGCTGGCAAAGAAGAAGACTTGCGCAAATGTTTCTTGGGAAACCTTCACTTCCTCGTATTCGATGAGTTGCATACTTATCGTGGAATGCAAGGAAGCGATGTTTCGTTCCTGATACGCAGAATTAAATCTTTGGCAACAGGTCAAGTACTTTGCTTCGGTACATCAGCCACAATGGTTGCAGATGACAGTATGACTTATAGTCAGCAAAGAGAAAAAGTTGCCGAAGTTGCATCATGCATATTCGGAAGTTCATACACAAAAGAACAGGTTATAGACGAAACTCTTGCAATAGGACTATCTGACGATGAACCTTCTGATGGTGAATTGCGCATTTGCATCAACAACCCGGTTCCACATTCAGCAGACATACATGATGCAATAAAATATCCTACAGCCATTTGGATAGAACAAAGTATTGCACTTGCTTACAACAGAAAAGAAAACAAATATTTCAGAGGGAAGCCTATCTCTATAGAGGATATGGCTAAACAACTGAGTATAAAAACTGGAGAAGAAGAAGGAAAGTGCCAGAAGCATATCATAGAAGTGCTTAACTGGTGCAATTTTCTGAACCAACAGAAAGGCGTATCTGTACTTCCGTATAAAGTTCATCAGTTCATTCCTCAAACAGGAAACGTGTATCTTACTATAGGCGAACAAGACAACCGCCAAATCACAGTAGAAGAAATGCTCTATTGTGAGGAGCTGTCACATGGCAACACAAAAGTCATGTACTATCCCGTCGTGTTCAGTCGTCTAAGTGGTCACGAATTCTATGTCGTCAAAATCAATGGCAGTCTGATTATGCCAAGAAACTTTGATGGCTATGCATCAGGTGATGGCGATAGCGATATCAATGATGGCTACATTGTCCTTCCTCATAAAGGAGAAAATATAAATGATTATATCCTTGACGTAAATTCTGAGGAAATTCCATCAGATTGGTACACCACAAACAAAAAGGGAGTACGAAAGCTGAAGAAAACATACGAGTCACGTATTCCACAAAAGGTTTATGTAACTCAATCAGGCGCCTACAGTCCAACCGAACCACTCGATAACATGGGGTTCATGGAGGCTATTTTCGTACCATCTCCACTCATGTACGACCCAACAGCTCGCGTGGTTTACAAAGGTAAGCAATCAGAATATTCAAAATTGTCAAGAATCGGTGGTGAAGGTAGAAGTACTGCCACTACCGTATTGTCATACGAGGATATTATCCTCATGCAGAAAATGGGTATTGAGCAAAACGACAGAAAGGTATTAACCTTTGTCGATGCTCGCCAGGATGCCGCATTGCAAGCAGGTCATTTCAATGACTTTATCCGCATTGGTAAAATACGCTCTGCCATCTGGAATGCAATCAAGGATTCCGCTGAGCCTATAGACAATACAAGGATTGCCAGAATGGTGCTGGATAATCTTCATCTGGAAGTAAATGATTATTCTATACGACAAGGACTTCGTGGTGGTCGTGCCAATGACATGAAGAATATCATGGAACGTTATCTCTCCACCATCATCTATGATGACCTTGCCGGCAACTGGACTGTGATTATGCCAAATCTTGAAGATTGCGCATTGCTGACCATCGGCTACAAATATCTTCATGATGAGATTACAGGTGAAAACAATTCAGAACGCCTATACGATATACCTGAGCTGGAAGGATTGGATGATGAGCAAAAAGAAGAGTTCATCACTCAAATCCTCGACTATCTGCGCCACAAACTTTGCATCTATAGCAGCGAGAGAACGATTCAAGCCGTAAAAGATACCAGCAAGGCTGTAAGAGAGAATCTGAAAGCCCCATGGACACTTGATGAAAGCGATACTATTGACGAAGCAAACGAGTTGTTTATCACCAATCCTCGCAGACGCAATGCATATAATCTGGAAAGTGGAGGCTATAGAAGCAAGCTTGGTTTCTTTATTCGTGACTACATTGAGAAGAATACAGGACGTACCATCAAGAATGAGGAAGAGTACACGCATTATATGACAGACTTATTCGAAGCTTTGTCAAACTTCATCATACACGAAAACGGGACCTACCAGCTCGATTATGGCAGTATCCTATGGCAAGCAGGCGATAAGAAACATATACGCCGTGACCTGGTACGCTATCGCATCTTAGAAGGAGGTAATTGGCTTGATAAAGAACCGAACCATTACTTCCAGCAGTTCTATCAAAGCATTCCTCTCAAAGATGTATGTCTGGAGGCAAAAGACCATACAGGCCAGGTTTCCAAGGAAGATCGCGAAAATAGAGAACAGGAATTCCGCGAAGGAAAGTTCCCCGTTCTCTACTGCTCTCCTACAATGGAGTTAGGTATCGACATCAAGGATTTGTCTGTTGTAGGTATGCGCAATGTACCACCTACTCCTGCCAATTATACCCAGCGAGCAGGTCGTGCTGGTCGAAGTGGACAAGCTGCATTGGTTTACACCTATTGCCGCCCACGCAACTCACATGAGAATTATTACTTGAGCCATCCAGAAAAGATGGTCAAAGGTGAAGTGAAGGCTCCAAGAATGGAATTGGTTAATGAAGAACTGTTCCGCACGCACCTCCACTCTACCATTCTCGCATTGTGCCCTATTACTGAACTTTCTGATGGCATCAAGGATTTGGTAGATTATAAAGACATCAACAACATCACTTTAAAGGATGAGGTTCGTGTTGCCCTGCAACTTACTCCAGAACGTAAGGAGCAGATCAAGTCGGTTTTCAAACGAATCATGAATGATACCTTCCTGAAAGACCGGATGGAAACAGAACAACCCATCTGGTTCACCGAGCATTGGCTGGACAACATCCTCACTAACTATGAGTATGATTTCGACAAGGCACTCAACCGCTGGCGTTCTCTCTACAAACAAGCTCAAACCCAGATAGAAGAAGCGAGTCTTGTCATCAACAACCGCATCTATGGCGAAAACTCCAAGGAGAAACGTGAAGCCCATATCAAGCAGTTGCGTGGTGAAAGTCTCCGAGATATGCTATTGGGAGTAAACCAAGGTAAGAATAAAGAAGAAAACGAATTCTATCCATATCGTTACCTTGCCAGCGAAGGCTTCTTGCCTGGTTATAATTTTACCAAGTTGCCACAACGGGCACTGCTACAATACAAGTCGGATAAAGTAGAATATCTAAGCCGTCCAAAGCGTCTTGCACTGAGTGAATTCGGTCCGCAGAACATTATATATAATAATGGTGGAAAGTTCCGCATCAAACGAATGCAGATATTATCAGAGGTACTTCCTCACAAGTTCTTCTATAATCCCAAGACGGGGGTTGTATATAAGGATGAGGAAAACACCACCCATCACACAGATATCATCACAGGTGAGTCTCTTGATGGTGTGGCAAAACTAATCCCAGGTATGTGCATTGAGGCTCAGGACATGGTAGCCGCAGAAACGGAAAAGATTACTTGTCAGGAAGAAGAGCGTTCCCGCAAGTTCTATAAGACAAAGACCTATTTTGCAAGTGATGATCCAAGAGCTATCAGCGAATGTGAACTGAAGTCACCTCATGGTGAGCATTTGGCAAATATTCGCTATATCCCTTCATGCCGACTTACCTATATATTGGAATCACGTAACGACAATAATGCCAATGGGTTTGCATTCGACACCAAAACAGGCGATTGGATTAGCAACGAACGTCTTTCACGCATTCAGGAAGAAGCAGACAAGAATCCAGAAGAAGCAGACAGAATCAAGTTTGTCAAACTCTTCACGGAAACGACTGCCAATGCCATATATATACAACCGCTTAAAGCATTGCTTTTAGACCGGAAAGAAGCTGTCCGCACCTTCCTCTATGCCTTCAAGCAGGCTATCGAGGATGTCTTCCAAATAGAGGGAAGCGAAATGGGCGCAGAAGTGATGGGAGAAGGAGCAACCCCCAATATCCTCATCTATGAAAATGCAGAGGGATCTTTGGGTGTGCTTAGCCGTCTTGTGCATGAGCCGGAAGCCTATAGGGATGTCGTAAAAAGAGCATACGAGATTTGCTTCAACAAACCGGAATTGACACCGGATGAAATAAACGAATTGACACCTGCCGATTATTCCAATCTGCTCAACTATTATAATCAGCCATATCATCAGCAGATAGATATCAGACTGATATATAGAACTTTGAAGTTGATGCAAGAAGCTAAGGTAGAAAGTCACCATGCAGGGCAATCCCTTGGTTACGATGAGCAGTATGCAGCATTGGAAGCCGCAAGAGACCACAACAGCTCTACAGAGTATGAGTTCTTGAAGTATCTTTACGACCATCACTTGCGCTTGCCAGACAAGGCACAGCCAATGTTTCCAGAGGAGTATTACGTACAGCCCGACTTCATGTATGGCGAGCGTATCGTAGTGTTCTGCGATGGCACGCCACACGACCGTCCTGAAATACAAGAGGATGACAGGGAGAAACGGGAAGTACTCGAAGATGCGGGATTCGTTGTCCTGGCTTGGCATTATGCTACGCCACTGGCAGACTTCATCAATCAATATTCAGATATATTCACCCCAGTAAAATAAACGATATGGATTACAAGACTGGTACACTGATAGAATTCAGAAATCGTCCTTGGGTTGTTCAGCAATCAGGAGAGGACGAACTTATGATAATAAAGCCATTAGGAGGTACAGATGCCGAAACCATAGGTCTCTACCTTCCTCTCTATGGGGATGAACTACAGATTCATTCCTACAATTTTCGTCGACCTACAGCTGATGACATCGGAAAAAACAGTTATAAGGCATCTGCAAAGGTGCTTTATAACGCCTGCCGTTTATCGTTCAGAGATATAGCTGGGCCATTCCAGTGTCTTGGAAAGCTATCTTTCGAGCCACGTCCATATCAGATGGTTCCGCTGATTCTTGCACTCAAACAAGAAAAGATCAGACTGCTCATCTCTGATGACGTTGGTATTGGAAAGACCCTAGAATCATTATTGATTGCCAAGGAATTACTCGACCGCCACGAAATTAACCGTTTCGCGGTAGTATGCTTGCCACATCTTTGCGAACAGTGGCAAAATGAAATCAAGGACAAGTTTGGCTTGGATGCAGAGATTATCCGTTCTTCTACCATCAGCCGTTTGGAGAAAAAACTGCGTCCAGACCAGAATGTGTTCCGTGATATCCCCTACCAGGTCATTTCCATTGATTATGTGAAACAAGGCAATAAGCGAAATATCTTCCTCGACCATTGCCCGGATTTCGTGATTGTTGATGAAGCCCATACTTGCGCCAAGCCAACTGGTGCCAACAAATACCAGCAACAGCGCTATCGCCTATTAAGCGACTTGGCCAATAAGCCTGGGCAGCAACTGGTTTTGCTGACAGCTACCCCTCATAGCGGGCAAAGCGAAGAGTTTCAGTCCCTTATCGGATTATTGAATCCTAAGTTCGAGAACTTCCAGCTTCAAACCGCTACAGAGCGCGAGGAACTGTCTCATTACTTCGTACAACGCCGCCGTGCTGACATCAAGCAATACCTAGGCAACGAAATCGTCTTCCCAGAGCGTGTCCGAATCGACAAGGATGAATACTCCTTCACCCCCAGATTATCGCAACTTGTTGGGACACCTGATAGAATATGTAAAGCATGGCATCCAGAAGGTATCGGGAGCAGACAAGCGCAAGCAGCGCTATATCTACTGGGATCTCCTGGCATTGATGCGTGGTGTAATGTCAAGCCCAGATGCAGGTATCAGTATGTTGCAAAACAAGATAGACAAGAGGGAAGATTCGTCATCTGCAAATACAGAAGACGATTCCGAGCAGGTGTATATATTCAATGATCCTCTGAAGGATTTGTTGAATGCCGACGATGTCGTTCCTGAAGCATTAGAAACAACCAGTGCTACAGATAAGAAAGAGTTCCACAGTTTCATCAAGCAGTTGGAACACATCAAGGAAACTGATGGTGATGAAAAGGTAAAACAGGCTCTTGACATTGTGAAGTTCTCTCTTGACAGTGGCATGAACCCTATCGTATTCTGCCAGTATATCCAAACAGCAGAGTATGTTGGCAAATATATTACAGACCAGCTCGCTAGCAACAAAAAGTTTAAGAAGGTAGTTGTGGGTGTGGTTACCAGTCGTTTGGCTGATGAGGAACGCAAGATGAAGATAGACGCCTTGGCACAGGAAGACCGCCACGTATTAGTTTGTACCGACTGCCTCTCAGAAGGTGTCAACTTGCAGCAAGGTTTTGAGGCTGTCATTCATTACGATCTTCCTTGGAACCCAAACCGCATGGAACAACGTAATGGTCGTATCGACCGCTTCGGACAAACTGCCGATGCTGTCCTTATATCCACGCTTCATGCCAAGAATAATCCGGTGGACGATATCGTGCTCAATGTTTTATACAAAAAGCAGGAAGAAATACGCAAGAAGCTGGGTGTCTATCTGCCTATCGCAGACAATGATGCTTCATTGATGGAAAATATCATGCAGCGAATTTTCGATGCCAAGGTTCCTACAAGAACCGACTATATGGAGCAGTCCCTGTTCGATAACGACCCGGAATGGAACAAGCAACAGGAAGAAGAACTTGAGATTCAACTCAAAAAGATGGAAGAGAACGAGAAGATTTCCCACACCTACTTCGCTCATAATAACAAGCAGATGGATCCAACCCGATTGACAGCATCCCTGGAAGAAGCCAAATCGGTAATTGGAGGTGTAGAAGATACCCGTGACTTTGTGATTGAGCAACTATTGCATGTCGGTGTAAACGTTCATACAGACGATATACCTTTGTGTTACAGTTTCCAACTACTGGAGTTACCTGCAAATCTGCGCCACTACTTCGCCGACAAGGCAACCTCCAAAGGACTTGTGCGCATATCTTTTGCTTCCCCAACTCCAAAGCATTATATGTATATAGGACGCAATCATACATTCGTAGAGGATTTGAGCCGTGCCGTTGTCAACGATTCCGTCAATGGTGGCGAATTGGGAGCATGCCGGGCTTTGGTAATGGAAACAACAGAAGTGAAGAAGCGAACCACCATTCTATTGATGCGTGTTCGTAGTGTTATCCGTGACAAAAAGATAGAGAACCGAGAACTGGTGGGTGAAGAAATGATATTTGTGGGCTATCGTGGAAAGATAGAAAACCACGATTTCCTCACACAGAAAGAAGCCAAGCAACTATTCCTGCAATCGCAAGCTTCTGGCAATATGGATATGCCTACCCAAAAGTCACTCTTCTCTAATGCCATCCGCTGGATAGCCAATGAGCAGGAGTTACGTCAGCACACAGATGAAATAGCCCTCGAAAGAGCGTCACATCTGGTGGATGCTTTTGCCAAATACCGCACCTACTTAAAGGCTTCTGAATACCAAGTGGTAGAGCCAGTATTGCCGATGGATGTGATTGCAGCTTATTTATTCGTACCAAAACTTTAAGGACATGGACTATACAAGTATTCATATATATGGTCATCTTCTCTCAGATGATATTCTTCACAACATAGAGCGTGACAACACGCTTCTTGGTAACCGTGACCAAGATTTCGGAATGGACACGTCCGTTTCGTCTGCCATCGACTACGTATGGAGCAGCCTACGCAACGACTGGAACTTCTATAAGGAACGTGCAGGCAACGAGCGATTGGTCGATAGAGACCCATACGGCACTCGCCGTGCCCGGGACCTCATGGAGCGTTTGTTCCAAAGTCTTGGTTATACACTCGACCGTCAAGCCACTAATATCGAGGTGGCTGGCACCAACTATGACATCAACTATACTTGCCAGGAATTAGGCAAGATGCCTTTCATCGTCATAGGCGAGAATATCAGCACAGATGGTAGTATCGACACTCTTGACAAGTGTTCCCTCGACTATCGTGCCAAAGGCGGCATGCGCAAGAAGTCCGCTCATGCCACTATGCTCGAATACCTCAACGCCACAGAGAATGTATATGGCATCATCAGCAACGGACAAATCCTGCGAATCATCCGCAACTCCGGACAGCTGGTGAAGCTCACCTATATAGAGTTTGACCTCCGCCGTATGCTGGAGGAAGACAAATACACCGAGTTTTGCCTGATGTTCCGTCTGCTTCACGCTTCCCGTTTCCGCACAAGTGGTGACGAGCCATGCGTGATGGAACGCTGGTTTAACATGAGCATCGAGTCGGGCAACCGCATTCGCAATGGCTTGTCTCGTGCCGTGCAAACCACAATGGAAACCATCGGAAATGCCGTATTGACATCAGAAGGTGAAGGTAATAACGCATTGCGCGAAGCCTTCGCCAATGGAACGATGGATGCAACCCAACTCAACAAGGAACTCATCCACTTCATCTACCGTCTCCTCTTCCTGTTTATCATTGAGGATAGAGGATTGGTTTATCAGATTCCCGACTCACCTGATGCTCCAGATTACAAGCAGTTATGCCAGTGGCAGGACATCTACAAGAAGTTCTATGCAGCAAGCCGTCTGCGCCATCTCTCGGAATTGGCGTACCTGAAACAACGCCAGTATTCCGACCTATGGCAGGGATTGATGGATACTTTCCATCTCTTCGAGCCAGATACTTTTGGCGAGAAACTGGGCATCAAGCCATTGGGTGGTGTACTCTTTGGCACAGAAACTCTACATTGGCTGAAACAATGCCAGGTAAGCAACAAGGATCTGCTCGCTGCATTCTCCGCTCTCAACGAGTTTGAAGACGAGCGTCAGCAGAAAGTAAAGATCAACTATTCCTCTCTCGACGTAGAGGAGTTTGGTTCTATGGATGTATTTAGAGCCTTATAACTAACCATAACTTACTATGACTAACTAACCATAAAG
>ERZ1026862.2008-NODE-2008-length-11096-cov-5.636899_pt1 | contig 11096 bp, 9 predicted proteins | sample MGYA00380161_ERZ1026862 | MGnify/ENA primary metagenome ERZ1026862 (study PRJEB33269, sample SAMEA4719797) | human gut metagenome | biome: human-associated habitat; feature: organic feature; material: feces | place: Cameroon | collected 2013-10 ... | reverse complement strand
TGTTCTCCATGCCAGTGAGGAAGTTGATGATGTTGTCCTTCTCCTCGTTGACACGCTCCTGCTGCTTGACACGGTCAGTAATGCCCTCGACCTTGAAGATATTGTTCCAAAACGAGTTGGCAATCTCGATGTGGTACTATAGCACGCCTGTTTGCGCACGATGCGGACAATGCGACTGGCATCCTCATTGAGGATGATTACGCTGACGCAAAACCCGAAGTGCTTGAAGTCCTGACACACACCGAGGAAATAGGTGGTGATGTCGTTGTCGGCGAGGAAGTCATCAACTTCTTTATGAACTTGTGCGGTGGCTTGGTCTGTGTTGTAGACAAGACCGCTGCCATAGCAGACTTCAGCATTGAACATCTGGCAAGTGCTCATTGTCTCGTCAGACTCGATGAGGTCAATGATGTTGTACGGCATCTGATTGTCACCTCCCCACGGGATGTACTTCATCCTGTCGTTGATGATGATTGGTGCGATGTTGTGCTCCTCCTTGAAGACTTCAGATGTCTTGGTGGTGAAGGCAGCGGAGGCATGGGTGCCGGGGATGGTATGGACGGATGTAAATGTTAGTGTATCGGGCATAATATGCTGTTTTTGAGGCAAAGATAGAAGGCAATTAAAGGATTTGAAAAGACATGGGAAATATTACTTAAAATTTATGTGCGTCTCAAAAAGTTTCTTGATAGGCAAAATATTTTCTTTGAGTCCACATTATTGTAGGTAATATTATGTATCTTTGCAAATTGTAAATGGAGATATGTAAAATGGCAAATAAAAAGATAAATCGTTTGAAAATTGTTCTCGTCGAAAAAGAAAAGACCAACAATTGGTTAGCAGAACAATTAGGTAGGGATAAAGCTACAATATCTAAATGGTGTACAAATACTTGTCAACCAGACGTTGAAACATTTATAAGAATATCAAAACTTTTAAATGTTGATGTCTCGGAATTGCTTAGATTAGATGTTGTGGAAATGTAAGATAAAAGTATGTAAACTATGGAAAAAAATAGTACAGAGCTACTTATGGAGCAAATAAACAAAATAGAGGGTGTACTTAATTTTCTTCATGTTCAGTTTTGAGAGGATTATGAAGATGATTGACTATATTTGGAAATATAAAAAGGTAAATTGACAAAAAGCTAAAGAACAAATTTATGGCATTACCTAAATTTCAAGATTTCTTATATCCGTTTCTAAAGAAATTAGAAGACGGTAAAGATGTCACCTCAGAAGAAATGAAAACATTTCTTATTGAGCACTTTCATTTGACACCCGAAGATTGCGCGTTAAAGACTAAAAGCGGAAAAACCATTCAATTTGAAGATCGCTATAGCTGGACTCGTCAATGGTTGCGCCGTGCTTTGTTGATAATGCTACCAAAAAGAGGTATGTATAGAATAACAGAGAGAGGAAAAGAATATTTAAAAAATCATACATCTCTGAAAGAATCTGATTTGTTGAAATATCCTGAGTATGCTGAATATGCAGGTAAATCTCCTAAAACTGGTAACTCTGTTTCAACAAGAGCTACGAGTATTGATGCTGCAAATTCGACTCCAACTCCGACAGAGCAATTAGAATCAGCTTATCAGATAATCGTAAAAGACCTTGCTGCGGATTTATTACAGAAGATTCTAGAACAGTCTCCAAAACGGTTTGAGCAAATAGTTGTCGACCTTATGCTTGCAATGGGTTACGGCGGATCATTGGATGATGCAGGAATGGTAACGAAATATTCTCATGATGACGGAATTGATGGTGTTATCAAAGAGGACAAACTTGGATTGGATAAGATTTACATTCAAGCTAAACGCTATTCTATAGGGAATACTATAGGAAAACCGGATCTTCATGCTTTTGCAGGGGCACTTGATGAAAAGAAAGCAAACAAAGGTGTTTTTATAACTACAAGCAAATTTACCTGTGAGGCACGCAAATTCGCAGAAGAAAAAGCGAGCAAGAAAATAGTGCTCATAGATGGTGAAGAACTTGCACGCTACATGATTGAGTATAACATAGGTGTCAGTACCAGACGAAAATATATCGTAAAACGTATAGATACCGACTATTTTGAGGAAGACGATCATGATATATAAGTTTGTGGATTTATTTGCTGGCTGTGGAGGCCTAAGTTTGGGTCTCCAACAAGCAGGCTTTGCCCCATGGTTTATTAATGAAATTGTGGAGCAATTCTGCAATACATATAAGTTCAATCATGATTTAAGTGATGAACATTATTATGTTGGAGATATCGCGGAGTTAAACTTGCATTTAGACGAATACAAGGAGATACTCTCAGATATTACATTGGTGTGTGGAGGCCCTCCTTGCCAAGGGTTCTCTATGGCAAATCGTCAAAGGATATTAGATGATCCAAGAAATTCATTATATAAGCAATATTTGATATTTCTGAGAAATGTGCGTCCAAAGTTCTTTGTGATGGAGAATGTTAAAGGTATGATGAACAAGATTGAAGAAATCAAACAAAATTTCAAGGAATATCTTGGCGAAGAATACCAATTTGATTATGCCATACTCAAAGCACAAGACTATGGCGTACCACAAAATAGGGAACGCTTTATAATGATTGGTAACCGAGTAGGCGTTTCTCCTCATTTAATATTTGAGGAAATTTACAGACACAAGCGTAAACCCTTTGTGTTAAAGGATGCCTTAGAGGGATTGCCACATCTAATTGCCAAAAAAGAAAAAGGTTCTAAAGGCATAGAATGTGCAGATTCTGGATTCACAGAGTGTGATTTTACATATATACATAACGATTTCTATAGTTTCATCAATGGAGACAAAGAAATAACAAAGCTCTATAACCACAAGAATCGGTATAATAATGAACGTGATATTGAAATCTATCGTCGTTTGCCACAAGGTGCAAATTCCCTGCATGAATCTATTGCTGACATAATGCCTTATAAAAGAAGAAATGACATATTTAAGGATAAGTATTTCAAGTTGGATGAATCTCAGATATGCAAGACGATCACTTCCCACATGAAGTTTGATTGCAATATGTATATTCATCCTTGGGATGCTCGAGGACTTAGTCCTCGTGAAGCAGCTCGTATTCAGACGTTCCCTGATGATTATGTTATAACTGGTTCTCAAAATATGTGGTATGCACAAGTTGGGAATGCAGTTCCAGTAAAACTTGCTAAAGCTATAGGCGATGGCATCATGAAATTTATAAAATGAGACATCTTGAATTATTTGCAGGCATAGGCGGTTTCAGAAGGGCTATGGATCTTCTGACACAAGACCGTATAATGAATTTTCACTGTGTTGGCTATTCTGAGATAGACCCAAAAGCAGTGAAAACATATTGTGCCAACTATCATCCTGATGAGGATGGTGAGGTGGCAATGGGCGATATCGTAGAGTTTACCCGTGACGTAAATAATATAACAAATCTACCGGACTTTGATTTGGTAACAGGTGGATTCCCTTGTCAGACTTTTAGTATGATGGGAAGACAAACAGGCTTTAACGAGGATAGAGGTCAGATGTTCTTTCATATCATAGATATCCTTAGAGAGAGAAGACCGCGCTATGTATTACTTGAAAACGTCAAGAATCTTAAGAATCATGACAAAGGAAGAACGTATAAGAGAATAAAAGAAGAATTGGAAGTCTTGGGATACAGTGTATTTACAGACATTTTCAATACAGCCAAGTTCCATCTTCCACAAACTCGTAACAGGCTCTTGATATTTGCAACAACAGAACCTGTGCCAGAAAACTTCGAGGAAATATTTACTTGCGACAATGTTGCAAATACATTTGAATCTGTTTGTGCGGAGTTAAGTACGAGTAATTATGTGACTGTAAATGATTTGCTAATGAGAGAAGTTGCCCCAAAGTATTTTTTGTCTGAAAGAATAAAGCCAACGATTTTGGCTGATGGTTCGGCAAATTTCAAATCTCGGTCTGATATAAACATGAGCATAGCAAGACCATTGACGGCTACGATGCATAAAATGCATAGAGCTTGTCAAGATAATTATTATAGTCAAGATTTTATAGAATCTCACGGCTCTATAAATCCTGTGAAAACTATGACAAAAGAAGAATTGGCCAAACTCCCTATACGAAAGTTAACACCTGAAGAAGCTTTTATGTTACAGGGATTTCCTTCTGCGTTTGCGCTGAATGGACGTAATGCAGGAGTTGCGGACGGTTCTCTTTACAAGCAAGCAGGTAATGCAGTGAGCGTAAATACTATTTATGCCACTCTTTACTTCTTAATTACAAACAATATAATACACGAATAGTATGTTCTTCTTTTTTGATATAGAAAAGCGTATTGGCTTAAAGAAATTAAGCAACGCAGATTTAGGAACCAGTGACACAAGTAGACAAACCCACATCGGACTTTACAATGATGTCCTTCAATTCTTAGGCGACAATGTAGTAATGACTGCAATGCTCGTCTATGGCGATTATTGCCAAATGTTGGATTGCTATTTTGATAGGATTGAAAATCCTGATGGAACTTACAGAAGCCCTAAGATTAGAATTGGAAGTAAGACAGAGGACTCTATCGTTTCTAAGATTAGAGAGTTCGCATTGACTGATACAAGTGCAGAATGGTATCTGCTTTGGTCTGGACTTGAAAATAAAGATTTGGTGTTTTGGCTTATCAATAGTAAGTCCAATGATTATAATTTCATAAAGGACTTAGTAGGGTCTAAAACTCACATTGTCACAGATGAAGACAATGCATATGTCTGTTTAAAAGACTTAATGATTAATAAGATAAATCGTTCAAGTGTCGATATTCAGAAAGAGATAGAGATTATTTCTCAGACAGGAATTCAAAGTAAGAAATACAAACCTTTTGATTTAGAAAAGGCAAAGAGGAACTTTGCATTTGTAGGCAAAAGGGGCGAGGAACTTGTAAACGAATACCTTGAACAACAGAAAAAATTACACTTTGTAGAGTCATTTGAATGGATGAATAAGAGCAGAGAGTCTGGGCTACCATACGATTTCATTTTGAACAAAGATCAATATGTAGATGTCAAATCAACCAGATTTGACTTCTCGCAGAATATCGTGTTCAGTAATCAAGAGGTTGGTTTTGCGAGTCAGCAGAAATCTGATCTTACATATTCCGTTTATAGAATTTTCGACCTTATCGATACAAATGCAAATCTGAAGATATGCACACAGTGTATGCCGTATATGGAAATACTCAACCAAAAAGTGCAGACATTTAATGATGCAATAATCCAAAGCAAGACACGACTTTTAGGATTGAATGTAGCCGTATCTCCAGCAGATTGTTTTGGTAATATACAAGATATCATAAAATTGTAAAGTATGGAAGAAATCGTAAAACATATAAATGATACAAATGCCAGTTTTCGCCAGCCAAATGCTGGTGATGCTAAGAATACGGATTTGTTCTTGGACAATGAGCATTATTCTCTGTTTAAAGATAGTGGAGAACAAATTACTGTCCGGTATAGCAAAGAAAATCTGACTAAGGCAATATTGTTCATTGCATCTATTCTGCCGAGAAAATTCGACCAATCTGCTACACATGAATTGATCAAGTTCTCAAAAGAATTTGTTCTTGACCAATTAGCAATAATCGATGCTTTGTTTACTGTAGGCGGCAGGTCTGTAAATTCTTTTACTCAAGTTTGGAATGCTCGCAAGGATGTTCCACAAAAAAATGGCAAGATTGATAAACGGTTTTATTTCAATGGATTATTAAAGGACGTCCTTTATACAGATTATAAAGGTGTCCAACGCAAGACAAAATTTACTATAAGAAATTACTTTGCTGGTGGATATTCTGACTTGCATATTCTCAAGGCTGACGACGGAATATTTGACATACGAATATCAAATGCCAATGTTCCTACATTCGATAATAAAGAGGATGGGCTTGAAGAAGTTGCGGAACAAAAGAAAGAAATCAAATGTCTTCAACAAATTTACTATGGTGCGCCTGGTACTGGTAAATCGTTTGAGGTCAAGGACACTACCAAAAGGTATTCAACCATCCGAACCACGTTTCATCCCGATAGCGACTACTCTACATTCGTCGGAGCATACAAGCCAGTGATGGAAGAGACACCAGTGTATGGTGCGCAAGGTGTGGAAGTGGCAAAGGAGAAGCGTATTACTTATAGCTACGTCAAGCAAGCATTTCTAAAAGCCTACCTTGGAGCATGGCAGAAGTATTCCAAGGGCGGCGAGACGGCAGAACCGCAGTTCTTGGTGATTGAGGAAATCAACCGAGGCAACTGCGCCCAGATATTTGGTGATTTGTTTCAGTTGCTTGACAGAAGCGACAATGGATTCTCCACCTACCCGATAGAAGCCGACTCCGACTTGCAGAACGAGATAAAGAAAGCGTTTGCCGAGGGCGGAGAGTATGCCATCGAAAACGGGCTGGACGTGGACGATGCTGTGGACGGCTACACAAGCAACTATGGCGAGACGTTGTCCGACGACATTAAGAACGGACGAGTGCTGCTATTGCCCAATAATCTTTATATATGGGCAACCATGAACACAAGCGACCAAAGCCTGTTCCCCATAGACTCCGCCTTCAAGCGCCGTTGGGACTGGCGATATGTGAAGATAGCCGATGCTGGCAAAGGTTGGAAGATAAAGTGTGGCACGGAATACTGCGACTGGTGGACGTTTGTTGAGGAAATCAACAAGAAGATAGCAAAGGAAACAAGTAGCGACGACAAGAAGTTGGGCTATTTCTTCTGCAAGCCAGACAAGAACGGGAATACCATATCAGAGGATAAGTTTGTCGGCAAGGTGTTGTTCTATTTGTGGAACGATGTGTTCAAGGACGGTGACACTTCTTTGTTTAAGGTTGGAGAAAACACTGAAGAAGCGACGTTTGAGGCATTCTATAATGATGATAACACCGTTAACATAGAAGCTATCCGCAAGTTCTTAGTTGCAGTAGTAGGAGATAACAACATTAAAAGCGGAAACGAAGAAGGGCCATCACCAGATGGAAATCCTTCTAACGGAATAGATTACACAAAATACTCATTCAACGGTGAAACTCGTTTGTCAAAGAAAGACATCGGTTATAAAATTGTCATGAAGTACATCAATGAACATTCTGACAAAACTTTTGAAGAGCTTCAGAAAAATCTCGCTTTTGATGAAAGTGTAGATAACAAGTATAGATACAAGGGTGTTCTGGCAAAAGTAGAAGACATAAATGGAAGCTATCAGGATTGCTTTAGCGATGAACGAACTTCCTCAGATGGTGTTAATTATAAAGTTCTGACTTGGTGGAACAAGTATAACATTGATTTCATCATTAACTTTGCGAAAAAACAAGGTTGGTCAGTAGATAAAGAAACGGAATAGGAATATGCGCATACTAATCGAAGAATACCAATATGACTATGAGGACGTCGCCGACGTTCTCAAGGGTCTTGGTGTGCTTCAGAACGTGGAAGGAAAAGTCAGTCTGAGTTATGTGGGCTACTTCTTCAATCCGGACCCTGACGTTAACGATTGTGTGTTTATTCTGCCAAAGGTTCTGCTTGAGGGTGCGTTCGGGCATGAAAAGGTGTTCGGTCATATCGAACCTAAGGACTTGATAAATGCGGACGACTGCAAAGAGCTGAAAACGGAGGAATATACCTTCATCTATAATCTGAGCGTTTGGATATATCGTGCCATCTGCGTTTTTAAAGACCATGAGTTCGACCGCATGGACTGTCCGAAGAATCAGCCAAGCATCGTGCTCTATCGGCGAGCCCCGATGATGGGACACATGAAAAAGCGCCGTGCCAACACTTTTTTGGACGTGTTGCTTGCCTTGCAGGAATGGAACCGTAAGAACGAGAGCTTCGTGATGTTCGTGGTCAAGAATATGCACTCCGGCGTGAACAAGATAAACTGGACACGGACCATATCGAAAAGCCAAGCCATCATCCAGGACGGCACGGGAGGCTCACGCCGCCAAGACGTTAGCTATCTAAACCCCGTGAACAAGAAGCGTCAGATAAACTTTGACGAGGAACTTCTTGTCATTTACTATAGCATCCTTCAGCACATGCAGGACGAGTATGGTTTCCCCATACGCATCAATGTAAACTTCCCTTTGATAAGAGGTGAAAAGTTTAAACGATATGTTAGAGGATTTGGAAAGCGTCGTCTGAAACAAATTAAGTATAAATATTTTTCAGACAAAGCACTGGAGTTATGGGAATTGTGCTATGCTTTTTTTGACCGTCCTGAAAACATTACTCTTAATATAGACCAGAAGGAATATCTTTTGGTCAAGAGTTTCCATATAGTGTTTGAAGCAATCATAGATGAATTGATAGCAGGAGATCAAAGGAAGCAGTTGCCAAAGGAACTGAAAGACCAGCCCGACGGCAAACGAGTAGACCACATGTATCAGTATAAGGAGTTGACAAACAATGAAAATGATGATAATATCTATTATATCGGAGATTCCAAGTACTATAAACGAGGCAACGCCCTCGGTGTGGAAAGTGTTTACAAGCAGTTTACTTATGCACGCAATGTGATACAGTGGAACCTTGACCTCTTTAATGATGGAAAGAAGGAAGACCAAGATGGACATATTAAATTGCGTGATGATGTCACTGAAGGATATAATGTTATACCCAACTTCTTCTTATCGGCGAATCAGAATATACTCAGTGCAGATGATGATATTCATTTGATAGATAGTGAGAAGCCCGAACATAAGCGTAGACAAGAGTATTACCTTAGTCGGCAGTTTGACAATAGACTCTTCGACCGTGATACCTTTTTGTTGGCGCATTATGACGTTAATTTCCTGTTTGTTGTGTCATTGTACGGTAGGAACAATTCTGCTAGAAAAGCAGAATGGCGTAATCGTGTCCGCCAGTTGTTCCGCATGGAAATACAGAATATGCTCAAAGAAAACTTTGAGTTCTATGCAATTACGGCACATGCAGATGTCAATGCAGAAGCTTATATCAAAGATAATTTCCAGACCTTGCTTGGTAAGGTGTTCCACCCGTTTGAAAACAGAGAAGGCAGCGACCAGCAATACTACTCTTTGGCTTTGCGCAATCCGGATAAGGAATATGAGTATTACAAGAAGGTGAAGCGTGATGCGGTACGAGCAGAAGAGGCGCGCAAGCGGATAGCTGACGAAAATGAACAGGTGAAGTTTGACCTAAGACAAGCGTTTTATATCGCTCCTTGTGAGTTAGGTGTTGATCCTCGTACTCTTCCAGAAGATGTCATGCCAGTGATAGAGCCACGGATGCATGATGATATACCGAAACAGTTTCTCACGATGCACTATTTGGAAAATTATCCCACGGCAATGTTTCTTATCGGCATAGTAAATGGACTTGATCATCTACATTGGATATTCAGTCGCAAAGGTGGTAAGCGTGATGATGCTTATAATGTGCGACTTGGTAAGGATGTTCCTGGTGGTGTTGTCAAGAGTCGTGACTATGTAAGACATGCAAAGTTTGTGATACTGTATAATGCAGGTGAGAACAAGGTGTATAAAGCGTTCCGCGTCAAAAACATAGGTGAATTGACTCGTGAGCAGCTGATAAAGCAAGATTATCGAGATCCGCATCACGATAAGTATTTGTGTTATTTCTTCGATGAAGAGATAACGCTAGGCGAATTTGATATTCAAGGCATTATCAATGCCGATAAGGATAAATTCGAAGCAGATACGAAACGGAAAGAAGAATATGCTGAAGGACAGCCGGTATTCATGAGTGGTAAAGAACTAATAAAGTTTAGATTGTAATAAATTATGAGAAAAATAGTATTATCGATATTATTATGCATGATAACATGCTCTGTATTTGCCGAGACTCGCAGATATTATTGCGAAGTGAAAGGCATCGAAAAAGAATTGGGAACTGGTCTTAAAATTATTTTCGATTTTGGTGAAAACGCTTCTTGTACTATTTGGGGCAGTTTGAGCAGTAAACTAAAATTTGTGGATGAGAGTGGTGAGATTATAAATTTTCATAGCATGGTAGATGCCGCCAACTATATGGTAGAAAAAGGTTGGATATTTCAACAAGCTCACTCTTCTGTTTACAGTGGTAAATATATAGAGTGTTGGATATTCTATAAGGACGCAACAAGTCCTCAAGAGGCAAAGAAAGGTATTCTGACAGAACAAGACTATATGGATTCTCAAAAGAATAAATATAGTGATTCATATGAATGGTAATGTTTCCCTCGTATACATACTTTATCTTTGAGCTACACTTTTTAGTCATTATTTTTGGTTGTTACACAAATTATTGTTATATTTGCACATCAACTTTTGTTGTGGGAGGGTTAGTAGCCAGTTGGAGTATATGAACCATCGGGACAAAAATAAACCCTACGGCGGCATCCCATATACGGGCGATACCGCCTCTTTTATTTTATACAACACATCCTTTTTTACATATACACCTCAATCCCATTCACCTCAAATATTATACACACATTGCGAAGCTGCTGGATTCCATTCGGGTCAAGCAGCTGTGCCTAAACTAAATAAAATTCCATATATGGATAAGATGACAAAGGAACAGCGCAGCCATTGTATGGCATCCATACACAGCAAGAATACCAAACCGGAGATATTGGTTCGGCGGTATCTCTTTGCTCATGGGTTCCGGTACCGGCTGAACCATCCGCGACTGCCGGGACATCCAGACATCGTGATGCGCAAGTATCGTACGGTCATCTTTGTAAATGGCTGTTTCTGGCACGGACATGAAGGATGCAAGTACTTTGTGTTGCCGAAGAGCAGGACGGAGTTCTGGCAAGCGAAGATAGAACGCAACAGGGAAAGGGACTTGGAGGAACAACGGAAGTTGGCGGAAATGGGTTGGCACTGCATTACGGTGTGGGAGTGTCAACTGAAACCGAAAGTAAGGGAAAAGACCTTGCAGTCGCTTGAATATACGCTATGCCACATTTATCTTGAAGACCACAAGGTAAAGAGGTATGAGATGCGGGAAGAAGAAAGAGTGATGGCAGCAGAGCCTGATGTGGAAAAGAAATAATAATTTTGATATGGAAAATATTGATGTAACATTTGAC
>ERZ1026862.2006-NODE-2006-length-11106-cov-4.433535_pt1 | contig 11106 bp, 9 predicted proteins | sample MGYA00380161_ERZ1026862 | MGnify/ENA primary metagenome ERZ1026862 (study PRJEB33269, sample SAMEA4719797) | human gut metagenome | biome: human-associated habitat; feature: organic feature; material: feces | place: Cameroon | collected 2013-10 ... | reverse complement strand
GTGGGATCGGCTATCGCCGCTTCCCTCGCGGCGGCGGGGGGCAGCGCCCTGACCCTGTACGATACCCGGCCCGAGGTGGCGCACGCCCTCGCCGGGCGGCTGCATCAGCACTATCCGCAGCTCGATATCACCCTGATGCAGCCCGATCCTGCCGGACACGAGCTGGTGGTCAATGCCACCCCGCTGGGGATGAAGGCCAGCGATCCGCTGCCGCTGGACGTTGACCGTCTGGCGCCAGGCGCCTGGGTGGGGGAAGTCGTCATGACTCAGGAGTACACCCCGCTGCTGAGGGCCGCTCAGGCACGACAGTGCCACATCCAGCGCGGGACCGACATGCTGTTTGAAATGATCCCTGCCTATCTGCGCTTTTTTGACCTACCGGTAGCCACCCCCGAGCAGCTGCGTGCGCTGGCAGAAATTCGCTACTGACGCGACGGCAAACCGGGTAATATAGCGCTATATTATCCGGTTTATAGCGATATCCTATGGCAAATACCACTCTCACGCTGCTGGCGGCGGGAAGCCTGAGAAGCGCCTTCCTGCCGCTGGTGGCGCACTTTCGGCAGCACACTGGCCTGGCGGTCGATGCGCAGTTTGGCCCTGCCGGCCTGCTGCGCGAGCGGATCGAAGCCGGGTCGCCGTGCGCGGTTTTTGCTTCCGCCAACGCGGCGCACCCGCAGGCGCTGCTGCAGGCGGGTCTGGCGCAGGAATGCCAGGGATTTGCCAGCAACCAGCTGATGCTGACCGCCCGGCGGTCGCCGGACAACGATGGCCTGGACTGGCTGGCGCTGCTCAGCACGCCCCGCCTGCGGTTGGCGACCTCCACGCCAGGCTGCGATCCGTCGGGAGATTATACCTGGCAGCTGTTCGCCCGAATTGAGGCACGCTATCCAGGGTTGGGCAACGCGATGGCCGGGCGGGCGCAGCAGCTGGTCGGCGGCAGAGACTCACTGAGCGTGCCGCCGGGAGAGATAGCCGGCGCGTGGCTTATTCGCCAGAATCTGGCGGATCTGTTTATCGGCTATGCGCACTATGGCCCCGCGCTGGCCACCTGCGACGATCTGCGTACCCTGACCATCCCGGCGCCGTGGAATATTCGCTGCGATTACCAGCTGGCGCGCCTCAGGGCGGATCCCGCCGCGCTGGCCCTGTATCGCTTTATCCTCGGCGACGTTGGCCAGGGGTATCTCCGGCAGGCGGGTTTTATGCCGTTCAGCGACGCAGCGTAAACCCCGGCGCCAGCAGAGGGAAGGCGGAGGCGGCATGGCGGATCAGGCGTACCGGCAGGCCGTACGCTTGCCGGAGGTGCGTTTCGCTCAGCACGTCGGCGGTCTCGCCCGCCAGCCACCGGCCCTCCGGCAGCAGAAGCAGCGTATGGCTGGCCACCTGTAGGGCGTGGTTGGGATCATGGGTGGTGAACAGGACGGTGCGCGCCTGGCGGTGGGCGAGGTCGCCGATCAGCTGCAGCACCACCTGCTGGTTACCGAGGTCCAGCGCCGAGCAGGGCTCATCCAGCAGGATATTCTGGCTGGCGCTGACCAGCGCGCGGGCAATCAGCACCAGCTGCTGCTGGCCGCCGGAGAGGGCGCCGAAGTCATCTTCGGCCAGGGCGGCAATCCCCAGCTGCGCCAGCGCCTGCTCAACCCGCCGGGCATCCTCCTCGTCCGGCTGGGCAAAGAGATCCACGTGACGGGCCCGGCCCATCAGCACCACATCGCTCACGCGCCAGCGAAAAGCGGGACGAAACGACTGCGGAACCAGGGCCACGCCGCCCTCGCACTGCATCTCGCCGCCCAGCGGCGGCAGCACGCCGGTCAGGGTATCCAGCAGGGTACTTTTTCCCCGGCCATTGGCGCCCAGCACCGCCCAGATCTCACCGGGCCGGCAGGCCAGCGTGAGCGGGGCGAAGAGCGGCTGACGGTGGCCGTAGCGTAGCGCTTGCAGCGATAATGAGCTGTTCATCAGGTCGTACTCCGGCGTCGGGATTGCACCAGCAACACGGTAAACAGCGGCGCCCCGAGCAGGGCGGTGACGATCCCGATCGGGATCTCCGCCTGGGTCAGCGTGCGCGCCAGATCGTCCACCACCAGCATCAGCGCGGCGCCGAGCCAGAAGGTGGTGGGCAGCAGGCGACGATGGTCAGCCCCTACCAGCAGACGGGCGAGGTGCGGGACCACCAGACCCATCCAGGCGATGCTGCCGCTGACCGCCACCTGGGCTGCCACCAGCACCGCGCAGCAAACCAGCACGCCGCGACGCAGCGCGGCCACCGGAACGCCAAGACTGCGGGCATCGCGTTCCTCCAGGGCCAGCAGGTTGATCCGCCAGCGCAGCTTCCACAGCGCCCCGGCAGCCACCGCCAGGGGCAGGGACATAAGCAGTACCTTATGCCAGCTGGCGGTCGCGAAGCTGCCGAGCAGCCAGAAAACGATGTTCGGTAACGTCTCTTCGCTGTCGGCGAGGTACTGCATCAGGCTGACCAGCGCCGCGAAGAAGCCGCTGAGAATGATCCCGGACAGAATCAGCCCCAGCGTGCTGTCCCGCCCCTGCAGGGCGGCGAGGGCGTAAATCAGCCCCAGCGTGCTGTCCCGCCCCTGCAGGGCGGCGAGGGCGTAAATCAGCCCCAGCGCGACGAGGCCGAAGAAAAAGGTCGAGGCCATCATCAGCAGACTGCCGACGCCCAACAGGATCGCCAGCGTGCCGCCGAAGGCGGAGCCGGCGGTCACCCCGATGATGTGCGGGTCCACCAGCGGGTTCTGGAACAGGCCCTGCAAGGTGGCGCCGCACAGCCCCAGCGCGCCCCCGGCCAGCAGGGCCATCACCACGCGCGGCAGGCGAACCGACCAGACGATCTGCCCGATCACCCCTTCTCCTGGCGGCAGATGGACCAGGGTGTGGCCAACGGCGCTCAGGCTTAACGGGTACTGGCCGAAACAGAGCGAGGCGACCGCGATCGCCAGCGTCGCCAGCGCCAGGCTTCCCTGCACCAGCCAGGGCTGAGAGTTAGCGGGCATCTGGCGTCCACGCCACGCGGTAAAAACGCTGATAATAATCCCTGGCTTTACTGTCCACATCGATGCTCTGGTAGCGCGCAGGATAGAGTTTTTTCGCCATCCACAGCTCACCCAGCGCCAGGGCCTCCGGCATCGGGTAACCCCAGGCTTTGGCATACTCCGGCATCAGCCACACGCGGTGATGTTTCACCGCATCGATCGTCTGCCACTGCGGGTCGTTCTCTATCTGTTTGACCACCTGCGGATAACGGTCCTGGACGAAGATCACCTGTGGATTCCACTCCAGCACCTGCTCCAGCGACACCTGGCGGGCGCCTTTTACGCTGGCGGCCGCCACGTTCAGCGCCCCGGCGTGCGCCATCATCAGCCCGGTATATTTGCCAGCGCCATAGGTATTCAGATCGGGGTTGGCCATGTACACCCGCACCCGCTGGTTCGGTGGAATATCGGCCACCGGCGCATTGGCTTGCTTGCGCGCCTCGAAGGTGTAGTGAATCAGCGCCTCGGCCTCGGGCTGGCGTTCGACCACCTCGCCGATAAGGCGGATCCCCTCCATCAGCCCGGCGTTATAGGCCTGCTCTTCGTCAGCCATGGTGGGGTTCATTTTATTTTTTTCCCCGGCGGCATCATGGCGCAGCGAGATGGCCACCACCGGGATCCCGGCCTGTTGGATCTGCGCGATCATCGCAGGCGGCGCATAGTTGGCGACGAAAACCACCTGCGGACGCAGCGCCAGCAGGCTTTCAATATTGACCTGGGTGAGATCGCCCGGGGTCGCCAGTTGCCCGATCTCGGGCATAAAGCGGGCGAACTGCGGCCCGAGCTGTTTCTTCCAGCTGCTTAAGACGCCGACGATATCCTCGGCGGCATGCAGTTGTACCAGCAGGTTGAGCGTCTGATGCTGCAGAACCACAACGCGGGTGACGTGGTCGGGGAGGGTGACCTGGCGACCCAGCTGGTCGGTGACGGTGCGGTCGGCGAAGGCCTGGCCGGTGAACAGGCTGGCGCTGAGCAGCGTCAGGCCCAGCAGTAAGGGGTGTTTTGACATGGTGTGGCCCGAATGGCGTGAAAATTCGTTGTGTATTAAATTATATAACGAAGCCGGGCGCAATGGTTGATCGCGGTTACCCTCATCGCGATCAAGGCATTTCGTACCACACTTCTTCATCCTCCATGCGGGCTTCTATCTGCCTCGCCACCCTCTGCAGCGCAGGGAGATGCTTCTGCGCCGCCTGCTCAATGGTCATTGCGCTGGCGATATAGACCAGGTTCAGGCAGCCGATAACCCGCTGCTGACTGCAGACCGGCACGGCGATCGAGGCGATTTTCTCCTCCTGCCGCCAGCCGCGGAAGTTTTCGCCATAGCCGTTCTGGCGGGTGCGGGCGAGGATCGCCGCCAGCCGTTCCGGTTCGCGGGCCAGCTGATACTCAGCTTCCGGACGGGCGGCCAGCATGCTGACGATGGCGTCGCGTTCCGCGTCGGGGGCAAAGGCCAGCCACGTCAGTCCGGAGGCGGTGAGCAGCAGCGGCAGCCGCCGTCCGACCATCGCGCGGTGAAACGACAGTCGGCTGAAGCGGTGGGTAGTCTCGCGCACCACCATGGCGTCGACGTCGAGGGTGGTGATGTCCGTTGGCCACTGCACCTCGCGCAGCAGCTCGCCGAGCAGCGGCGTGGCGAGGGCAGAAATCCAATGTTCGTCACGAAATCCATCGCTCAGCTGGCGGACGTTAATGGTCAACCGGAAGCTGTCATCGGAGCGGCTGCGGCGGACATAACCCTCCTCCTGTAGCGTCTCCAGCAGCCGGCGCACGGTGGTGCGATGCAGGCCGCTAAACTCCGCCAGCAGGCCCGGCGTCGCGCCGCCGTCGAATTTATTTAACAATTTTAATAACAATAAACCCCGGCTTAATCCGCGCACCGTTTTGTACGCTGCGGACCCATCGTCACGCATAAACCCTCCCTTAAAATGCTTTAAAAACAGTGTGGTGCACCTGGTGCACATTCGATGATGTTTTGATTGTAGCCGAAAACCCCCGCCCTATACTCAGCCCATTATAAAAAAACGTTTACACATGATTAACAAATTGCCTGTCAGCCGGGCAGTTTCCGAGTCGTGAGGTCGCTGAGAATGACAACATCTACACCCGATATTCAACCCGCCGTGCAGCATACCGCTCAGGTCGCCATCGTTGGCGCCGGTCCGGTTGGTCTGATGATGGCCAACTACCTTGGCCAGATGGGCATCAGCGTGCTGGTGGTGGAAAAGCTCGCCACACTGATCGATTACCCGCGGGCCATCGGCATTGACGATGAATCCCTGCGGGCGATGCAGGCGGTGGGGCTGGTGAATGACGTGCTGCCGCATACCACGCCGTGGCACGCCATGCGTTTTCTCACCCCAAAAGGCCGCTGCTTTGCCGATATCCAGCCGATGACCGATGAGTTTGGCTGGTCGCGGCGCAACGCCTTCATTCAGCCGCAGGTCGATGCGGTGATGTATCACGGTCTGCAGCGTTACCCGCAGGTCCGCTGCCTCTTCTCCCGCGAAGTGGAAGCCTTTAGCCAGACCGGTGACGGTGTCACGTTAAATCTTAAAGGACCGGACGGCGAGCGGGAGACGGTGCGCGCGGACTGGCTGGTGGCCTGCGACGGCGGCGCCAGCTTTATTCGCCGTACGCTGAACATCCCCTTCGAAGGTAAAACCGCGCCGAATCAGTGGATCGTCATCGATATCGCTAACGACCCGCTGGCCACCCCGCACGTTTACCTGTGCTGCGACCCGGTGCGACCCTACGTTTCCGCCGCGCTGCCCCACGGCGTGCGCCGCTTTGAATTTATGGTGATGCCCGGCGAAACCGAAGCTCAGCTCAGCGAACCGCACAATATGCGCCGCCTGCTGAGCAAAGTGCTGCCGGACCCGGATCGCGTCGAGCTGATCCGCCAGCGGGTCTATACGCATAACGCCCGCCTTGCCGAGCGCTTTCGCATCGACCGCGTGCTGCTGGCCGGCGATGCGGCGCACATCATGCCGGTCTGGCAGGGGCAGGGATATAACAGCGGCATGCGCGACGCCTTCAACCTGGCGTGGAAGCTGGCGCTGGTGGTCAATGGCAAAGCGGGAGAGGCGCTGCTCGACAGCTACCAGCAGGAGCGCCGCGACCACGCGAAAGCGATGATTGACCTGTCGGTTACCGCCGGCTACGTGCTGGCGCCGCCGAAGCGCTGGCAGGGGGCCGCGCGCGACGGCCTCTCCTGGCTGCTGAACTACCTGCCGCCGGTGAAGCGCTACTTCCTCGAGATGCGCTTTAAGCCGATGCCGCAGTACCGCGAGGGGGCGCTGCTGACCGACGGCGCCGGCAAGACCTCGCCGGTGGGCAAAATGTTTATTCAACCGCAGGTGACGCTGGAGAGCGGCGAGAGCGTGCTGCTCGACGAGGTTATCGGGGCGAATTTCGCCATTATCGGCTGGGGCTGCAACCCGCAGTGGGGGCTCAACGCCGGGCAGATCGCCCGCTGGCGCGCGATTGGCGTGCGCTTTATCCAGGTGGTGCCGGAGGTGCAGATCCACCGCGAGCAGGATAACGCCCCCGGCACGCTGCGGGTGGGCGATACGCAAAACCGCCTCAAAAGCTGGTTTGCACTGCATAACACCGCCATCGCCGTGGTCAGGCCGGACCGCTTTGTCGCCGCTCTCGCCATCCCGCAAACCCTCGGCGCGCAGCTGACCGCTCTGGCGGAAAAAATGACCCTCGCAACCGGGGATACCGCCCACGCTGAAGAGAAGGTGGCCTGATATGGATGCCTATTTGCACTGTCTCTCCCACACTCCGCTGGTGGGATTCGTGGACCCGGAGCAGGCGGTCCTCGATGAAGTGAACCGGGTGATTGCCGACGCCCGGCGGCGGATCGCTGAATTCGATCCCGAGCTGGTGGTGCTCTTCGCCCCCGATCACTACAACGGTTTTTTCTATGACGTGATGCCGCCGTTCTGCCTCGGGGTCGGCGCCACCGCGATTGGCGACTTCGCCAGCGCCGCCGGCGACCTGCCGGTGCCCGCCGAGCTGGCGGAAGCCTGCGCCCACGCCATCCTCAACAGCGGTATCGACCTGGCGGTGTCGTACAACATGCAGGTGGACCATGGCTTCGCCCAGCCGCTGGAGTTTCTGCTGGGTGGCCTGGACCACGTGCCGGTGCTGCCGGTGTTTATTAACGGCGTCGCCGCGCCGCTGCCGGGTTTTCAACGCACCCGGCTGCTGGGTGAGGCGATGGGCCGCTTTCTCAATACCCTCAATAAGCGGGTGCTGATCCTCGGCTCGGGCGGACTCTCGCACCAGCCGCCGGTGCCGGAGCTGGCGAAGGCCGACGCTCATCTGCGCGATCGCCTGCTCGGCGGCGGAAAACAGCTGCCGCCGGACGAACGCGAACGGCGCCAGCAGCGGGTGATCAATGCCGCCCGACGGTTTACCGAAGACCCGCACTCGCTCCATCCCCTCAATCCGGTCTGGGACAACCGCTTTATGAGCCTGCTGGAGCAGGGGCGGCTGAGCGAACTGGACGCGATCGGCAATGACGAGCTGTCGGCGATGGCCGGGAAATCGACGCACGAAATTAAGACCTGGGTGGCCGCTTTTGCCGCGCTATCCGCTTTTGGCCGCTGGCGCAGTGAAGGCCGCTATTACCGGCCGATCCCCGAGTGGATCGCCGGATTCGGCTCGCTGAGCGCCACCACCGAGATTTGATTAACCGGGAGACTAACATGAGCTATCAACCGCAAACTGAAGCCGCCACCAGCCGATTCCTCAATGTCGACGAGGGGGGCCGCACGCTGCGTATCCATATCAATGACTGCGGCGACGGGAAAGAGACCGTGGTCATGCTGCACGGCTCCGGGCCGGGGGCCACCGGCTGGGCTAACTTCAGCCGCAATATTGACCCGCTGGTCGAGGCGGGCTATCGCGTGCTGCTCCTCGACTGTCCGGGGTGGGGCAAAAGCGATGCTATCGTCAACAGCGGCTCGCGTTCGGACCTCAACGCCCGCATTCTGAAAAGCGTGGTCGATCAGCTGGGGATCGATAAAGTCCATCTGCTGGGCAACTCGATGGGCGGCCATAGCGCGGTGGCCTTCACCTTGAGCTGGCCGGAGCGGGTGGCTAAGCTGGTGCTGATGGGCGGGGGGACCGGCGGCATGAGCCTGTTCACGCCGATGCCGACCGAGGGCATCAAGCTGCTGAACGCCCTGTACCGCGAGCCGACCATTGAAAACCTCAAAAAGATGATGAGCATCTTCGTCTTCGACACCCGCGACCTCACCGAGGCGCTGTTCGAGGCGCGTCTCAACAATATGCTGTCACGCCGCGACCATCTGGACAACTTCGTCAAGAGCCTGGAAGCCAACCCGAAGCAGTTTCCTGACTTTGGCCCGCGGCTGGGCGAAATCAGCGCGCCAACTCTGATCGTCTGGGGACGCAATGACCGCTTCGTGCCGATGGACGCCGGGTTGCGCCTGCTCGCCGGGATCGCCGGTTCGGAACTGCATATTTACCGCGACTGCGGCCACTGGGCGCAGTGGGAACATGCCGACAGTTTTAATCAGCTGGTGCTCAATTTCCTCGCACGGGCTTAAGGAGTAAATGATGACTTTTTCTCTTGACGCGCTGGCCCGGCAGCTCCGCGACGCGGAACAGAGCGGCCAGGCGATCGCCCCGCTGCGCGATATTCTCGGCGTCGACAATGCCGACGCCGCCTATGCCATCCAGCGTCTGAACGTCCAGCACCACGTGGCCCATGGCCGGCGGGTGGTGGGCCGCAAAGTGGGCCTGACCCATCCCAAAGTGCAGCAGCAGCTGGGCGTCAATCAGCCGGACTTCGGCACCCTGTTTGCCGACATGTGCTACGGCGACAACGCCGAGGTGCCGTTTGGCCGCGTGCTGCAGCCGAAGGTGGAGGCCGAGATCGCCCTGGTGCTGAAGCAGGATCTGCCGCATGCCGATACCACTTTTGATGAACTGTATAACGCCATCGAATGGGTATTGCCGGCGCTGGAGGTGGTGGGCAGCCGGATTCGCGACTGGTCAATCGGCTTTGTCGACACCGTCGCCGATAACGCCTCCTGCGGCCTGTACGTCATTGGCGGCCCGGCGCAGCGTCCGGCGGGACTGGATCTGAAGCAGTGCGCCATGCACATGACCCGCAACCAGGAGCTGGTCTCCAGCGGCCGCGGCAGCGAGTGTTTGGGGCATCCGCTGAACGCCGCAGTCTGGCTGGCGCGCAAGCTGGCGAGTCTCGGCGAACCGCTGCGGGCGGGGGATATCGTGCTGACCGGGGCGTTAGGCCCGATGGTGACGATTAACGAGGGGGACAGCTTTGTCGCCCATATCGAAGGTATTGGCTCAGTCGCGGCACGCTTCGTTGCCGCCGGAGAAGGAGAGCGTGATGCGTAAACGTAAAGTCGCCATTATCGGCTCCGGGAATATCGGCACCGATTTAATGATTAAAATCCTGCGCCACGGCCAGCATCTGGAGATGGCGGTGATGGTCGGCATCGACCCGCAGTCGGATGGCCTGGCCCGCGCCCGGCGCCTGGGCGTTGCGACCACTCACGAAGGGGTGGGCGGCCTGATGCAGATGGCGGAATTTGCCGACATCGATTTTGTTTTTGACGCCACCAGCGCCGGGGCGCACATCAAAAACGATGCCGCGCTGCGCGAAGCGAAGCCGGGGATCCGCGTTATCGACCTGACGCCGGCGGCGATTGGCCCGTACTGCGTACCGGTGGTCAACCTCGCGGCCAATCTCCATCAGGGCAACGTCAATATGGTGACCTGCGGCGGGCAAGCGACCATCCCGATGATCGCCGCGGTCTCGCGAGTGGCGAAGGTGCATTACGCGGAGATTGTGGCCTCGATCGCCAGTCAATCCGCCGGGCCGGGCACGCGGGCCAATATTGACGAATTCACCGAAACCACCTCGCAGGCGATTGAAAAAGTCGGTGGGGCGGGCAAGGGCAAAGCGATTATTGTACTGAACCCGGCGGAGCCGCCGCTGATGATGCGCGATACCGTCTACGTCCTGAGCGAGCTGGCGTCGCAGGAGGCGATTGCCGCCTCGATCGCCGAAATGGCGGCAGCGGTGCAGGCTTACGTCCCGGGCTACCGGCTGAAGCAGCAGGTGCAGTTTGAGGTTATCCCCGAGGACAGGCCGGTCAACCTGCCCGGCGTCGGCTGTTTTTCCGGCCTGAAAACCGCGGTGTACCTCGAAGTGGAAGGGGCGGCGCACTATCTGCCAGCGTACGCGGGCAACCTCGATATTATGACCTCGGCGGCGCTGGCGACGGCGGAGCAAATGGCCGGGGCAATGCACAGCGCGGCGGGAGCGACAGCATGAACGGTAAAAAACTTTATATCTCGGACGTGACGCTGCGCGATGGTATGCACGCTATTCGTCACCAGTATTCCCTGGCGCAGGTGCAGCAGATCGCCAGCGCGCTGGATAAGGCCGGGGTCGACTCCATCGAAGTGGCCCATGGCGATGGCCTGCAGGGATCCAGCTTCAACTATGGCTTTGGCGCCCACAGCGACATCGCCTGGATTGAAGCGGCAGCGGATGTCGTGAGCCAGGCGAAAATCGCCACCTTACTGCTGCCGGGCATCGGCACGCTGCACGATCTGAAAGCAGCGTATCAGGCCGGGGCGCGGGTGGTGCGGGTCGCCACCCACTGCAGCGAAGCGGACGTCGCCGCGCAGCATATTGCCTTTGCCCGCGAGCTGGGGATGGACACCGTCGGTTTTCTGATGATGAGCCATATGATCTCCCCGCAGGCGCTGGCGCAGCAGGCGCTGAAGATGGAATCTTATGGCGCGACCTGTATCTATGTGGTGGATTCCGGCGGGGCGATGAACATGAACGACATTCGCGACCGCTTCCGCGCCCTGAAGGCGGTGCTGAAGCCGGAGACCGCCACCGGGATGCATGCCCATCATAATCTGAGCCTCGGGGTGGCGAACTCGATCGTCGCGGTGGAAGAGGGGTGCGATCGCATTGACGCCAGCCTGGCCGGGATGGGGGCGGGGGCGGGCAATGCGCCGCTGGAGG
>ERZ1026862.2004-NODE-2004-length-11119-cov-3.007954_pt1 | contig 11119 bp, 10 predicted proteins | sample MGYA00380161_ERZ1026862 | MGnify/ENA primary metagenome ERZ1026862 (study PRJEB33269, sample SAMEA4719797) | human gut metagenome | biome: human-associated habitat; feature: organic feature; material: feces | place: Cameroon | collected 2013-10 ... | reverse complement strand
CTATGAGAAAAGGCCGGACTGGGATGCAGAAAAATATCTTGCAGACACGAGAAATCTTATTTGCAGAGAGAGAGAATATCTGATCAATGCGTTGAACGAAACAGGAAAAGATAACATTCGTATCTATGATTCGGTGGCAAATTATATTTTATTTTACACAGAAGCGCCATTGTATGATAGGCTTTTGAAAGAAGGAATTCTCATCCGCGACTGCTCAAATTATCGCGGGTTGGGAAAAGGATACTATCGGATTGCGGTCAAAGACCATGCAAGCAATGAGCGATTGATGGAGAGATTAAGAAATGAAAGAACTTGAATATGTCCTGCCGGGAGAAATTGAAAAGAGAAGTTTCGAGATCATCGGACAGGAACTGGAAGAGATGCATATTGCGATTCCGGCAGATGAGGAACCAGTCACAAAGCGGGTGATCCATACAAGTGCGGATTTTGAATATGCGCACACGATGACTTACTCAAAGAATGCGGTGCAGATTGCCAAAGAACTGATTGCAAATGGCGCGGATATTGTTACGGATACAAATATGGCGCTGGCTGGAATCAACAAAAAAGTACTTGCGCGATATGGCGGAGTTGCGCATTGTTTTATGGCGGATGAAGAAGTTGCGCGCATTGCGAAAAGCCGTCATGTCACGCGTGCCACGGTGAGTATGGAAAAGGCTGCAGAAATTCAAAAGCCTGTGATTTTTGCGGTGGGAAATGCGCCAACGGCGCTGGTTTCGTTGTATGAGCTGATGCAGAAAAGCGATTGGAGACCGGCTTTTATCATTGGTGTTCCGGTCGGCTTTGTCAATGTGGAAGCCGCAAAGGAATTGATTTTGGAAACGGATGTACCGCATATTGTGAATCGCGGAAGAAAAGGCGGCAGCAACGTTGCCGCTGCAATCGTGAATGCAATTCTTTACGAATTGGGAAGATAAGGAGGAAACATGGTTTATTTTGTTGGAGCAGGACCGGGGGCGGCGGATCTGATCACAGTCAGAGGTATGCGCCTTTTACAGAAAGCGGATGTGATCATCTATGCGGGATCGCTTGTGAATCCGGCGCTTCTGGATTATGCGAAAGAAACATGTCAGATCTATAACAGTGCGACCATGACACTGGAAGAAGTGTTTGCTGTCATGCAGGAAGCGGAAAAGGAAGGGAAGATGACCGTCCGTCTGCATACGGGGGAACCGAGCATTTACGGTGCGGTGCGCGAGCAGATGGATCTGCTGGATGAAAAGGATATCGAATATGAGAGCTGTCCGGGTGTGAGTGCCTGCTTTGGGGCAGCGGCCTCGCTGAATCTGGAGTATACACTTCCGGATGTATCGCAGTCTTTGATCATTACACGTATGGAGGGCCGGACAAAAGTTCCACCGCTGGAGAGCATTGAGCGTTTTGCGGCACATCAGGCTTCCATGGCGATTTATCTGAGTACGGGAATGTTAGAAAAGTTAAGCGAGCGGCTGATTGCCGGGGGCTATCAAAAGGATACAAAGGCTGCGCTTGTTTATAAGGCAACATGGCCGGAAGAAGAGGCATATATTTGTACGATCGGAGAGCTTTCCGAAGTGGCGAAAGCGCATGGAATTACAAAGACTGCGCTGGTGCTGGTCGGGGATGTTATTGCGCATCAGCATTATGCAAAGTCGCGTTTGTATGCGGCTGATTTCGAGACGGAGTTCCGTAAAGTAAAAGAATAGATCCGGAGGAAGTTATGAGAATATATATGGTCGCATTTAGCGAAAAAGGGCGTGCGCTTGCAGAAAAAATCCAGAAGATTTCGTTATCTGTGGATTACGGGAATGTACCTTGTGAAGGGAAAAAGGTGCAGGAAAAGACAATCGTATATCTGCGGGAAAAGGAGCCTTTGGATGTGTGGGTAGATCTTGCATTCATGCAGGGAATGCCGCTTGTATTTATCGGTGCAGCAGGAATTGCAGTGCGCGCGATTGCGCCTTTTATTGAGAAAAAGACCGTGGACAGTCCGGTGCTTGTGATCGATGAAAATGCGCAGTATGTTGTACCGGTTCTTTCCGGTCATCTGGGAGGCGCGAATGAGCTTGCAAGACAGCTTGCCGAAGGTTTACACGGGCAGGCAGTAGTGACCACGGCGACAGATTGTGCCGGGCGTTTTGCAGTGGATCTGTTTGCAAAGAAAAATTGTCTGCGCGTGTTTGATACCCACGGAATTGCAGCCGTTTCGACGCGGATTTTACAGGGAAACACCGTATCGATTGCGGTGGAACATTACAGCGCGCAACAGCTCGAACAACTGGGAATGCCGAAGGAACTGCTTCCGGTGGATTGGGAAGACTTTCATCAGAAAAAGCAGGATGCCATAATCGTGGTGACAGAAGAAAAAGAACTTCTGCAGCAGGCAGTACTGGGGCTTTTTCCGAAGAAATATGTGCTTGGTATCGGATGCCGGAAAGGCAAAAGCTGTATGGAAATCGAACAGGGACTGGAAGAAATGCTGGCACGGCTGAAAGAGCAGGAAAATATCGGCATCAAAAAAGAAGAAATTGCAGCGATCGCATCGATCGATGTGAAGGAGAATGAAGAGGGAATACTTGCATTGGCACAGAAGATGCGTGTTCCATTTTATGTGTTTACGGCCGGACAGTTGCGGGAAGTGCCGGGAGAATATTCGGCATCCGGATTCGTTGCAGAGAAGGTTGGCGTGGACAATGTATGTGAGCGGGCAGCCGTTGCAGCAGGCGATGAACTTCTGGTCAAAAAGCAGGCAGCCGATGGTGTGACTTTTGCAATTGCAAATCGAAAATGGAGTGTGACATTTGATGAGTAAAGAAATTTATGTAGTAGGAATGGGACCGGGCGAAGAGTCCATGATGACCGGGCAGGCAATCGAAGTACTGGAAAAATGTGATGTGATCATTGGATATACCGTCTATCTGGATTTGCTGGGTGCGCGTTTTGCGGATAAGGAATTTTTATCTACACCGATGCGCCAGGAGACAAAGCGCTGTCGCATGTGTTTTGAGAAGGCAATGGAAGGAAAGCGTGTCGCTATGGTATGCAGCGGGGATGCCGGAATTTATGGTATGGCATGTCTTATGCTCGAAATCGGGAAGGAATATCCGGACTGTGAGGTTGTTGTTATTCCGGGAATTACCGCGGCAAGCAGCGGTGCAGCAGTGCTTGGAGCACCGCTCAACCATGATTTCTGTGTAATCAGTCTCAGTGATCTGCTCACACCGTGGGAACGCATTGAAAAGCGCCTGATCGCGGCGGTGGAAGGCGATTTTGCCATGGCAATCTACAATCCTTCGAGCCACAAGCGTGCAGATTATCTGCAGCGCGCCTGCGATATTTTACTGAGCCATGGGGCAAAAGAAGACCGTGCCTGTGGGTATGTGGAGAATATCGGCAGAGAAGGAACCAAAGCAGTTACCTGCACACTTGGCGAGTTGCGGGATGCAAAGGTAAACATGTTTACGACGGTTTTTATCGGAAATTCCCAGTCGGAAATTGTTGGAGATAAGTTGGTTACAAAACGGGGCTATATCGTATGAAAAAAGTTTTAATCTATGCCGGAACAACAGAAGGAAGGATGCTTGCGGAGCAGCTGGCAGCAGAACATATCCCGTGTCATGTATGTGTGGCAACGGCATATGGCCAGCTTGTCATGCCGGAAATGGACGGAGTGGAAGTTACGACCGGACGGCTTGATATTGCCCAGATGCGGCAACTGGCATCGGAGATGACAGCGGAAAATGAGAACGTATTTGTTGCGGTGGTAGACAGTACGCATCCGTTTGCGACAGAAGTATCCGGGAATATCCGAAAAAGTCTGGAGGGGCTGGATATTCCTTATTTTCGTCTGCTCCGCGGTTGCAGTGAGGCGAAAGCGGAAGAAAGCGGGGCAAAGATCACTTATTTTGAAGATAACGAATCCTGTGCCAAAGCGTTACAGGAGATCGAGGGAAACATTCTTCTGACAACCGGAAGCAAAGAGCTTGGCATCTACAGTGGAATGGAAAGTTTAAAGCAGCGGCTGTATGTCCGGGTGCTTCCGGGACTGGAAAGCATTGAAATCTGTGAAAAACAGGGAATCCACGCAAAGCACATTATCGCCATGCAGGGGCCTTTTTCCACAGATTTGAATGAGGCAATACTGCGTCAGTTTTCCATTTCCTGCCTTGTGACCAAGGAGAGCGGAAAAAGCGGAGGGTATCTGGAAAAACTGGAAGCGGCAGGAAGAACCGGAGCGCGAGCTTTTGTGATCCGTGCGCCGAAAGAAGAGGGACAGACCTTTGAGGAAGTGGTGGATGCGTTGTATGAACAATATGGAAAAACGCATGCACTGCACGCTGAGAATACGGCGTCAAATCAGACGGAAATCGCGTTGGTCGGACTGGGCATGTCGGAACGGACATTGACACAGGAGGGGGCCAAAGCGGTTGCAGAGGCAGATCTTGTCTTTGGCGCAAAGCGAATGATCGCGGATGTTCCGGGAGAAAAAGAAACTTATCCCTATTATCTGGCAAAAGATATCATTCCGGTCATAAGAAAAAAAGAAAAAGAAGGCAAGCATGCAATCAAAGCAGCCGTACTTTTTTCCGGTGATACCGGCTTTTACAGCGGCTGTACCAAAATGCAGAAGGAGCTGGAGAAAAACGGATTTACAAAGGTACGCATTTATCCTGGAATCTGTTCGATATCCTACCTTGCAGCAACTGTTGGAGAGACCTGGCAGGATGCGAAACTTCTGAGCATTCACGGAAGAAAAGAGGAAACATGGCCGGCAGAGATTTTAGATGCAGTAAATTATCATGCGAAGACGTATCTGCTGGTTTCGTCAGTGGAAGATGTACAAAAGATTGGAAAACTGTTGCAGGAGGCAGAGATTTCCTGTGAAATTGTTTATGGAAGAGACTTCGGGGGAGCGTCAGAGATTCGGACCATTGTGCCGGCAGAAGCACAGGAGATTACAAAAGAAGGCCTATATACCTGTCTGATCCGGAATGATTCGCCGAAAAAGCGGGAACTGTCGCAGAGTATTTCGGATGATGCTTTTATCCGCGGGAAAGTTCCTATGACAAAAGAGGAAATCCGTCATGTATCTCTGGGTAAACTTCATTTGACAGAGGACGCAGTATTTTATGATATCGGAAGTGGCACGGGTTCGATTGCGGTTGCGGCAGCACAGCTTTCGCCGAATATTCAGGTATATGCGATGGAGCGTAAAGAGGCAGCCTTGGAATTGATGCAGCAGAATATAGAGAAATTTCATTTGAAAAACGTCGCAGTTGTTGCAGGGGAGGCTCCGGATTCCATGCAGCAGCTGCCGGCACCGACGCATGCATTTGTCGGTGGCAGTGGAGGAAATTTAAAACAGATTTTAGAGGTTGTGTGGCAGAAAAATCCGCTTGCAAGAGTTGTGATCAATGCCATCAGCTTAGAGACGATTGCGGAAGTCACAGCCTTTTTAAAGGAACACAGGGAAGACGTGGAAAATGAAGTCATCCAGATGCAGGTGAGTCGGGGAAAACAGGCGGGATCTTATCATCTGGTGCAGGCAGAAAATCCGGTGATGATTTTTACATTAAGGAAGTTAGCATGAGAAAACGAGGCATTTTGCTGGCCGCGCCGGGGAGTGGAAGTGGAAAGACGACCATCACCTGTGCGCTTTTGGCAGCATTGAAAAAAAGAAATATTCCGGTGCGCAGTTTTAAGAGCGGACCAGATTATATTGATCCAATGTTTCATTCGAGAGTGATTGGAATTCCATCCCGCAATCTGGATACGTTCTTCTCGGAAGCTTCACAGATTCAGGAGCTTTATGCTTATGGGGAAGAAGGGATGTTCTCTGTGATTGAAGGTGCCATGGGAATTTATGACGGCCTTGGCGGTACGCAAAAAGAGGGATCGGCATATCATCTGGCGCAGACGCTGGATCTGCCGGTTGTTCTTGTGGTGGACGCACATGGAATGGGAAGAACGCTTCTTGCACTTCTAGCAGGAATACAGTCCTATGATACGGACAAACGGCTTGCCGGTGTTATTTTAAACCGGATTACGCCGGGGTTTTATGGAATCATTGCACCTCTCATCGAGGAGGAACTGCAGTTACCGGTGCTTGGATTCTTTCCGAAAGCTACCGATCTGCAAATGGAAAGCAGACATCTGGGATTGAAAATGCCGGATGAGATTGCGCAGTTACAGACGCAGGTGGCGCATGCGGCAGAATTGCTTGAAACCAATGTGGATGTGGAAAAGCTGCTTGAAATGGCAGGCTGGAAGGAAGAAAAGGCAGAGGATAAGCAAGGCGCAGCCGGAAGTGTTTTTGACGCAGATGAGAAAAGCATCGTACGAATCGCGGTAGCAAAGGATGAGGCATTTTGCTTTTACTATGAAGATAATCTGCGGATGCTGCACGAAGCAGGGGCGGACCTTGTTGCATTTTCGCCTTTGCATGACAAACAACTGCCTGAGAATGTGCAGGGAATTTTACTTGGTGGAGGGTATCCGGAGTTGTGCGCAGAGGCATTGTCAGGCAATGTTTCGATGCGGAAATCCATTCGCGAGGCAATTGCGCGGGGAATGCCATCGGTGGCAGAGTGCGGTGGATTTATGTATTTGCATGAGACGCTGACGGATGAAAAGGGACAGACGTATCCCATGGCCGGCACAATTTGCGGCGGATGTCATAATACGGGAAAACTGGTGCGTTTTGGTTATGTGAATGTGACCGAACAGGAAGCACATTTTCTATCACAAAAAGTAATCCGGGCGCATGAATTTCATTATTATGACAGTGATAACAATGGAGAATCCTGTGAAGCGGTCAAGCCGACGACGGGACGAAAATGGAAATGTATCCACGAAGGTGAAAATTTCTGGTGGGGTTATCCACATTTGTATTACCCGTCCAATCCGGCTTTTGTGGAACATTTTATCGGGGAAGCAAAAAAATGGAAGAAAAGAGAAGACAGGTGTAAAGCATGAAAAAAGCAATCTTGATTGTAAGTTTCGGAACGACTTATCCGGGAACCAGACAGAAGAATATTACAGCGATCCGCGAGCAGGTGCAGGCGTTGTATCCGGATGTGCTGATTGAGGAAGCGGTGTCGAGTACGATTGTTCGAAAAGCAATGCGGACGCGTGAGGATATAGAGGCAAAAAGCCCCGCAGAAGGATTAGAGGCACTAAAAGCAAAAGGTGCAACAAATGTGGTTGTACTTCCTACCCACATCATTGATGGAATTGAGAACCACCGCATGAAGCAGGTGGTGCAGGAATATGCGCAGGATTTTGCATCGATTGCAGTGGCAGATGCGCTGCTTGCAACCGAAGAAGATTATGAAAACGTAGCAAAAGCTTTGTGGGAATCGTTAAAGGATGAGGTAGGAGATGCACCTCTGATTCTTATGGGACATGGAACCGAGCATGCGGCGGATGGAAGTTATGCGATCTTCGAATCCGCCATTCGTAACTATTCGGACCATGAGATTTATATTGCAACGGTGGAAGGTGCCGTTACGATCGAAGATGTAATTGTGCGCATGCAAAAAAAGCATGCATCATCGACAAATAAGAAAATGAACAATCAGAGAGTGGTTGTCACACCATTCATGCTTGTAGCGGGTGACCATGCCAACAAGGATATGGCAGGCGGTATGCAGGAGGCAGAAGATGGGGAACCGGAAGAGGATTCCTTTGCTGGAAAATTGCAGACCGCAGGGTATGCACCAGATTGTATCATCCGTGGAATCGGAGAGTATCCGGCGATACGTGAAATTTATATGGCGCATTTGCGCAGCAAAACATCCGAAGTATTTTCAGAGAACAATGCATGTGACGGCGAAAACACAGTGCAGCAGCCGGAAAAGGGAATGTTGTATGGCATTGGCGTTGGACCGGGAAATCCGGAACTTATGACATTGCAGGCACTTGAAACCATTCAAAAATGTGATGTGATCGTGCTTCCTGCAGTTTCGAAAGAGGAATGTTATGCTTATCAGATCGTGAAAAAAGTCTGTCCGAAAATAGATGAAAAAGCCCTGCTTTGTATGCCATTTCCGATGATCAGGGATGAAAAAAAATTAGCACTTGCGCATGAGCGTATTTATCAGGCCATCGAGGATTATCTGATGCAGGGGCAGACCGTGGGATTGCTTACGATCGGAGATCCGAGCGTATATTCCACATATATTTATATGCATAAGCGTGCCATAAAAGAGGGCTGGTCGGCAGAAATCATCAGTGGTGTCCCGTCTTTTTGCGCGGTAGCTGCCCGGTTAGGAATTCCGCTCGGCGAAAAAGAAGAAGAGATTCATATTATTCCGGGGTCTTATGAGGTGCAAAACACATTGCAATATCAGGGAACCCGCGTCTATATGAAATCCGGCAAAAAGCTGCAGGAACTGTTAGAAATCTTACGGCTGCAGGAAAAACAGGATGGTAAGATACTGGAAGTGTATGGCGTGTCGAATTGTGGTATGGACAATGAGAAAGTTTACCGGGGACTTTCGGAACTGGAAGCGGCAAGGGGATATCTTACAACTGTAATTGTGAAAGGAAACTGTGATGAAACAACAGAAGGATAATCAGGACGAAGGACTGAAAGGAAATGAAAAAATAGAGGAAGCCATACTGGCTTTGCAGCACGAATCCACACAGGAACAGCTTGCACATACACTTACGGTGATTCGCCGGCGGATGCGTGAAAATGGGCAGCTGATCGTGGCAGTCGAGCCATCCATTGGACAGGAACAACTGAAATTACAGGCGGTTCAGACATCGGATGGAAAGACCTGGTGGTGCGCTTTTACCAGTTTTGAAGAGGAATTAATAGGGGCAGATACTATGAAGTCTACCTTTCTATCGGATATTGGAAAGCTTTTTCAGACAGCACTCACGGTACCGGAGATTGAGGGAATTATTATCAATCCGTGGAATCGTACGATTATGCTCGATAAGAAGCTGATCCGCATTATTATGCCCTATAACTAGCAAATTTATTTACATGAGCATATCATAAGTATAAGTAGAAGGAGAAATGATAAAATGAGAGTAGCAGTAACATACGAAAACGGACAGATTTTTCAGCATTTTGGACACACAGAGCAGTTTAAAGTGTACGATATCAAGAATAATAAAATTGTAAATACCCAGGTTGTAGATACAAATGGACAGGGACATGGCGCTCTTGCAGGTTTCCTGAATTCTGCAGACATTGATGTACTTATCTGCGGAGGAATTGGTGGAGGTGCACAGACCGCACTTGCAGCTGCAGGAATCCAGCTGTTTGGAGGTGTATCAGGGGATGCAGATGAAGCTGTAAAGTCATATATTGAAGGAAATCTCGCATACAATCCTGATGTGCATTGTACACATCACAATCATGAAGAAGGCCACTCATGCGGGGGACATCATTGCGGCGAGAACAAGCATGGATGTGCAGGGAATCATTAATCGTATAATTCCAAATAATAAAATGCCATTATATATTGCAAAATAAAGTTTCTGCAAAAGTCCGGGACACTATGTATTTTAGTGAATACCAGGGCTTTTATGCTATGTAAACGTTTACAGTTGTGCTATAATGGGCAAAGAAAATAGAAAAAATGAGGTGAAAATCGTGCTTAAAGCGGAAAATTTAACTCTTAATGTAGATGATGAAGGCGGTAAAAAGTGTCTTCTGAAAGATATATCATTTCAGGTAGATGACGGGGAGATGCTCGTGATCACCGGACCGAACGGAGGCGGAAAATCAACGCTTGCCAAAACACTGATAGGAATCCAGACACCGGACAGTGGAAAGATTATACTTGATGGAGAAGATATCACAGATTTTGATATCAATCATAGAGCAAATGCAGGAATCGGTTATGCATTTCAGCAGCCACCGAGATTTAAAGGAATGACCGTCATGAAGCTGCTCAAGCTTGCGGCAAAGGACGAGCTTTCGGACAAGCAATGTTGTGATCTTCTGACAGCGGTAGGTCTTTGTGCAAAGGATTACATTTACCGCCAGATCGATGGAACTCTTTCCGGCGGAGAGATGAAGCGGATTGAGATTGCATCTGTGCTTGCAAAAGAACATTCGCTTTGTATCTTTGACGAGCCGGAGGCAGGAATTGATCTGTGGAGCTTTTCTATGCTGATCCAGAAATTCGAGGAGATTCACACCGAGAAAAAGCAGAGTCTTATCGTAATCTCACATCAGGAAAAAATCATCAACATGGCAGACCGTATCATGATTATTGATGATGGAGAAATCAAGAAAATCGGCACAAAAGATGAGGTTCTGCCTTACCTTAATGGTGTGCAGAAATGCCACAAATGTGTAGAGAGACTGGAGGGAAGATCCTAAGATGGTAAAGCTTGATAATGTAACAGAAGGCGTATTAGACGTTATAAATGATAATAAATTCAGTCAGACAGGTGCTTTCAATCTGCGTGAAAATGGCACATCGATCTGCCACGGAGACAGTGAGCACATCAAGATAAAGAAAAAGACGGACAAGCCGGGCATTGATATTTATATTGATGGAAAAACAAATGGAGAGGCAGTTTACATCCCGGTAGTATTAAGTAAATCCGGCATGACAGATCTTGTATACAATGACTTTTATGTGGAAGATGGCGCGGATGTAAGAATCGTGGCAGGTTGCGGAATTCACAACAGCGGTTGCAATGAGAGCCGACATGATGGAATCCACACCTTCCATGTTGGCAAAAATGCGAATGTCCGCTATGAGGAAAAGCACTATGGTGAAGGAAATGGAACAGGTGCGCGAGTGCTCAATCCCGTAACCAATATATTTGTGGGAGAAAATTCTGTTTTCACACTCGATACAGCACAGATTAAGGGCGTGGATTCTACCGTCCGTGAGACTAATGTAGAGCTTGAAAAAGATGCAAAGCTCTATGTCACAGAGCGCCTGATGACAGACGGAGAACAGAAAGCCGAGTCCAATATTGAAGTGAAATTAAATGGAGAGGACAGCTCCGCACAGATTGTTTCTAGATCCGTAGGAAAAGGAAATTCAGTCCAGACATTCCATCCGAATGCAATCGGAAACAGTAAATGTCAGGCTCATATCCAGTGTGATTCCATTATCATGGACCATGCAGAGGTGGGTTC
>ERZ1026862.2002-NODE-2002-length-11135-cov-10.852617_pt1 | contig 11135 bp, 9 predicted proteins | sample MGYA00380161_ERZ1026862 | MGnify/ENA primary metagenome ERZ1026862 (study PRJEB33269, sample SAMEA4719797) | human gut metagenome | biome: human-associated habitat; feature: organic feature; material: feces | place: Cameroon | collected 2013-10 ... | reverse complement strand
ATCTCACCCCTAACGGGGTGACCCATTTATCCATGTAATTTATCGACGTCAAAAAATCCGATGAAACCGTGTCGAAAATATCATGGATTTTGAACACCCTACCTAACGGGGTAACCCATTTAATCATGCTACTTATCGACATCAAAATCCGATAATATCGTGCCGTAAATATCATGGATTTTGCCCCCTACCTAATGGCAAATCCCTTATCACATACTAACAACATCCCCCGCAATTAAGGGTGAAAGGGAAAGTGACAAGTGACAAGTGACCGCGCAACTTCTTGATTATCAGAAGAAACGCGGTCACTTTGTCACTCGAAATAAATCTTAATTCTGTGTTAATAAAATCTATTCCTTGATTTTGCATACCCTGTCATAGCTAAATATGAGAGGGGAAAAGAGGTGTTTGTGTTATTGAGCGTACCCCAATTTACTCAACACCTCATTGCTAATGTCAATGCTGGGTGAGGCAAAGATAATGCCATTGTCCGAAGCACGGTCCAAAATAAGTTGAAAACCACGTGCTGTAGCAATACCCTTCACCGCGTTATAGATTTCGTCTTGAATAGGCTGAATAAGACTTTGGCGTTTTTTATAGAGTTCGCCTTCAGGACCGAAGTACTTTTTCTTTAAGTCAGCAGCTTCTTTTTCTTTATCCACGATAGCCTTTTCGCGTTCCTTCTTTTGTGCGTCACTCAGAAAAACACTTTCGTTTTGGTAGTTCTTATAGAGCGTTTGTGCTTTCGTGTTAAGAGCCTCCACTTCAGCCTGCCACGACTTCGACGTTTGGTTCAGCTGTTCGTTAGCGCGTTCATAGGCAGGAATATTACTCAGAATATACTCCATGTCTACCAAGGCAAACTTCTGTGCCTGCATGTTCATTGTGCCCAACAGCATAATGAAAAGAATCAATAACTTTTTCATATTTTCAATTTTTTCGTTTGTGCCTTTTAACCAAGCAGGGCTTAAAGGCTTATAGCCCCTAAGCCCTACTTATAATATATATGTGTGTTCTAAGTATGTATTAGTGCGTATCACTCAGTCTCTCACAAAGAATGTAATACTTAATACTTAATTTAGAATTCCTGTCCGATAATAAAGTGGAATTGTGAGCCACCAGCACGTTTATTGGTGCTATATCCAGCAATATTTTTCTGGAAACCGTATGCCCAGTCAATACCCATCAAGCCCACCATGGGAAGTAGAATACGCACACCCACACCCGCAGAGCGCTTCATATCGAAAGGATTAAACTTCTTCACATCCGTCCATGCGTTACCACCTTCAACAAAGGCAAGAGCAAAGATCGAAGTAGAGTTTTCAAGCATCAAGGGGTAGCGCAACTCAAGGGTCATGCGGCTATAAGCATAAGCATCGCCCATATAGTAGTTATTACCCGAGAGAGAACCATTCTCGTAACCGCGCAAACCGATAGTCTCAGTAGCATAGCCCGTAGAATATCCCGACATACCGTCGCCACCCACGTAATAAGTTTCGAAGGGCGACTTCTTGTAGCGGTTATAGGCACCCAAAAGACCAAATTCAATGCGAGTCATCAACACAGGAGCCTTCACAGCACTGCTAAGCGCAGTAAAGTTACGGAATTTGAACTTCCATTTATGATATTCAATCCAGCGATACTTCTCTTGCAACTCCTTTTGGTATTTTGCACTCTGGTAGTCGGTAGCCAATTTCTTATAGTTGCGACCGTCCCACAGAGAGTAGGGGGGAGTAGCTGTAACTTGGAACAAGAATTCAGAACCTGAGCGAGGGTAGAAAGGATGATCCGTAGAGTTACGTTGCAATGAGAGCGAAATGTTAAAGTTGTTACAATTACCATCCGTAATCAAGAAGTACTGCCAAGACTTCAGCATATAGCGTGTATACGAAGCCTCTGCCATAAATGTAAAGTAGTCATCTGGCCAGCGCAAGCGTTTACCAAAGCCCAAGCTCAGATTTATCATCTTTACATACTTATCAGGGTCGTAAGCATCCGTGTAGTAGTTCGAACTTGTACCATAGCCATAGTTGTAGTTATAAAGTTGGTTATAGTAGTTCTGGTTAATGTAGTTCGAGTTCACATCACTCTGCTTACTATATGAGATGCTAAACGAAAGTTGGTTCGGGCGTTTGCCACCCAACCAAGGTTCTAGGAACGAGAGCGCATAGTTTTGGTAATACGTACCATTGGTTTGCACCTGCAGCGACAAAGTCTGTCCGTCGCCTTGAGGAATAAAGCCTGCACGTTTATAGCCCTTGCGGAAAAGGTTCTGCACAGAGAAGTTTGTAAACTTCAAACCTACGCGTCCCACAATACCCGTTTGTCCCCAACCAGCCGAAAGTTCAATTTGGTCGCCACCCTTCGAGGTCAGCGGATAGTTAAGGTCCACCGTACCACTCACAGGGTCGGGCTTAATACCATTTTGTCCAAACTGCGACTGCAAAGCCTCAGGGTCAAACTGGTTCATTTGTGCAAGGTCTTGAATAGAACGCTTAATGTTATCCATTGAGAAAAGGTCGCCCGGCTTTGTGCGCAACTCACGACGAATCACGTTTTCATACACACGGTCGTTACCCGAAATTCTCACATGGTTAAACGTCGCCTGTCGTCCCTCTTGAATACGCATTTCCAAGTCGATAGAGTCGCCTACCACATTCACCTCCACGGGGTCCAGTCGGTAGAACACATAACCATTGTTATAATACAGGTTACCAATGGCGTCGTCATCGCTCGTCAAGCGTTTGTTCATCAATGTTTGGTCGTATACATCGCCATGCTTCATTTGCAAGATACGTTCCAAAAGGTCAGAGTTATAAACCGTGTTGCCCACCCATGATATATTGCGCAAGTAATATTTCTTACCCTCATACACGTTCAGGTGTACATTCACATGCTTATCGTCCACCGTTTCAATGCTGTCCGATGTAATCAAGGCGTCGCGATAGCCCCATGAGTTCAGTTTCTCAGTGAGCAAATCCTTATCCTCCAGATATTTCTCGGGTAAGAATTTTTTAGAGCGGAACATATTTACAAAGCTCTTTTCGTGCGTCTTTTTCATGGCACGTTTCAGCTTTGCCACATGCTTTGGGTCAACACCGTTAATAAAAATCTTCTGAACCTTAACCTTCGCGTTTTTATCGATGTTAATGTCCACGAGCACACGGTTATCACCCGTCACGTCCTCGCGTTGCACAATGTGAACCTCGCAGTTTTTAAAGCCCTTTTCTTCAAAATGTTTTTTAATGTAGTGTTCAGCGCGGTTCACCATGTCCGTAGTAATTTGGTTACCTGGCTGAAAACCAATAATCTTTTCGCAGTCCTCGCGTTCCGACTTTTTCACACCATTATAGCGAATGCTCGAAATACGCGGTTGTGCAGTGAGTTTCACGTGCAGAAACACCTTATTTCCCACAATGCTATCAGCCACGATTTCCACATTCGAGAAAATCTTTTGTGCCCAATATTTGCGTACTGCTTCGCTAATGTCAGGACCAGGAATTTCGTAAGACTCTCCCACTTCGAGCCCTGAAATACTGCTAAGGTATTCAGGGTCATACCCCTTCATTTCGTCCACAGTGATACCGCCCAACACATAGCGTGGGTGGTTTGCCGTGTAGGTTATCACGGGAGAGTTTTGGTCTTTGTCGGTCACCTGCTCTTGTGCCCAAAGGTTGCCATGTATGCTCAGCCCCAAGGCAGCCACAACAAGCAGTTTACGTGATATATATTTCATTCTTAGTTTGTGTTTCAATGATAGGTTCTAAAGTCCAAGAAAATCCTGAAATTATAGAACTAAAAAACTACTTCACCTGTTCACTTGTCTTTCCAAAGCGTCTTTCTCGGTTTTGAAACCACGAAATAGCTTGGCACAAGTCCTCTTCGTGGAAGTCTGGCCAGAATGTGTCACAGAAGTAAAATTCAGTGTAGGCACATTGCCATAGCAAGTAATTGCTCAGTCTCACCTCGCCCCCAGTGCGAATCAGCAAGTCGGGGTCGGGCATAAAGTTTGTGGTCAGGTGTTTCGAAATCAGTTCTTCGTTCACCTCCTCGGGTTTCAGCTCACCCTTTTCCACCTCTTGAGCAATGTTTTTAACCGCTTGCGTAATCTCCCATCGCGAACTATAGCTCAGGGCAATCACCATGGTCATGCCCGTGTTCACCGACGTGCGTTGTTGCAGTGCCAAAATAGAGTCTTGCACCACCTGTGGCACACGGCTCAAGTCACCAATAATGCGCAACCGCACGTTGTTCTTCATAAACAGTTCCTCTTCGAGCGACGTCAGGATAAGCGACATCAGTGCTGCCACCTCTTCAGCCGGTCTATTCCAGTTTTCGGTAGAGAAAGTATAGAGCGTCAAGAACTTCACGCCCAAGTTCGAGCAGGCTGTCGTAATTTCGCGTACAGCCACAACGCCCTGTTGGTGTCCCATGCTGCGGTTCATGCCGCGTGCTTTGGCCCAACGTCCATTACCATCCATAATAATGGCAATGTGGGCAGGAATTCTTGATTTGTCGAGTTCCATATATAGAGAGTGTATAGTTTTCTTTTTCAATAGGGCATGCCTTTGCCTTTTTTTAAGAGCGCGTATGGGGTTTACTAGTCTCAGTCCCTGTTACAAGTAGGGCACTTAGGGTTCAAGTCATACGTCAGCGTCAGTGTCAGTGCCGAATAATGATCCTTATTGCGGAACATCTCCGACTTAATGCCCAAGGGAGCATCCAGTCCGTCTAACTTATCGCTCAAACTAAAGTGAACCATCCAGTCTAATCCCAAGTTAAGGCGTGGCGCCACCTTATATTTCACACCTGCGCCAATGGGAATATTTGCCGTAAAAGCCTTTCCCGCAGCGCCATAGGTCAATCCAAAGCCCATTTGCAAGTAGGGCACAAAACGCACATGTTTGCGATAGTCGCGTTGGTAGCCATAGGGCAGGAAGTGCAATTCATAGAGTGCCGAAAGGTCATAAATGCCACTATTCACGCTATATTGCAAGCGTTCAGCCCCAGCCGCCCCTGTGTTTGCAGGATAAAACTCCTTCATCGAAGCCGTTTTGCCCTTCATCGTGTGATAGGTGAACTGTGTTTTCACCGCCATGCGCGGATTCAGTGGAAAACGTGCCACCAAAGCTCCAGCAATGCCCATAGCATCTTTCACATCCGTGAAGTTACGGCTCAGTCCGATGCCTGCGCCCAACTCTAATCTGTATTGCAATTCCTCTTGTTGGGCAAAAACCTGATGTGGCGCAAAGAGCAAAGCTCCCAAGGTCAGTGCAAACAAAAGCACACCACGCGCCCCCTTTTGCAAAGCTCTGGGGGAGCGTGACAGTGTTGTTTTATGTGCAAATGTACGGAGCATGTCTTTGTTGGATATGCAAGAGCGATTCTCCTCTTCAGAAATTTAGAACCACCCCCGAACTATTTTTATTGGGCAGTCAGTGTGTCCTTCAACTTATTCAGTCTGCCCTTCATCACCATGCCTGTTCCGCCGCAAACCATCCATACAAACTGGTCATTGTCTACGGCTACCGACAGCGAGGTTGCCCCACTGGGAGTGGGATTAAAGAGCAACGAGGTCTTCCAGGTTCTGCCATTGTCCTCGCTCACATAGAAGGGAGCGACAGTGCCATCCTTTTTCAGACCTGCAAGCACCATTTTGTTGTTATACACAAAGAGCGAAGCATGCTTCAACTTAGGACAAGCATAGCCCTTCAACTCATCTGTTTGTGGCAACAAAACCCAAGGATAGCTAAAGTCGCCTTGCAAGTTAATGTCGTGTTTCCATACGCAAACACTGTCCTTAGCGTCTTGTCCCACCATAATCATTATCTCGTTTTTTTTGTTGCGAGGTGCAGCAATGGTGCTTGCCGTAATATTTTGTGTGGGCAATGCGCCCTCAGTGTCAATGGTGCAAAGTTTCCAGTCATCGCCATTGGCAGAAGCCCACATCTTGCCACCACCTATGGCATAAATGCTGTCGGTGCTTGTACCTGCAAGGGCAGTAAACTGTTGTGTGGCTTGTGTGCGATGCCAAGTGCCAGCAGCCTGTGCCGACTTCACCACTTGTCCACCTGCCAAGGCATAGAAGTTGCCTTTCAAATATTGAATAGAGCGCACGTCAATCTTCTTGCCGTTGGCAGCATCCACGTCTGCACACGCATCAAAGTTGGGTGTCTCAGCATTTGTTTCTACCACGTGTGTTGTGCCGTCAGCATGTTCGCCAAACACATACACCATGCCATTTGTAGCCACTGTGCGGCTATTCACAAAGTTTGCTACAGCGTTCAGCGGACTTTGTGCCACGGTGTTCCACACCATTGAGTCGGGATATTCTTTATAAACGCGAAGATTGAAGGTATAGGTGCGTTTCAGACTACCATCTGCCGAATACACCGTTACCTTACGGGGCACGCTAAAGTCTGTGCTATCGGTAGGTGTAAACAGAGTGTCTTGGTGAGTAGTCAAACTCTCAATAGTCAAACGTCCGCTTCCCACAATGCCATTTGTGGCAAACACCATTTTATTCATTCTGGTGCCTACGGGCAGAGGGTCGGGGTTATAGACGCTATCTTTTAGTTGGTCGATGTACATTAAGAAGGCGCCTCCCGTCACGTTATAAGTGATGGTAGTGTCGTTTCCTGTCGATGAACTTTTAGTATGTACATCGCGCACCAAGTTTCCGAGTGTTACAGAGGTGATAAGACAGTCTCTCGATGTTTCTGTTTCGGTCACATCCGACGAGGTGTCGCAAGCTGTGAAGGCGAATGCAGCAAAGAATGTTGCCAACATTGCCCATATCGTGATTTTATTCATGTGTCGTTTTTTGTGCAATTTCATTTTGCTGTAGATTGATATATTTGCTGAGGTGCAGCCGATAATGCGTACATGAATTATCGTGCAAGTCGAATGCAATAGCACGCCCTGAAAGGGCAACAGCGCCTAGCCCAGGGCAACACCCTGGGTTACGGATGTTCATAGCATTGACGCCCTGTAAGGGCAAAAGCTTTAGCAAGATAACACCCTAAGCCGCCAATCTTCTGCAAAAATACGCACATTTTCTTTATTATCGGCTATTTTGTTCCGTTTTATCTTGTTTTAAGAAAACAAATGTTTTAATCACATTGATTTTAACGACAAAAAAACATCTGATTTTGTGTGCTTTAGCGCATTTTCTTACAAAAATATTTTTACAAAAAATATATGTTCCTTTATTCGCTTCGCGTTTTTTATTTGAACATTAATTCCCATCAATGCCCATTAATTATTCCATTAATACTTTCATTAGTACAGAAAAAATTAATGTCCCCGAATTAATGTCCCCGAATTAATGACAATTAATGTTCCCCCTTTAGCAGCGTAGCTGCAAACGTATAATTCGCTTCGCGTTTTTATTTGAACATTAATTCCCATCAATGCCCATTAATTTATCCATTAATACTTTTCATTAGCCTAGAAAAAATTAATGTCTCCGAATTAATGTCCCCGAATTAATGACAATTAATGTTCTCTCCTCAGCAGCGTAGCTGCAAACGTGTAATTCGCTTCGCGTTTTTATTTGAACATTAATTTCCATCAATGCCCATTAATTTATCCATTAATACTTTTCATTTGCAATGCACGTCTTCAGAATTCTTGATAAATCTATCAAATATCGTGCAGAAAAAAATCATGGATTTTGAACACCCTACCTAGGGGGGAACTGCTTAATAATATACTCTTTACATTCGTTAACTGTAAATTAATATTTATTTCAAATGACCGAGTGACCGCGTAACTCCTGATTATCAATAATTTAAGCGGTCACTGGTCATTAGTCACTTTCGCTATACTCTCAATTTTGCACAACTCTGCTTCGCGAACCTACTTTCCCAAAAGGGATAGAGCGACCAAGAATGTACGCCTGTTGCCCTTTGCTATGCATTATCGGCTGCACCTCAGCAATTCAAGCAAGCTTGATTGCATTCGGTTTGCACGATAATTCAGGGCGTGCATTACCAACATTAAAATCCAATAAATTCGCACAAAACATTTTGCAAATTTTAAATAACCCACGCCCTCAAAACCGACATTTTGACCAATTCTCTTTCTTCGGAATTGTATCGGTATTCCTTCGGAATGATATCGGAATCATTATTACCCGAAAAAACGAAATTTACACCAACGCCTTTTTTATGAATTTTCACGCGCCAGCCTCACCCCATTTAACCATGCCCCTTATTGATGAAAAAACACAAAACCATGCCGAAAAATTTATGAAACTTCCCCCTCCAACAAAAAAATGCCCAACGACAATGTGTCGTTGAGCATTTCCATATTTTCAACCACCTCCTTGTTCTCACAAGGAAAGCGTGTGTTAATCCTCGTCCATGTTAGTCCACGATTCACTACTCCAAGTCTTTTCTTCAGAGAGCTGGTCAGCATCTGTATACTTATCGTGAACTGGGAGGTTTTCACCAGAAGTAGACAGAATTTCATTTTCGATGTGCAAGCTAATTGCGTTAGCCTTGGGTGCAGAATATATTTTTTTCATTGTGTGAGAAATAGCTTTTTTAGTTAAACTTATTACCTATCACTTAACGATAATCTTTTTGCCGTTAACGATGTATACGCCCTTTGCAGCAGCGTTCAACGAGTTAACGCGACGTCCGTTAAGGTCGTAGATTACAGTGCTCTTAGCATGCTCAGCATTTGCAACAACATGGTTGATGCCAGTAGTCATGCTATCGAAGCTAAATCCGCGCATCTGACTCAAAGTTTCAGTCTTCACAGCAAGGTAAGCCTTGTGAGCGCCATTTGTAAATGCACCACCATCTTCAGCACCATAGTAGAAACCAAGACCTTCTTCGCCTTGTGCGAGTTTGTAGTAAGCAGTAGCGTCCTTTACGCTGGTCATAGCTTCCGCTACAGAACCATGCAACAAGTTGTCAGTAGGAGCAACAGCGGTAGAGTTGACAATGGTGTAAGTGTATTCCTTATTAGCTGTCAATTCTTCAGTAGCCTTCAATACCAAAGCGGTCTTAGCAGGAACAACAGCACCAGCTACATAAGCCTTATTGAACTTCAAAGTCTGACCGTCTTCGCTTGTAATGGTATAACCTGTCACACCTTTGGGCATAACAAATGCATCTTCAGTGTAGTAGGTGCCATATTGGGCGGAAGTGAGGGTGAAGGTACCAGTTTTAGCTGTAACTTTGATGCCTCCTAATCCAAAATTACCACTTTTTTTCTCTGAATAAATCCAACGTAAGTATTGTGCTTTGGCGGGAACACTTTCTTCTTCATTAAGAACTTGTGCACTCTTTAAACTATTTTTAGCTTGGCTATAGGTCTTTATATCAATCCAATCAGTACCATTAATTGAGTATTGAACGGAAAATGTACCATCTAGGTCATTCCCATCCGATCCGTTATATTTAATGACGTAAGAAACTTTGTCTGCAGCACCATCAAAAGATAAGGTAAGAACATCTCCTGAAGTATCAAACCTTAGTTTTGTGACGACTTTCTTATAATCAGTACCGAGACCTTTTTGAGAAAGCCCATTAGTTTTATCAATGTTGGCTTTTCCTTCTTGGTATTCAAAAGGTAATGTTGCGTTTTGTGCCGAAGCACTTACCCCCCCCACTAAGCAAAGCAAGCAAATAGTGAAGAAAGCTTTGAGAGAAAGTAAAGTTGTTTTCATAAGATTATAATGTTTTAAGTTGTTTGTTTCGGTAATTCTTTGACAAAGTTACACATATAATAATTCGGGTGCAACCTATTAAAGATATAGTAGACAGGGTTAAGGAAAGAATGACCAATTTTTATACTAATTAAGAAAAAAGAGACACTAAATATTCCCATCTCCATACGATTCTTTGTGTTGAAAATCAAAGATATGAAAAATGTGTAACAAGGGGGATAGTGTGGGGCGGTATGGGTAGGCTAAAAACAAGAAAAAAACAGACCTTAAAATCACAAAATTTTATGCCGAAGAAATTTCGAAGACATCCCGATATCATCCCGAAGGAAGAGAAGTGTGGAAAAGTAGGGAGAAAATGGAAATAATTATCGCAAAATTTGTGTATTTGAAACAAACCCGTATCTTTGCAAATGTAATAAGAAAAATATTTGATAGTATGACAAGTTTAGCAGTAAATAAATTGTGGAGTTTTCTCCAATCCTTGTCTTTGTCGGCAAATAATGAGCGTTGGCTTGCAGAACGTTTATTGGAGTCGGCTAACGAAAAGACTGCGCGTGACAATGCAACAGAAACTAAGAGTGTGTGGGCAAGTTATCCACTCTCGCAGGAAATTAAAGATATGACGTTGCGTAATCGCAAAAAAGTTTCGGATACACACTTTATTATTTAACTGTTAATTTAAAAACTCATCAATATGACCAAAGAACAACTAATGCAGCGTGCGATAGACCTTGCTGTGGCAAATGTAGCCAATGGGGGAGGTCCGTTTGGAGCAGTGATAGCACGTAACGGAGAAATAGTGGCAGAGGGCGTGAACCGTGTAACCAGTCAGCACGACCCTACCGCACATGCCGAGGTGCAAGCCATACGTAAGGCTTGCCAAGAATTAAATACTTTCGATTTAGAGGGTTGTGACATTTATTCGTCGTGCGAACCTTGTCCCATGTGTTTGGGCGCCATTTATTGGGCACACTTAGACCACCTCTACTTTGCTGGCACAAAATTTGATGCGGCAAAGGCTGGTTTCGACGATGCCTTTATCTACCAAGAACTCCCCTTGCCCATCCACGAACGCAAATTGCCTACCCAAGAAATGATGAACAAAGAGGCGCAGACTCCTTTCGAGGCATGGATGCAAAATGTGGATAAGGTGGCGTATTAAGCATAATAGGGCGTGGGGAAGCAAATAACAAGGTTGCAACAATAATTCGCTTCGCGTTTTATTTGAACAAGAAAAATTAATGTCTCCGAATTAATGTCCCCGAATTAATGATAATTAATGTTCGCCTCAAGCAGCGTAGCTGCCAATAATAATTCGCTTCGCGTTTTTATTTGAACATTAATGTCCATTAATTCCCATTAATTGTTTCATTAATACTTTTCATTTGCACAAGAAAAAATTAATGTCCCCGAATTAATGATAATTAATGTTCGCCTCAAGCAGCGTAGCTGC
>ERZ1026862.2000-NODE-2000-length-11147-cov-6.367833_pt1 | contig 11147 bp, 9 predicted proteins | sample MGYA00380161_ERZ1026862 | MGnify/ENA primary metagenome ERZ1026862 (study PRJEB33269, sample SAMEA4719797) | human gut metagenome | biome: human-associated habitat; feature: organic feature; material: feces | place: Cameroon | collected 2013-10 ... | reverse complement strand
CAAACCATTCAAGAGGACCCTCAAGATACGGACAAACTGGTCCTCCCCGCTTTAGATAAAATCCTCACGCTCGGAAAAGATAATAAATTCTCTCTTCTCTCGCTTAATCGGATTTTTAGGGGGGAGATAGAGGGGGTCAGTAACTAAAAGCGTAACATTATCTTACCCCCTCTCCCGTCTCCCCTAAAGAGGGAGAGGCAGTTTGCTTGCTTACGGAAAAGATTGATAGACAATGTCTTGCAATACTTCAACAAGACATTTCGAGGACCCTCAAGAAGCGGACAAACCAGTCCTCCCCGCTTTAGGGGGAGCTAGAGGGGGTCGGTAATTTTCGAAACACAAAACTTCTCATTATCTTACCTCTCTCCCGTCTCCTCTGAAGGGGAGAGGCAGTTTGACTTCTTGATTGAGAGAGTTTGATAGGCTTATGATATGTTGGATAAAGTCTACTGGCTAAGAAAAAGTTGTACACGTGATATTGTAGCTATAGTTTCAAACAATCTCCTGTTTACATCACTCCAAATATCGGATGAGCCACAAAATGTACCTTTCCGACTAATAGATACCACTCAACATTCCGGATACCTCATTATTCATCCATATCAGTTTTCTTCCCTTTCATCTTTCTGAATTGGGATGGAGAACAGCCCAAATGAGCTTTGACAAACTTGCCGAAAAAAGAAAGATTTGGAAAATCCAGATAGTTTGCTATTTCCTTTATACTCATGTCTGAATGCGACAAGAGACGACTTATATCTTCCGTAGAATATTCAACAATCCACTCATAGGCCGTTTTGCCGCTGTTTGCCTTGCATACGTTCGACAGATATTTCCTTGTTATGCAGAGCTTTTGACTATAGAAATCCACATTTCTTGGTTTTATTTCCATTAAGGACAACAATTCTATGAATTGCTTGAACAGCAGACTGCCCCTTGAAACATGAAGAGATGTTCGCGGCGAATTGTCTTGTTCGATTATACTGAGCAGGCAGAACAAAAACGAACTGACAAGACTGCCGATAATCTGTTTTTTGTATTTAGTATTCTTCTTCAACAACTGTTCAGACAAAAGGGCGTGGTACTTCTCGAATGTGCTCATGCTTGGCTCATCAACATGAATGATAGGCTTATATTTAAGATAGAAAGACATATCCACAACATCATCTATATGCAGCATTCTGCGTGCGTTCTGCGGTGACAGACATACCGCCTTTGCCGTGAAGTCTATGCTGAAAAGACATTCGTTTAATATTGTGTTTGGCTGGCAGATTATTATGTCATTGCAAGAGGCTGTGGTTTCAACCTTGTCTGCCCTCATTGCCACACGTCCGGATTTTACCACTATTATAAGCAGGAAATCAACCTTTATAGTCTGTAACTTTGAGAAATTACGCAAATCATCCACAATGACAACATCGTTGTCGGCATAATATACATACTCACTGTTTGCCAACTGCTTGATGTCCGTCGTGCCTATTTTGTCTGTTTTCGCCATATCAGGAATGTTTTTGCTGGCAAATTTAGTAATAAAGTGGCATAATCAGTAGCATAATGTGGAAAAACAATGTTCTATAATGGAACAAGTTCCACGATAGAGCCCTAAATCCACCAATTAGAACACCTGCCAGTGTTCTGATAGTAGTAATTTTGTCGCATCATTTATAGAAAGCAAAAAAAAGATGAAGAAAAAAGTATTAATGCTTGGACTGATGATGCTCGCTTTTGCCAATACGCATGCCACCGGCAACTGTTGGTCACTCGACTCGCTGAGAGCCAGAGCTGTGAGCAACAACAAATCACTCCTTATGGCAGGGCAGAAGAAGGTTGCTGCCCATTATACCCGCAAGTCAGCTGCGACGAACTATCTGCCCAAGGTTTCTGCAACAGGGGCTTATATGTACACAAGCCGCGAGCTGTCTCTGCTGAGTGACGAACAAAAGCAGACCTTATCTAATATAGGAACAGGTCTTTCTGCGATGGTTCCAAACCTTGCACCGATGAGTACGCAACTGAATTCGGTGGGACAAGGACTTGTAGATGCCTTACATACAGATACCCGCAACGCAGGCGTCGTAGCAGTAATGCTTACACAGCCAATATATATGGGAGGCAAAATCAGGGCATACAACAAAATAACACAATATGCCGAGCAGGCGGCAGGCACGATGTATGACAAGACCTTGCAGGACATCATTGTGGATGTGGACGAAGCATACTGGAATCTGGTGGCTTTGCACAGCAGAAAAAAACTTGCCGAAGGCTACAAAGCTCTGGTTGACAAACTTGAAAGAGACGTGGAAGAGCTTGTGAAAGAAGGGATGGCAACCAAAGCAGACCTGCTTAGCGTAAAGGTCAAGGTGAACGAAGCCGGTGTTGCGCTCATCCAGGTCAACAACGGAATAGAGCTTTCGCGCATGAATCTTTGCCGGATATGCGGACTTGACATGAACGAGCCAATAGAGGTGGAAGATAATATGGAAGGGAAAGCCGCAACGGACGAAGAATACGTAAACATGAATTTTGCCGCAGCAACGGCAGACAATATGGTTCAGCAGGCTGAAAGCAACCGCAAGGAGCTGCAGGCTCTTGAACTTCAGAACAAGATTTACGGCGAGAAGATAAAGTTGGCACGTGCGGAATATCTGCCTAAACTGGCGTTGATGGGAGGTTATCTTGCCAGCAACCCCTCGGTGTTCAACAGTTTTGAACGCAAAATGAAAGGAATGTGGAATGTCGGCGTTACGCTCAATGTGCCGATACTGACATGGGGTGACCGTTCCTACAAAGTAAAGACAGCAAAGGCCGAAGCCTGTATGCACCGGTACGAAACGGAAGAAGCAAGAGAAAAGATAGAATTACAAGTGAACCAATGCCGACAGAAGCTACAGGAAAGCATGGAGCGATACCAGACCACCATAAGGAGCGTTGACGAAGCAGAGGAGAACCTGCGCTACGCCAACCACGGTATGAAAGAAGGTGTAATTACATTGAGCAACGTGATGGAAGCACAAACGGCATGGCTCAAGGCAAAGTCGGAATGGGTAAACGCAAAGGTGGACATGCGACTTGCAGACCTCTACCTGAAAAAAGCCATCGGCACAATCAATACAGAGTTATAATTATCGTTTAACAAGAAAATGCACTCAAATGAAAAAGAACAGAATATTTACCAGCGTATTGGCAATGGCATTGGTCCTGATTGCCTTGATAATAGTAGTCATAATAGTCGGACTCTTCCGCCCAGACAGAGAAGAGACGCTCGAAGGACAGGCAGAGACAACCGACTATCGTCTCTCATCAAAGGTGCCGGCACGTGTAATGGAGATAAAGGTGAAGGAGGGCGACTTCGTACGCCGAGGCGACACGCTTGTCGTACTTGAAGCTCCCGATGTAGAAGCCAAGCTGTCGCAAGCTAACGCAGCCTATGATGCAGCCAAGGCAATGGAAGAGAAAGCAAACAACGGTGCACGCAAGGAGGATATACAGGCTGCTTACGAAATGTGGCAGAAAGCGAAAGCTGCCGTTGACGTGGCAGGAAAGACCTACAACCGTGTACAACGGCTATTTGAAAATGGTGTAATGGCTGAGCAGAAGCGTGATGAGGCAAAGGCCCAATATGATGCAGCCAAGGCAACCGAAAAGGCAGCCAAAGCAAAATACGACATGGCCGTGAACGGCGCACGAATAGAAGAAAAGAATATGGCACAGGCACAGGCAGCAAGAGCCAGAGGGGCTGTGGCAGAAGTGAATTCATATATAAAGGAAACTGTGCTGACAGCAACTGCCGACGGACAAGTGACTGAGATATTCCCAGAGGTCGGCGAACTCGTCGGAACAGGTGCCCCTATCATGAATGTGTCGGTAGTAAAGGACGTGTGGTTCACATTCAATATCCGTGAAGACAAGCTGAAGGGATATTCCATCGGAACACGTGCAGAAGTGTATGTACCTGCAGTTGACAAGACCATCCCCGTACGCATCACGCTGATGAAAGACGTAGGGTCTTTTGCCGTGTGGAAAGCAACAAAAGCACTTGACGACCTTGACCTGAAAACATTTGAAGTGCAAGCCCACCCGTTGCACCCGGTGAATGGTATCATGTCAGGAATGTCGGCTGTACTGAGAAAATCATCATCGGCAAATAAGGAGATATACAGAAACAACAGCAAATAAAAAACATAGCATCATGAACATCATAAGCAAGACTATCAGAAGGCTCGCCATGATAGGCAGAAGAGAACTGAAGATGTATTCCCATCGTCCGCTCTTCCTCTTCTGCATGATCATTGCGCCGCTGTTCTGCCTCGTCTTTCTGACATCGCTGATGAGTAAAGGCTTGCCGACAAAGTTGCCTGCAGCAATGGTTGACGAAGACGACACACACATCACACACACCATAACCCGAATACTCGGTTCGATGGAAGAGGTGAAGATAATCCGCCATTATTCTTCTTTTAGTGAGGCGAGGAAAGCTATGCAGCGAGGTGAAATATACGGTTTCTTCTATCTTCCGAAAAAAACTACAGAAAAGGCGCTGGCAAGTCGGCAGCCACGCATATCGTTCTATACCAACGAGTGCTATTACGTGCCAGGAAACCTGCTTATGCGAGACATGCGCTATGCTTCCGAACTGACAGGACTCGCCCTTACCAGAGAGAAACTCTATGCCCACGGACTGACCGAACGACAGGCTATGGGAGTGTTGCAGCCAATCAAGATAGAGACGCATCCTCTCAACAATCCATATCTTGACTATGCTGTGTATCTCAACAATATGCTCATACCGGGCATTTTCATACTCCTTGTTATGCTGTCGGCGGCATACACCATCGGAATAGAATGGAAACGCGGCACACAACTTGTGCTCTACCGTCTGTCGGGCAATTCGCCGCTCACAGCAATCATAGGGAAACTGTTGCCACAGACTCTTGTGTTCTGGCTCATCGCCATTCTCTATGCTGTATGCTTCTACCGCTATCTGCAATATCCTTGCAACTGTGGTTTGACGCCAATGATTCTAATCGGAATGCTAACGGTAATAGGAGCACAGGGACTTGCCACATTTCTATTCGGAGTGTGCGGACAGATGCGCCTCTCTATGTGTCTCTGTTCGCTTTGGGGAATATTGTCGTTCTCACTGGCAGGTTTCACATTCCCTGTAACGGCAATGGACGGGATACTGCAGAAACTGTCTGCCTTGTTCCCGTTGCGCCACTACTATCTCCTTTATGTCAACCAGGCTCTCAACGGATACAGTATCGTTTATGCCTGGCGAAGCCTGCTTGCAATGGTGGTGTTTGCCATGTTGCCGCTGCTCACGCTTCGCCACTACCGCAGTCTGTTCTTGAACCATAAATACGTACCATAATGAAAAGAAGGTTTATCAATATAATTCAGATATGGATGACGGAGATGAAGGAAATCATGCACGATAAGGGCATATTGATTTTCATCATATTCGTACCACTGTGCTACCCGCTGCTTTATTCGTATGTTTATACCAACGAGGTGGTGCGTGATGTACCCTTTGCGGTTATAGACGACTGCAACAGTCAGAAGAGCCGCGAGTTTATCCGAAAGATGGATGCAACACCAGATGCAAAGCTGATTGCCCGATGCAATGACGTGAATGAAGCCCAACAGCTGCTTAAGGAAAGTAAAATCTATGGAGTGGTAAGAATACCCAAGACATTCAACCACGATATCTGGAGGGGCGAACAGTCTACCGTGGGACTCTACTGCAGCATGAGTTCGCTGCTTTACTACAAGGCGCTATTGCTTGCAGCCAACAACGTGTCGCTGGACATGAACCGCGACATCAAGGTCGAGAAGTATCTGCATCCGTCAACCCGCGAAGACGAGGAAATATCGCGTATGCCGATAGAATACGACTACGTCAGTCTGTACAATCCGCAAAGTGGTTTTGCGGCATTTCTTATTCCGCCCGTCCTGATGCTCATCATCCAGCAGACGCTTTTTCTTGGCATCGGCATGTCGATGGGAAACCAACGTGAAAAGTGCCTTGCACACATGCTTCCCAAACGTAAATGGTACAGAAGGCCTTTTGACATTGTTATGGGTAAGGCAATATTCTATTTCGTGCTTTATCTGATAATGGCTATATATATGTATAGTGCTGTCACCCGTTGGTTCGGACTACCTAATCTCAGCGACTATTTCGTATTCCTACAGTTCATAATCCCTTACATTCTGGCATGTATCTTTATGGCCATGGTATTATCGGTACTTGTCTACCGGAGAGAGGACTGCATCATGCTGTTCGTTTTCCTCTCTGTGCCATTACTCTTCATGTCGGGTATCTCATGGCCAGGGTCGGAGATCCCAAGGTTATGGAAATACGTGTCGTGGCTGTTCCCATCCACTTTCGGCATGAACGGCTACTTGCGTATCATGGGCACAGGAGCGTCTATTGCTGATGTACGCCACGAGTTTATAGGATTATGGTGTCAGGTGCTGGTCTATGCCACATTAGCTTGCGTAATGTACCGGTTACGGCTGAAAGCATTGGTCTGCAGATTATCTTCGGCAGATACACGAAAGAAGATATATCAAGAAAAATAAAAAAGGCTATACATTCATACCTTATATTAAATACTAGACTTATCCCCACCAAATCTGCTTTTCCTTACCAAAAAGACAGCTTGGTGGGGTTTTATGTTAAAGAAGTACTGTCGTCATACAAAAATGTATGACGACTTGCTTTGCTCTAAAAGACAAAACCTGCGCTGATGTATACTCCGACATTCTTCCCTAAATTGGAATAATTGGTTTGTATACTTACTGGACCTGCTACAAAATCATAGGAAGCGCGCAAGCCACATCCCCATAAGTCTTCGCCACAAAAAATGCGAGAAGTCTTGTGTGCCGTCTTGCCATATTCACCTAATGCCGTAAAGTATAATTTCCTCTTCACACGATAACGGAAAGCAAGTTGCCCAATAGCCATATTATTTTCAAGCAGATGTGTATGCTGCACCGTTTCCCATGCCATCTGCCAAGGCAGATAATTTGCACCAGAGAATCCTCCAACACAGTTCTGATATATGGCAGGAATAGAGCTACCAAACAAGAAACGCCCCTTTAAATTGGGAATCATATAGAACCTTGAACCGAGCCGCAATGCACACTCCCCTTTGAAAGACACTTCTCCGAAAGGATTACCGTCATCATATCGCATGCCGTCGTCCGTATGCAAAGTGCCTTCCACCTGTATACGGATTCCACGAGTGGGGAAATTTATACGGTCGTATGTGTCCATCGTGAAAGAGGCGAAATAATTCAGAAAATGGTCTGACGAACGAGACAGGCTGGTCGCATCTTTCAAGAACATATCCGAATGATAATGGAAATACTCAAATTGTGCGCCTGCCTTAAGTCGCAAGTTACCAATATCGTGTGTATAAAAACCTGCAAACGAATGCGACAGGAACTTTACGGCATCTAATTTTTGCTTACCGGCATATAGGTCAAAATCGTAATGGGAAAGACGGTAAGAGAACCCCATTTTTGCTCCGAACAGATGGCCGTAGTTATAGCTCGCCTCCAGATAAGGATTGCGTGATATTCTACCTGTCAGGGAATAATGATGAAGAGTTGAGAATTGCTGGTTGTTTGAAACATTAGCGATAACGCTTGCCAAGTCCTCGGTGTCGAAACGTGCTCCGATGTTTATCCGGCGGTTTTCTCTTGGGTCCAACATAAAGACCAAGTCAAAAGGCTCATCATTGGAAAGTCTGTATTCTACCCTGGAAAATATATTCAAGCCTTGCAAAACGGCAAGCGTATGGTCGATGTCTTCAGAACTGACGTCGGAATGTTCTGACAATGCGATTTTCTTCCTTATCCAGTCTTTTTCTTCTCCCTCTATGCCTTCTATTCTGATATTACCGATTGGATAAACGTCGGCATGTTGTATCTTCCGTGGTTTGACATACAGATCGTCTGCATCATAATCCCCACCATAAATAAATCGTCGTAAAGCCTGCAACTTGTCCCATTTCTGACGTGCAGCCTGTTCACCACGCAATATCATCGTGTCAATGGCTTCTGGTTGAAAACTGGCTGGCGTATATCCTTTCAATTGAGGATTGATGTAAATGTCCGCTTCGTTCTTGTTCTTCCGGTATTTCGTCTGTCCCATTATTCCTATCAGCTGGTCGACAACTGAAGAAGCCGATTTCAAGTCTTCTTTCTTTTTCCAACCTGTACTCAAGTCAATGCAAATGACGACATCTGCCCCCATATCCTTCACCACATCAACTGGCAAATTATTCAGCGCCCCACCATCCACCAGCATCATGCCGTTCCATTCCACCGGAGCAAAAGCACCAGGTATGGACATACTGGCACGCATCGCCATTGGCAACGAACCGGAAGACAATACCACTTCCTTGCCCTCTACCAAGTCAACGGCTACACAACGGAAAGGAATGGGAAGCTTGGAAAAATCATCCACATGATGATAGCCGACAGTAAGCTTTGAGAAGAGATTCACAAGATTCTGTCCTTTCACATAGCCCGTCGGCAACGAAACCTTCCTTTCTTTCGTAAGAGGCACGTGTATAATGTATTTCTCCCTTTCCTCTTTTGAAAGGAATGTCTCGGATTCGCGCTTTACATGGTCGCCCAACAGGAAAAGCCAATTCTGATTACGATAAAGACTATCTATGTCAGCAGCGTCATAACCGATGGAATATAATCCACCAATAATAGCACCGATACTGGTTCCGGCAATATAGTCTATAGGTATGTCTGCCTCCTCCAGCACTTTCAGCACTCCTACCTCAGCAGCACCTTTAGCACCACCTCCACCCAAAACAAGCCCAACTTTCCTACGTCCCTGCTGAGCTTGCATATTGTAAGTGTATGACAAACAGCAGAGAAGCACCAACAAATAGAATATCTTTTTTTTACACGTCTGCATATTTCAACATAATTTGATACCGGTTGCTAAATTACTGTAAAAAAAGACAACAGACACGTGTTTTATTCCACAAAACTGGAATATAAAGGAACTATACTGTTTATTTAACATTTATTGCACACAGGAAAAGGCACAAATAGGATTTCTATTGCTAATTTTACTCACAGAATTAAGTAGTTACAATATAATATGTTCAAATACTAAAAAACAGCATGACAAAGAAAAACGACACACCCACCTTACATTCTTCTTTTGGTCTCGTGCTTGAAGGAGGAGGCTTAAGGGGAATGTTCACAAACGGAATACTTGATGTTTTCATGAAGAACGGTATCGCTTTCGATGCTATAGTCGGAGTCTCTGCAGGAGTGTTATTTGGTTGCAATTACAAATCCAACCAGCCTGGCAGGGCTTTGAGATACAATATAAAATACAAAGACGAACCTGACTACATGAGTTGGAGGTCACTATTCAGAACAGGCAACTACGTAAACGAACATTTCTCCTACTATTTGCTTCCATACAAATACGACCCATTTGATTTTTATGCATATAGAAATAATTCCATGAAATTTTATGCCGTGTGTACCGACATAGAAGAAGGATGTCCTGTATATAAGGAAATTGAAGATGCCGAGGGGATAGGACTGAGATGGATGCAGGCTTCAGCTTCGATGCCTATATTTGCACGTCCTGTAGAGATAGATGGACGACATTACCTTGACGGAGGTATAACAGACAGTATTCCATTAAAATTTACACAAGAGAAAGGATACAAAAGAAACGTCGTAATTCTAACCCAACCTGCTGACTACAAGAAAAAGAAAGCCAATGTCAGACTTGCAATGAGAATGTTTTTAAAAGACTATCCCAAAGTGGCGGAATTAATGTCAAGACGACATATCATGTACAACGACGAGTTGAATTATCTACATTCTGAACTTCCAAAAGGCAACACCTTCCTAATCTGTCCCGATACAAAACTTGATATAGGGAGGCTCTGCCTGAAAGAAGACAAAATGAGGAGAGCCTATAATGCGGGAGTTGAAAAAGCACTCGATCTACTTCCTGAAATAAAGAAATTTATGGCTTGCGAACTATGAAATACAGTCCAATAGTGTAAAGAAAAAAATCGCACAAAAAGTTCGTAAGTACTACAGTAATCTCACGTAAGTACTGAAAAGAAGTCGCATAGATACGACCCATAAGATACAGGGTTAAGCTGAACAAACAAGGTACTTATTGTTTGCTTTGTCTTTAATTGCTTCCCGAATCAGAAACTTGAACACATTATAACCCGAAATACAGGACGATCCATATTTTTTTGCATAATATAATATAAGAGTTTGATTATTAATTGTTACATTTGCACAAAGATTAAACATAACAACGGACCTGGACAGGCATCATTCCGCCAGGCAAAAGAAAAGAAAAAACAATGAAGAAATCAATAATTACACTTGTCTGCAGCATGTTTTCCGTAGTGGCAATGGCGCAGATGACGGTCTCTGACGCATGGAAAGCCATGCCCGACAGCATATTACCATATTTCAACTCGCAACTCAGAAGCGAGATTATCGACATGTACAAGATAAGCCATGACAGCAAGACAAAGAACCTGCTTGAGGGGGAAAGCTCGGTGAAGACTCTCACGGACACCCTTCTCTGCCTGCAGCTGAACCCTTCCACCGAGATGCAGCTGATGCTACTGCCAAAGACTGACAGCACCAACCTGATATGCATGGTAAGGTCCTTCGGCACACCCATAATGGAGAGCCGCATAGCATTCTATTCCACAGACTGGAAGAAGACTGAAGAGCGCTTCGGATTGCCGGACCTGACCGATGCCCCACTAATGCTCGAAATGCTTACCGAGCGTCCCGACACGATGAGCATAGAGAAATTCCGCGAAGTAAAGAAGCTGATAGAACCCGTAATGGTTTCAGCAAATCTTCATGTAGAAGACAACGAACCTGTTATTTCTCTATCTATAAACTCTCCTTTGCTTACTAAAGAGGAATATTTACGGCTAAATGCTATCAAAAAGCAAAAATCTTTTAAATGGAAAGGAGATAGGTTTAAATAGTGTTTAAAAACACACTTTTATTAATAAAAAACTTGCAAGTACGAATATTTGTTGTACCTTTGCATTGTGTTTTTCATGGTATTAGATTATTAAGGTTAATAAAAGATTGGTTGTCGTGAG
>ERZ1026862.1996-NODE-1996-length-11159-cov-16.072406_pt1 | contig 11159 bp, 10 predicted proteins | sample MGYA00380161_ERZ1026862 | MGnify/ENA primary metagenome ERZ1026862 (study PRJEB33269, sample SAMEA4719797) | human gut metagenome | biome: human-associated habitat; feature: organic feature; material: feces | place: Cameroon | collected 2013-10 ... | reverse complement strand
CGGACTGGCTGAGTGCCTCAAGGCGCTCATCGGCAAGCACCACGGCGAGAGCGAGGAAGCTCAGGAGCTGGGTCTGAAGATCGTGACCTACATGCGCGACCGTGCCAACGAATTCAGCGAGAAATATCACCACAACTACTCCGTGCTGGCTACCCCAGCCGAGGGCTTGAGCGGCAAGTTTACCAAGAAGGACCGCAAGGAGTTTGGCATCATCCCAGGCGTTACAGACCGCGACTACTATACCAACTCCAACCACGTGCCTGTATACTACAAGTGTACAGCGCTGCAGAAGGCAAAGATCGAGGCTCCTTACCACGACCTGACCCGTGGCGGCCACATCTTCTATGTAGAGATTGACGGCGACGCTACCCACAACCCAGCAGTCATTGCCAGCGTGGTAGACATGATGGACAAGTACAACATGGGCTACGGTTCCGTGAACCACAACCGCAACCGCTGTCTGGACTGCGGCTACGAGAATGCTGATGCCAACCTGGAGGTTTGTCCAAAGTGCGGCAGCCACCACATCGACAAGCTGCAGCGCATCACCGGCTACCTGGTAGGTACCACCGACCGCTGGAACAGTGGCAAGTTGGCAGAGCTCCACGACCGTGTGACACATATTGGAGGTTCAAAGTAGTGATTAGTGATTAATTATTAGTGATTAGTGATTAATGATTAGCGTATTGAGCGTAGTACATGATACGATGGTAGATGGTCCGGGCTTCCGCACATCCATATATTGTGCCGGCTGCCCGAACCACTGTCCGGAGTGTCATAATCCCCAGTCATGGGACATCAACCATGGCACGATGACGTCTACCGAGGAGCTGATGAAGGAAATCATGGACGATCCCTTCGCCAACGTCACCTTCTCGGGCGGCGACCCGATGTTTCAGGCAGAGGGTTTTGCCGAACTGGCACGAGCCATCCGCCAGCAGAGCGACAAGACCATCTGGTGCTTCACGGGCTTTCTCTTCGAGAACCTGGTGAAGAATCCGGCTCAGCTTGAACTCCTGAAGCTGATAGACGTACTGGTAGACGGTCCTTACCAGAAGGACAAGCGCGATACCGACCTCTTCTTCCGGGGCAGCAGCAACCAGCGCATCATCAATGTAAAGAAATCCCTGCAGGAAGGCAAGGTAGTAGAAATACATCTCACAAAAGAAAATCCGAATCCCGTGCTCTGATTCCCAAAAGCACGAGATTCGGATTTTTTTTTTATTCCTTGATTTTCTCCGCCAGCATCTTCCACTCTTCTTCCGAGAGATACGGCTTGAGTTCCCTGACCAGTTGCCGGATATAGTCGCGGTCCCAGTCCTCTTCATGGCAGAAGTGATCCTCATAGAAGAGCAGGTCTACATCTATCAGAATCTCCCCACGCCTGCTGCGGGCAACGGTGCGCCCACATCTCCGCTCCACATCCCGGAACGCCTGCAGCACACGGTCCTCAACCACATGGACATACGTCGCCCCAACCGTATTGAGAAACGGTTTGGAATGAGGCATGCCGATGGGTTTGGTCCACATGTCAGGGCTGAACCTGATGTCTTCAAAGGCATTCTCCAGCTGACTTTTGGCCATAGCCACATGATTCTTCTGATTCTCGTTGGAACCCACTGCAAAGATGATCAGTATTTTCTTCTTGAAATTAAGCATTTTCTCTTCATTTTTGCTGCCGGGAGCTACGAAAGAACGGTTCCCCGAATTGCCGAAGGCAGCCAATTAATATAATTCTTATGCAAAGATAGTGAAAATACTTAAATAAATGATGGTTTTATTCCTTTTTTTATTATTTTTGCACTATGAATCGAATAAAAACATATTTTCTGGCCTTTTTGCTATCAACCTGCGCACTCTCTTCGGGAGCACAGATGAAATGGAATCAGACCTACCAGACATACATCAACCAGTATAAGGACCTGGCCATCGAACAGATGCTACGTTACCGCATACCTGCCAGCATCACCCTAGCACAGGGACTCTTTGAGAGTGCTGCCGGCAGGAGCGACCTCGTGAGGCAGGGCAACAACCACTTCGGCATCAAATGCCACGACTGGACCGGTCCTACACAGTATCATGACGACGATGCCCGGGGCGAATGCTTCAGAGTATACCGTGACGCAAGAGACAGCTATGAAGACCATAGCAAGTTTCTTGCAAGACAGCCACGCTATTCCCGACTGTTCCAGCTCTCGCAGACCGACTACAAGGGTTGGGCAAGAGGATTGAAGGCCTGCGGCTATGCCACCAATCCGCAGTATGCCAACAAGCTGATACAGATTATCGAACTCTACAAGCTCTTCGACTACGACAAGGCAAAGCGCTACGACCGCTTCATGGCAAGCCACAGCGGCACCGACCAGCCTATCAACAGTCAGGGGCTGCTCCACCCTATCCACCTGTTCAACGACAACTACTATCTCTATGCCCGCGAGGGAGATACCTTCAAGGCACTGGGCAAGGAAGTGGGCATCAGCTGGAGAAAACTGGCAAGATACAACGAGCGCGACAAGCACGACGTGCTGAAGAAGGGCGACATCATCTATCTGAAGAAGAAGCGCAAGAAGGCGCCTAAGCAGTACAAGCGACGTCCACACGTGGTTCAGCCGGGAGAAAGCATGTACACCATCTCGCAGAAGTATGGCATGCGCATGAAGTATCTCTACAAGAAGAACCATCTCCCTGCCGACTACAAGCTCAGAATAGGCGACAGGCTGAGAGTGAGATAGGGATTAGTGATTAGTGATTAGTGATTAGTGATTCGGTCACTTGGTGATTCGGTGATTTCATGGCACCTGCCGGAAATGTGAACGAAATGTGAATGTGAATGTGAATTTCAAATGAAAAGACAATGAAGAAAATGATATTATCCCTCGCCACCATGGCGATGCTGCTGGCGCCCAGCACAATACAGGCGCAGAACTTTGACGATTATTTCGTAGACAAGACGCTGCGAGTAGACTATACCTTTGCCGGCAACAAGAAGACACAGATGATTGCCGTAGACCAGCTGAACGTGATGCCACGATGGTATGGCAGGCACCAGCGACTGGCTGAACTGCCTGTAGAAGGCAACGGACAGATTACCGTCCGCGACCATCGCACGGGCAAGGTCATCTACCGCAACTCCTTCTCTACCCTCTTCCAGGAATGGCTCTCCTACCCGGAATCAGAGAAGAATACACAGAGTTTCGAAAACGTATTCCTCGTGCCGATGCCAAAGGATACGGTAGACATCACCGTAGACCTGCGCAACAACCGACGCGAGGTGATGACATCGCTCACCCATCAGGTGGCTCCAAAGGACATCCTCATCCATCAGATGGGCAACCAGCCTACTCCTTACGAAACCCTGCAGCAGGCTGCCGATACCACCAAGTGTATCCACATCGCCTACGTGGCTGAGGGCTACACCGAGGCAGAAATGCCTGTCTTCCTGAAGGATGCCAAGGAGGCTACGGAGGCCATCTTCGCCCACGAGCCGTTCAAGAGCATGAGAGACCGCTTCAACATCGTTGCCGTGAAGTCGCCATCGCAGGAAAGCGGACCTAGCATCCCTTCCAAGGGCATCTGGCACAAGACTGCACTCAGCTCGCATTTCGACACCTTCTACAGCGACCGATACCTGACCACCCTGCATCTGAAGGACCTGCACAACTGGCTGGCTGGTACGCCATACGAGCACATCATCGTCCTCGTGAATTCAGACAAATACGGTGGCGGCGGCATCCTCAACTCCTACAACCTCACCACCTGCCACCAGCAGTGGTTCAAGCCGGTAGTGGTACATGAGTTCGGCCATTCATTTGCCGGTCTTGCCGATGAGTATGCCTACGAGTCAGAGCAGATTCCGATGTATCCACACGATGTGGAGCCATGGGAGAAGAACATCACCACCCTTGCCGACTTCCACGGAAAATGGGAGAACATGATCAAGAAGGGCACCAAGGTTCCTACTCCATTGTCAAAGAACGAGAAGGTGGCAAAGACCAAGGTGGGCGTCTTCGAGGGTGCCGGATACAGTCCTAAGGGCGTATACCGTGGCGTTCAGGACTGCCGCATGCGCATCAACGAGACTCCGGAGTTCTGCGCCGTTTGCCAGGATGCATTGAAGCAGATCATCGATTTCTATACGAAGTAGTATGAGCGGTTTCTGCATGAAGCAGATGAGCAGATTCTGCCTTGTATAGAAAGAGAATCGGAATAAAAACCTATAATAGAACAACTTATGAAAGAGAAAGAATTAAAGATCCAATACCAGATAGCTGAGCTCTCGGAGTTGAGCGAAACAGAACAGGAGTTGGTGAAGAAGGCGATGGACGCCACGAATCATGCCTATGCCAACTACAGTCATTTCTACGTAGGTGCAGCCTGTCTTCTTGCCGACGGCAAGATGGTGATAGGTGCCAATCAGGAGAATGCGGCATTCCCATCGGGACTATGTGCCGAGCGCAGTGCCATCTTTGGTGCGCAGAGCTATTATCCGGAGTTGGCGATTACCACCTTGGCGATAGCTGCCCGCAATGAGAACGGTTTCCTCAAGTCGCCTATTTCGCCCTGCGGTGCCTGCCGCCAGGTGATATTGGAGATGGAGGACCGCTATCAGCAGCCCGTCCGCATCCTGCTCTATGGAGAGAATGGCATCTTCTGCTTCCACAGCATCAAGGACCTCCTCCCCTTCTCTTTCGTGGATGCGAATATGAAGGAATAAAGGTTATTGCCCCATGCGCCCTGAACCAACGGTCACCGGCCGAAGGGAAAGGTAAAGGGCAGCACCTCCTAGCCCAGGGAGGTTATTGCCATGCGCCCTGAAAGGGCAGCACCTCCTAGCCCAGGGCAACGCCCTGGGTATGTGTTAGTTATAAAAAAACGCCCTGTAAGGGCAAAAGCTTTAAAATACCAGAGATTTATAAAGCTTTTGCCCTTACAGGGCGACTTGTTTACGTCCATGATTACCCAGGGCGTTGCCCTGGGCTAGGAGCTTCTGCCCTTTCAGGGCGTGTGGCGAATCGGGGCGATTTGATTTATTTCAATCCTCCTAACATGTGGCGAATCTGAGCGATTCTTGCCTTTTCATTGGGAGTGTTCCTATACTTCAAATATCCTTCCAGGGAAAGCTCGAAACATTCCTTCGCCTTCTTCCTTTCTACATTGGAAGCCTCCGAACTTTCCGAAGAACCCGAAAACTTTTCTGAAGCCTCCGAACTTTCCGAAGAACCCGAAACCTTTTCTGAAGAAGAAGCCTCCGAACTTTCTGCTGCGAAGAGATGGCAGAAGCCCATGCGATAATAGGCATCTGGCTTCTCATTATCCCTGCAGAGCGGCAGCATCTTCTCATAGAGCGGCAAGGCACGGGCATACTGCTGGAGCGCAAAATAACTCTCCGCATCCATCCAGTAATAGAGCGAAAGCTCATGGGGAGCCAAACCCTGCAACAACGGAATCACCTCATCAAAGAGCCGGATGGCTTCGGCATACTCCCACTCGTAATATAGGCACACCGCCAGATAAGCCCGGTAGCGGGGATTCAACTTATACCGTCTGTTGAGCGGCTGGAGCAACACCAGGCACTCATGAAACTTCTCGGAAGAAAAGTAATCCAATGCCCTAGCCAGCTGCTCGGCATCCTCCTTCATATCACCCTTCTTCTCTTGAAAGGAAGCGCTTTCTTCTATCTTTTTCGAGTGCGCCAAGGATGGGCTGAAAGCACAAGAACTCCTAGACCCAGAAAGGGCTAAAGTTCCCACCCCCGGCATTGAACAATCCGACATTGAACTACCCGGCTTTGAACAATCCGACATTGCCCAACCCGGCATTGAACAACCCGGCAAACTCCCCCAGACAAGCAGGCTGCCAACCAATACCCTAAACTTCATTTACTCCTCCTCCCCATTCTCAAACTCCGACTCATAGCAGCCGGCATCAGGCGTCTCCTTTCTCCTCAACCCGTTCCTGTCAACAGGCAATGAGGTGGCTGCATCAGCCTTTCCTATCGCTGCCGACTCCTTGCGAAGACGGAAATCATACTTCAGATTATCGGTATCGAACAGTACGAAATGCTTCTCGCCATACATCGTGGTATCCTTCACATCCTCATAGACGACATGGGTAAACTTCAGACTGTCGTCCGTCTGCATCTTCTCCGTGCGAAGCACGCAATGGTCGAAGAGGAAATTGAAAGGAATCTCCGCAGAAGAACCACCGGAAGAGGAACCATCTCCGGAAGCACTTTCGGAAGACGGTGGCGTCCAAACCACCTCATCATCATGATAGCCCGTAATCAGAGAATTGCGCACCGTGAGCTGAGGAAGCGGATACTGGAAACCGAGAGCCGTAAACCTCCTGCCATCAAAAGGATAGAACTGAGCGATGGTACAGCCGTTCACCTCCACATCACCGCCATGCACGAAGAGCGGAGAGAGCAAGGCATTGCTCAGCTGGCAATCATGAATCTGCACCTTGGCAGAATCAATCATCACGCCCCAACCCTGATTGTTATGAACCGAAGAATTCTGCAGGAGCAGCTTCTGACGGCTCACATCACCCGAATCCACCTTCAGCGCAGAATAGGCACTATGAATATCGGCATAGGAAATCTCGTTGTCGTAGGAAGAAGACATCAACTCGATGCCCTGCCATTGTCCCGGCGTGCGGTCGTAAGGCAGATAAGGGAACATGCGGTCCAACCGGTCGCCCCTCATCACTACCTCCCTGCCCGCCTCGCCCTTCACCTTGAGCGTGCCGTAAACCTGCATGCCGGCATCTTCATGGAAAAAGAGCTGCGTGCCGGCACCCACGGTAAGCGTAGCCAGACTGTCTACCCGGATACCACCATACACCACCACCGGCTTGGACGACTGGAGGAGCGAATCGCGGCTGATCCTGGCATTGCGCATCATCAGCGCATCCCAAGAATAGGCATAGAGATTCATCTTCTGCTGCACCCCACTCTCCAGGGTGAACACCAGGTTATCCTCCACCTTCCGGGGCGTATCCTGATGCTGCGTGTGCGAGGTAAGTTCGATGAAGACACGGATGCTATCACCCTTCCTCACCTCCACATCCTGAGTCTGATAGCCCGCCGTCTCGCCCAGATACGTACCATCCACATTGACACGGAAGCCCGACTGATTGCCGTTCTCCAGCCGCACCGAAGAACAGCGCAAGCCCTTGCCTGCACGATTATACACCCAGAAAGAGGCGGTAGGCGTAGGCACATTGGAAAATGTGGTATCGAGCGATACGGAATCTACCGAAAACGAGAGCACATCGCTCCGAGACGTAGAGAAACTCTCGTCTTCCGCGCATCCCGACAGCATCGCAGCCGCCAGCGCTCCACAACCTACTATATAAAAAAATCCCTTTTTTCGTTTCATATCTTCTATAAAACGAAAAAAGGGACGTATTATTGCATTCTGCTTTTTACTATTATTGCCTGCATTCAATTATGCAGCCTTGCAGAAAGCCATCCGCAACATAAAGAGTTACATGAACAGGGCGAAGATAGAGGCACCCACAACCGTCATCACACCGCAGACCACGATGCTCAGACTGCTCATGGCACCCTCGATGGTACCCATCTCCATCGCCTTGGCAGTACCCAGGGCATGGGCAGAACAGCCGATGGCGATACCCTTGGCTATCGGTTCCTGGATGCGCAACAGCTTGAGGAACTTCTCGGCAAAGATATTGCCCAGCACACCCGTGACGATGATAACTACCACAGACACAGCCACATGGCCGCCCAACTCCTCAGAAACGCCGATACCGATGGCGGTAGTGATGCTCTTAGGCAGGAAGGTGACATAAGAGGCATGGTCGAAATGGAAAAGCAGGGCAAGCAGCAATACCGAACACAAGCTGGCAAGGACACCCGACACGATGCCTGCCACCACAGCCCGATAGTTCTTCTTGAGCAATTCTACCTGCTGATACAGAGGAACAGCCAGACAGATGGTGGCTGGAGTAAGCAGATAGCTGATCATATTGGCACCAGCAGAATAGGTCTTGTAGTCTACACCCGTAAGGAGCAACACGCAGATTACCAACACGATAGCGATGAGCAGGGGATTCATCAGCGACCACCCCGTCTTCATCTTCAGCAGCATACCGATGCCGTATGATGCCAGACTGATCAAGACTCCGAAGAACACGGAATCCTGGAAAAGCGAAATAGAACTCATCATCATTTCTTTGCCTCCTTTTCTGTCTTGTTTTCTGAAACTTCTACACTTGCAAGGCTTTCAGCAGTCTTCTCCTGCTGCGCCTTCATCCGGTTCTTGCGGATTACCATCTGGGTAATCCATCCCGAAACACCCATCACGATGAAGGTGCTCACCACCGTCACAATGATATACTGCAGCCACGAATTGCCTATCGCCTGCCAGGAATCGATGAGCCCCACGGCAGCAGGGATAAACATCACCGGCATGACGGCAATCAGAAAGCTGCTCGTCTCACGAATATCCTTCACCTTAATCCATTTCAGCTCCAATGCCGCAAAAAGCAAGATGATGCCATAGATACTGGCAGGAATCGGCAACGGCAACAGGAAATGGAGCAGTTCTCCCGCAAAAGAGAACGCTATGATTATCAAAAATTGAATTAAAAACTTCATCCTGAATTACTTTTTACTTTGAACTTTGAGCTTTGAGCTTTGAACCTTGAACTTTGAACTTGGAACTTTGAACTTGGAACTTTGAACTTGGAACTTTGAACTTTATGATTACCCATGTCCCCCCTGAACCACCGTTGAATCCGATTCCATCGGATTCCCTCCCCAGTAAAGGCCAGCAGGCAAGCCCAAAGGCAAAGCCCCTCTCTCTCTTACAACAACCCAACAAACTGCTCAATGATGCTGGCAGTCTTTTCTGCCCCCAGGCGCACGGTATCGAGGCAGATGTCATAGTCATCGGCATTGCCCCAGGTAAGCCCGGTATAATACTTATGATAGGCAATGCGGCAGTCATCCGCATGCTCCACGAACTCCTCAGCCTCCAGCCTTCCCAGACCTTCCTCGTGGCGGATATTCGCAATGCGCTCCTCAAGACCGCCCTTCAGGAACACCGAAACGAGGTCCTTGCGGTCGCGGAAGATATAATTGCCGCAACGGCCGATGATGATGCAGTTCTCCTGCCCAATCATATCCGTCAAAACACGAATCGGCTTTTCGGTGAGCGCCTTCTGAGGCTCACCCAGGGAAGACATGGCAAAGAGCAGCTCGTCTACCGGCCGCTCATCAAAGAACGACTCCATCTCATCGAGCACCCCACGCTCCCGTGCCATATCCATCAAAGTCTTACGGGTATAGAAAGGGATGCCATAATGTTCAGCCAGCAACTTGCCCACATGAACAGCGCCACATCCACATTGGCGCGCAATCGTAATAATCATAACTCTAAAACTATTAAACCAAAACCTATATATACCAAGAAAGCTAAGAAGATTTGACTCTTCTTAGCTTTCTCGAAGTCGGGGCGACAGGATTCGAACCTGCGACCACCTGTTCCCAAAACAGGCGCGCTACCGGGCTGCGCTACACCCCGCTAACAATAGAAGCGATAACCAGAAGCAATGATTTGAAGTCGGGGCGACAGGATTCGAACCTGCGACCACCTGTTCCCAAAACAGGAGCGCTACCGGGCTGCGCTACACCCCGCTTCTAAACCTACCCAAGGACTATCTGAGAGAAATGTCGGGGCGACAGGATTCGAACCTGCGACCACCTGTTCCCAAAACAGGCGCGCTACCGGGCTGCGCTACACCCCGTCTTATTCTCTATGATAACCTCTTATCATTTAGGGCAAGTATCATTTCTGATTTGCGGCTGCAAAGGTACAACATTTTTTTGGTTTCACCAAATTTTTGAATAACTTTTTTCTAAAAAAGATTCTTTTCCCTCTGCTCGCCTGCTTTTATATAAGAATATAGGGCAACTTCATCATGAAATCGCCCTATATACCTTATTATATATATATGATTGCTCAATATATACTACTTGATGATGCCTTCCTCTACGAAGATCTTCTTCAGGATCTGGACTGCCTGCTCTACCTGGTCCTTGGTATGAGTAGCCATGAGGGCGAAACGTACCAATGTATCCTGTGGAGCACATGCTGGAGGGATAACAGGGTTGATGAACACACCTGCATCATAAGCCATCTTGGTAACCACGAAGGTCTTCTCTGCATCACGAACGTAGAGAGGAATGATTGGACTCTCTGTCTCACCAATCTCGAAACCTTCCTCACGGAAACGCTTCAATGCATAGTGGGTCACATCCCAGAGATTCTCGAAACGCTCAGGCTCATTCTGAATGATGTGGAGTGCCTCAAGCGCTGCTGCTGTAGCTGCAGGAGTGTTGGATGCACTGAAGATGTAGGTACGGCAGTTGTGACGGAGGAAGTTGATGGTATCCTTGTCTGATGCGATGAAACCGCCGATAGATGCCAAGCTCTTTGAGAAGGTACCCATGATGAGGTCTACCTCATCGGTCAGACCGAAGTGGTCGCAAACGCCACGTCCCTGCTTGCCGAATACGCCAAGGCCATGAGCCTCGTCTACCATGATAGAGCAGTTGTACTTATGCTTGAGCTTTACGATCTCAGGCAAGTTAGCCAAATCGCCCTCCATAGAGAACACGCCATCCACAACGATGAGCTTGACTGCATCCTCAGGAAGCTTAGAGAGCACGCGCTCCAAATCTTCCATATCGTTGTGCTTGTAGTGAAGCTGGGTAGCGAAAGAGAGACGGCGACCGTCTACGATGGAAGCGTGGTCGCGATCATCACAGATGATATAGTCGTTACGACCTACCACACATGCCAACACACCCTGGTTTACAGAGAAACCAGTAGAGAAGCACAATGTCTCATCCTTACCAATAAACTCAGCGAGCTCTTTCTCGAGCTGCACATGTAAATCGAGGGTACCATTGAGGAAGCGGCTTCCTGCACAGCCAGAGCCGTACTTGTCGAGCGCAGCCTTAGCTGCATCGATAACGCGCTGGTCGTTGGTTAAACCCTGATAAGCATTAGAGCCGAACATCAAAATCTTGTGACCGTCAATGTCGGTAACCTCGGTCATCTGCTTACTTGTGATTTCACGGAAATATGGATACACACCGGCAGCCATATACTTCTGTGGTTCACGATAAT
>ERZ1026862.1993-NODE-1993-length-11171-cov-8.370727_pt1 | contig 11171 bp, 9 predicted proteins | sample MGYA00380161_ERZ1026862 | MGnify/ENA primary metagenome ERZ1026862 (study PRJEB33269, sample SAMEA4719797) | human gut metagenome | biome: human-associated habitat; feature: organic feature; material: feces | place: Cameroon | collected 2013-10 ... | reverse complement strand
ATTGAAAAAGATTTGTTAACAAGGTATAATACTTATATTAAAATGGAAAATTATGTCGTTTGTGTTTTCGGCATACGGAAAGGACAGAATGTTATGAAAAAAGTTGCAATCATTATGGGCTCGGACAGCGATTTGCCTATCGTTACTCCGGCTATCAAACAGCTTAAGGATTTGGGTATTGAATCAGAGGTCAGAGTTATGTCTGCTCACCGCACTCCTGAGGCTGCACACGACTTTTCAAAGAATGCCATTGCAAACGGCTTCGGCGTAATTATTGCTGCGGCAGGTATGGCTGCGCACTTGGGCGGGGTTTTGGCTGCTTCAACAACTCTCCCTGTTATCGGAATTCCTTGTTCGGCAAAGGTACTTGACGGTATGGATGCAATGCTTGCAACCGTTATGATGCCTCCGGGAATCCCTGTTGCCACAGTTGGCGTAAATGCGGCAAAAAATGCGGCATTGCTCGCAGCGGAGATTTTGGCTGTAGGTGATGACGACCTTATGCAAAAACTTATTGCTATGCGTGAGGATATGGCAAAGCAGGTTGTTGAAAAAGACAAGGCTCTTCAAGAAAAAATCAAAGAAATATAAAAATATAACAGTAGGGTATAAGGAGATACATTATGGAAAAAAGTTTCAGCGATAGCTATGCAGCAGCAGGCGTAGATGTAACAGCAGGCTACAAATCTGTGGAACTCATCAAATCACATGTTAAGAGAACCAACATTCCGGGTGTAATCGGTGGAATCGGCGGTTTCGGCGGTATGTTTGAGCTTGCGGCTAATGAATACAAAAATCCTGTTCTTGTTTCAGGTACAGACGGTGTAGGAACAAAAATCAAGCTTGCATTTCTTATGGATAAGCACGACACAATCGGTATCGACTGCGTTGCAATGTGCGTAAACGATGTTGCTTGTTCAGGTGCAAAGCCACTTTTTTTCCTCGATTATATTGCTTGCGGCAAGAACTATCCTGAAAAGATTGAGCAAATCGTAAAAGGCGTTGCAGACGGTTGCGTACAGTCGGGTTGTGCACTTGTAGGCGGCGAAACCGCAGAGCATCCGGGTATGATGCCGGATGAGGAATACGACCTTGCAGGTTTCACCGTTGGTATCGGCGAAAAGGACAAGCTCGTTTCAGGCGAGCACCTCAAGGCAGGCGACGCTATTATCGGTGTTGCATCATCGGGTATTCACTCAAACGGATTTTCACTTATTCGCAAGGTGTTCAACATCAACAGCGAAACTATTGCCGTTAAGTATGACGAACTCGGCACAACTCTCGGTGAAACACTCCTCACTCCTACAAGAATTTATGTAAAGCCTCTCCTCACTCTTATGGACAATGTGAGAGTAAACGCTATTTCTCACATCACAGGCGGCGGATTTTACGAGAACGTTCCGAGAATGCTCAACGACAACACTCTTGCTGTTATCGAAAAGGATAAGTGCTTCAAACTCCCTATCTTTGACCTTATCCAAAAAACAGGCAACATTCCTGAACATGATATGTACAACACATTCAATATGGGCACAGGTCTTATGCTTGCCGTTGATTCCGACAAGGCTGACGAGGCTGTAAGAATTCTTAACGAAAACGGCGAGCAGGCAACAATCATCGGCGAAATCAAGGACGGCGAAAAGGGAGTAGAAATATGCTAAACATAGCAGTGTTTGTTTCCGGCGGCGGAACAAATCTTCAGGCTCTTATTGACGCACAGGACAGAGGCGAAATCAAAAACGGCAAAATCACTTTTGTTCTTGCTTCAAACGAAAATGCCTATGCGCTTGAGCGTGCAAAAAAAGCAGGTATTGAAAGCACGGTTGTCAACCGAAAAGCATATGATACAAAGGCGGATTATGATAAGGCTGTGCTTGAAGCACTTGACGGCAAAAATATTGACCTTATCGTTCTTGCAGGATTTTTGTCAATCCTCGGCGAAGATTTGGTCAACGAATACAAAAACAGAATTATTAACATTCACCCAAGCCTTATCCCACTTTTCTGCGGTGACGGTTTTTACGGCAAAAAGGTGCACACGGCTGTTCTCAACAGCGGTATGAAAGTTACGGGTGCAACTGCCCATTTTGTCAACGAAATCACCGATGGCGGTGCAATTATTTTGCAAAAGGCTGTTCCGATTGAGCAGGGCGATAATGAGGACATTCTTCAGTATCGTGTTATGCGTCAGGCTGAATGGGAGATTTTGCCAAAGGCAGTATCACTTTTCTGCGAGGGCAGAATAAAAATTAACGGCAACAAAACAGAGATTATTTGAGGTTAGATATGAATATAGAATCACTTGCAAAGGAACTTAACACAAATACATATCCGGGACGAGGCATTGTTCTCGGCAAATCAAAGGACGGCAAAAAGGCTGTAATTGCTTATTTCATTATGGGTCGTTCGGTTAACTCACGCAACAGAATTTTTGAAGAAAATGACAGAGGCGGTATCCGCACAAAGGCTTTTGAAGAAAGCAAGATGGAAGACCCAAGCCTTATCATTTACAACCCTGTTCTTAAATTTGAGGACAAAACAATTGTTACAAACGGCGACCAAACAGACACGATTTATGATTGCTTTGCAAACGGCAAGTGCTACATTCACGCACTTCGCACTCGTGAGTTTGAGCCTGATGCACCAAACTACACTCCAAGAATTTCGGGTGTTGTTAAGCCAAACGGCGACTACAATTTGTCAATCCTCAAATCAAACAACGGCGAGCCACAGTGCGTAAGATGTTTCTTTGAATATCCTGCAACAGCAGGTCTTGGTCACTTCATCCACACATATAAGTGTGACGGTGACCCAATCCCGTCATTTGAGGGCGAGCCGATTCCTGTTGAAATCGGTGACGAAAGCATTGATGATTTCACCAAGATGGTTTGGGATAATCTCAACGAGGACAACAAGGTTTCTCTTTTCACTCGTTATATCGACCTTGAAACAGGTGCAGAGGAAACAAGAATTATTAATAAAAACAACTGATTATATTCGGAGGATATTATGAGAGTATTGGTAGTAGGTTCGGGCGGTAGAGAACACGCTCTTATCAGAAAAATAAAGGAGTCAAGCAGAGTTGATTATATTGCTTGCTGTCCGGGCAACGGCGGTATTTCGTATGATGCAGAATGTTTTGATGTCGGCGCAACCGACATTGACGGTGTTGTTGAGCTTGCAAAAAAAATCAATGCTGATTTTGTAGTTGTTGCTCCTGATGACCCGCTTGTACTCGGTATGGTAGATGCACTCAACGAGGCAGGCTTTGCAACCTTTGGTCCAAAGGCAAATGCCGCAATTATTGAAGGCTCAAAGGTTTTCTCAAAGGACCTTATGGAAAAGTACAATATTCCTACTGCTGAATACAAGGTGTTCAACGACCCGGCGGATGTAATTGATTATATAAAGGAAAAGAACGAATTTCCTACCGTTATCAAGGCTGACGGTCTTGCACTCGGCAAGGGTGTAATCATTCCCGAAACACTTGATGAAGCTGTTGCAGGTGTAAAGGAAATTATGGAAGATAAGATTTTCGGCGACTCGGGCAACAATGTTGTTGTTGAGGAATTCCTCACAGGTCCTGAAGTATCGGTTCTTGCATTCACAGACGGCAAGTGCGTAAAACCTATGGTGACTTCTATGGATCACAAGCGTGCACTTGACGGCGACAAGGGTCTTAACACAGGCGGTATGGGCACTGTTTCTCCAAACCCTTATTATACAGAGGAAATTGCCAAGGAATGTATGGAAAAAATCTTCATTCCTACTATTGAAGCTATGAACAGCGAGGGCAGAACCTTTAAGGGTTGCCTTTACTTCGGATTGATGCTCACTCCAAAGGGACCAAAGGTAATTGAGTATAACTGCCGTTTTGGTGATCCTGAAACACAGGTTGTTTTGCCAAGACTTAAAACTGACATTATTGACATTTTTGAAGCAATCAACAACGGCACACTTGCAGATTTGGACATCGAGTGGGATGATAGAGCTTGCACTTGCGTAATTATGGCTTCGGGCGGTTATCCAAAATCTTATCCAAAGGGAATTGAGATTACCGGTCTTACCGACGGTCAGCTTGACGGCGTAACCGTTTATCATGCAGGCACAAAACTTCAAGACGGCAAACTTGTAACCGCAGGAGGCAGAGTTCTCGGCGTTACCGCACTTGGCAACGATTTGCAGGATGCACTCAACAAATCTTATGCCGCTGTGGGAAAAATTCACTTTGACGGTGCTCATTACAGAAAAGATATCGGTGCAAAAGCTCTTAAGGCTTTGCAGTAAATATGAACAAATTGTCAATTTTGTCATAAAATACAAAATGTTATTGACAATTATACAAAATGGAATTATACTAATTCCGTAGTATCACTATGCCATAAGTGCGTCATTTGGTACGCAAAATATGATATATAAATAGAAATAAATATATATTTTGGGGGTTTGACTATGGCAACTGTCAAAAAAAGTAATACAAAGAAAATTGTATGGGCAGTTATAGCTGTTATTCTTGTTGTTGCTATTGTAATAACAAGTGTTGTCTTTGCTAAAAACGGCAAAAAAACAGAAGTAACGCTTAATACAGTATCTACAAACTCTATCACTCAGACCGTATCTTCAACAGGACAGGTAAGCTCCGGACTTAAAAAAGAATATAAGCCGGGCACCGTTGCTACTGTTAAAAAGGTGTATGTAGAGGTTGGCGACAAGGTTAAAAAGGGCGATCAACTTGCTGTATTTGACACAAGCAGTCTTGATTCACAGGTTGCAAGCCTTAATTCGGCTTATGCAAATTCAAACGCTTCTTATCAAGAGGCTGTTCAGCATCAGGCTGAAGCGGCAAAGTCTTTGGCTTCAATCAACAAGAGCATTGCAAAGACTGAAAAGAAGCTCAAGAAACTTGAAAAAGAAGAAGCAAAAAAGACTACTACCGCAACGACTAAAAAGGTAACAACAACCACAACTACTACAACAACTACTACAACTCGAAATTGGGGAAGTGTGCCACAGGCAACATCAACAACAGTTTCAACTACTGCATGTACACATGATTTTTCAGATCATAAGTTCGTTGATTCAAATTATTCCGGTCATTATAAAGTGTGCAAAAAATGCGGAACAAAGGTATTTGAAGAACATCATTATGGTTCTGTTCAAAAGTTTGCAAGCGGAAAAGACAAGGAAAATTATCACTATTATAAATGTGCCGATTGTGGATATATAAAGAAAGAAGTTCACGATTTCCCAAGCGGTGTGGGCACAGTAACATGTAAGGTTTGCGGAGAAGCAAAGGCTTCAGGCTTTAATGAAACATCGGCTATGATTGAACTTGCTCTTGAGCAACTTCAACCTGTATTTGATTCTTTGAAGCAACTCGGTGAGGCATCAAAGCAGATTGTTGACCTTCTTCAAAGTCTTGTAAAAGACCTCAGCAATATTGCGAAAGATGTAGATTCTTTGACAAGAACAATTACAATTGTTGCTGATACAATTATGTATCAAATTTCTTCAGGTAACTGGAGTGCAGAAAAAATTGCAGACGCTGTCGGCAAGGCTGTAACCGCTGCTATTAAGCAGGGTATGATTGAATTTATTGACAGCGGTGCGGCAGTTAAAATGATTGAAACTGCTGTTAAATCTGTTGATTGGAAAGCAATCGGCAGAGGCATTGCAGAAACAGAGAACTTCGGTTTGGCTTCGGCTCAAGTTCAACTTGCGGCTCTTTATGCACAAAAAGAAGTTTACACAGTTACTGCTGCCGCTTCAACAGTTAACGCTCAAAAGCAGGCTGCAGCAGCCGCTAAAAATGCTTATGAAGTGACAAAGGCTGCAAGAGATGATCTTGCAAAGGGTTGGAAAGCAGAGTTCTCCGGCGTTATCACAACTTGTGATATTGAAGAGGGCGGACAAACAACTGCACTTTCAACAGGTATTACTCTTGAAAATATGAAGAAGAGAGTTGTCACAATTTCTCTTGGTGAATACGATGTTCACAAGGTTAAAGAGGGAATGTCGGCAACTGTAAAAACAGCATACGGCAAGTATGACGGCGTTGTTGCTTCAATCGCTCCGACTGCAACAGGCGCTTCACAAGGCTCAATGCTTGACAGTGTAGGTTCAATGGCAGGCATCAGCGGTCTTTCATCACTCACAAATTCAGGTGCGGGCGTTGAATGTAAGGTTGTTGTTGACCACCCTGATGAAAACATCATTGTTGGTTTTGATGCAGATGTTGAAATCGTAACAGGTACATACACTGATGTTCCATGTGTTCCGATTGAATCAATCGTGCTTGAAAAAGAGGGTACATATGTTTATCTCTATAATCCTGAAGAAGAAACCGTAACAAAAACAAAGATTGAAACAGGCGCAACTTCAGATACTTCGTATGAGATAAAATCAGGACTTTCAATTGGTGACCAAATCGTTGCCACTCCTCAAACAGACTACGAGGAAGATTCATTCAAGGTAAAAGTTAAAACTGATAAAACTAAATAAGAGGTAATATAGGTGAATATAACAGAAAGCTTAAAAATCGCTGTAAAGTGTATAAAAGCAAACTGGATGCGTTCCGTTCTTACCATGCTTGGAATTATTATCGGTATCACCTCTGTAATTATGATTGTCGGTGCAGGTACAGGTGTGCGTGACTATATCGTTGGACTTATCGAGGATATGGGTTCAAATGCCGTGCTTGTGTCAGTTGATACAACACAGGCAACCGATAATGACTATATTACACTTGACGATGTAGATAACATAAAAACAAAGGTTTCGGGTGTTGAGCGTTGCTCACCAATGCTTATGGGTTTTGGTAATGCGACTATTGATGCAACCGCAACCGAAGCAACCGTTATGATGGTTGGCGTAAACAGTGATGTTCAGTTTGCCATGACAAATACGTGTGAGTACGGCAGATTTTTTACCGATGAAGAATATTCTGCTAATGCTCCGATAGCGGTTATGGGTATTGAATCAGCCAAGACAGCTTTTGGATATGAGGATGTAACAGGTCAAAGCGTGACCGTTTCTTCGTCAGGTAAATCAATGAAAATCAAGATTTGCGGTGTTGCAAATATCGATTCAATGGTTAACTCACTCGGTGGCGGAACAAACATCGGCTCAATGTTCCAGACCAATTCCGACAAGCCGATGATTGCACTCTTTATGCCTTGTACAACGCTTACACAGATTACAGGTGCAAGTGCAAACCTCTCCAATGTTTTTGTAATTGCAGAGGATGGCAAGGACTATGATGCTGTCGGTAATGCAACAGTAAACTATTTGAAAGCCGTTCACGGCAATTATTCAAACGGTATGTACACTGCACAAAATATGGCAACTTATATCGAGATTGTTGACATCATTATGAAAGTTCTCACGATCTTCATTGCCGGTGTAGGTGCAATTTCTCTTATCGTTGGCGGTATTGGCGTAATGAACATTATGCTTGTGTCGGTAACGGAGCGAACGAGAGAAATCGGTATCAGAAAATCGCTTGGTGCTAAAACACGAGTGATTACGATGCAGTTCTTGACAGAGTCGGTTATTCTCTGTCTTATCGGCGGATTTATAGGCGTCGTCTTGGGTGTAGCGGGTGCATTCGCCGCCTGCTCGATTATAGATATAACGCCGAAGATAAGCATTTGGCTTATTCTCTTGGCACTTCTGTTCTCGTCCGGCGTTGGCTTGTTCTTTGGTATTTATCCTGCAAAGAAAGCCGCACAGCTCAGCCCTATTGATGCACTTCGTTCAGAATAATAAATTATAAAAATAAAACAAACAGTCCTTTCCAAAGGGAATAGGACTGTTTTTATTTAATCGTGGTATAGCATTTTTGTAGGGGAAGATATCATCTTCCCGTGCTGAATTTTATCTCTTATGCAAACATAAGAAAATCGGTATCGCTTGATTTAGCGATACCGATAATTTTTAGGGAAGTTTTTACTGATTATTTTTCAGCGTATTTGTCGTCACCGTTCCAGCTGTACATAGCTCTGATGCCCTTACCTACTTCTTCAAGTTGGTGAGAAGCTTCAAGTTCTCTTGTAGCTCTGAAGTGTGCCCAACCGTTGTTTGCTTCTGTGATGAACTTAGAAGCAAATGTACCGTCTTGGATTTCACGAAGGATTTGCTTCATTTCCTTCTTAGTTTCGTCTGTTACAAGACGCTTACCTGTTTCGTAGTCACCGAACTCGGCAGTATTTGAAATTGAGTATCTCATCTTTGAGAAGCCGCCTGAATAAATAAGGTCAACGATAAGCTTCATTTCGTGGATACATTCAAAGTAAGCGTTTCTTGGGTCATAGCCTGCTTCAACAAGTGTTTCAAAACCTGCTTTCATAAGAGCAGTAACACCGCCGCAAAGAACAGCCTGCTCACCGAAGAGGTCAGTTTCTGTTTCGCACTTAAATGTTGTTTCAAGGATAGCAGCTCTTGCACCGCCGATGCCTGCACCGTAAGCAAGTGCTGTATCAAGGCAGTGACCTGAAGCGTCTTGATATACTGCTACGAGGCAAGGAGTACCTTTGCCCTCTTTGTATTCTGATCTTACAGTGTGACCAGGAGCTTTAGGAGCGATCATAAATACATCTACATTTGCAGGTGGTACGATTTGCTTAAAGTGAATGTTAAAGCCATGTGCAAATGCAAGTGCTTTGCCTTCTGTGAGGTATGGAGCGATGTCGTTTTTGTAGATTGCAGCTTGCTTTTCATCAGGTGTAAGTACCATGATGATGTCTGCAGCCTTAACTGCTTCTGCTGTTGTCATAACCTTAAGACCAAGGTCTTCAACATGCTTCCATGATTTTGAACCTTCGTAAAGACCAACGATTACATTTACGCCGCTTTCGTGAAGGTTGAGTGCGTGAGCGTGACCCTGTGAACCAAAGCCGATGATAGCAACTGTTTTGCCGTCAAGTACGCTCAAATTACAATCTGATTCATAAAAAATTCTAGCTTCTGCCATTTTTATTTCCTCCAAAGAAATGTTATTTTTGATTTTTCTGCGGTCGGACAAGTTGTTCGACAACTGATTGGTTTATTTCTTAATTCACATTATATATCGTATGATGTCCTATGTCAATAGAAAATTTTTATTTTTTTCAAAGACCTTCTATTGCGTGCAGAATGTGGAGCCTCATTGCTGTCCTTGCACCCTCTGCGTTGCGTGCCTTTAGGAAGTCCATAATCAGCCTGTCGTCATTGAGATTGTCACGGTTTACATTCTCATCCTTTTGCATAACAATTACACCGTTTTTGATTGCATTGAAGATAATCGGCATAAACTGCTTTACAAAAGCATTGTGTGTTGCATTTGCGATACTTTCATGGAACTTTTGCTCTTCATATGTTCTGTCTTCGCCCGATTTTATCTTTGCTTCAACAGCTTCGCCGTACTTGCAAATAATGGCGATTTCCTCGTCTGTTGCTCGCTGTGCGGCATAATAGGCGCAATCCGGCTCAAACATCAATCTCATTTCAAACAGGTCATCAAGCCCACTGCTGATTTCGCCGAGGTCATTACTTTCAATTGTGGTGTTTGAGGTGACGAATGTGCCTTTGCCACGCTTGATTTCAAGTATTCCTCCAAGAGTCAAAATCCTGACAGCTTCACGCAGGGTAGAACGGCTAACACCGAGTTCGGAGGCAAAATCGTTTTCGTTTGGCAATTTGTCACCGACTGAAAAACGCCCCTCGTCCTCTATCATAGATTTGATTCTGTTTGCTGTAATATCCGATAATTTGCTTGTGTTTGACATAGCATCATCTCCTTTATGTATGATAATACCACAAAACAACAGACAAGTCAACAGGCTGTCAGACATCATATTTTTAAATTATTTTTGCAATAGCTATTGTAAATTGTGAACAAATGTTATAGAATGTAATTAATTCTAATATATAAGGCAGAAGGTGTAATAATGAATAAAGCCGTAAAGGTAAGATACTATATTGAATCGCTTTGCATTTACGATTTCAAGCAAGACGAGATTATAAACGCATTGTATGATTTGCTTAATTCTCTTGAGGACGAAACTGTTTTGACAAAGCAGAGCAGATTTTTCAATCTGTTGTCGTCACATCATTCGCTCAGGCATTATGTGTCAAAACTTATTTTGACAGATGACAATGTGTTTACCAAGGCAGCTGCGGCAGGCAAATGTGATGAACTTGACCCATCTATTCTTGACGGCGTAAAAGCTGATTTGGAAAAACTTGAGGTTATCGCTTCGATTTCGGCAGAGGATATTTATAAAGCAGAAGAGGACAGTGATATTGCGGATGTTCTCAAAACTATGCCAAAGTGGAATCCGAACGGCAGGGCAATGCTTCCTCTCACCGACAATTGGGCAGAACATATCGAGGACTTAAAGTCATTCCACAGAACGAACGGTTACGGTATGTTTGCAAAGTTTGTTGCGTTCACTTGGAGAAATGAGGAGTTTGTTCCGATTACGGCTATTGATTCCATTCGCTTGACCGACCTTAAAAATTATGAGGTTCAGCGTGGCAAGGTTGTTGACAATACGGTTGCTTTCATTTCTGATTTGCCGGCAAATAATGTTTTGCTTTATGGCGACAGAGGCACCGGCAAAAGCTCCACCGTTCACGCAATCCTCAATGAATATAAGGATAGAGGTTTGCGAATGATTGAGATTTCAAAGGGCGACATCAACGATTTGACTATGATTAGGGAAAAGATTTCCGACAGCCCGATGAAATTCATCATCTTTATTGATGATTTGAGTTTTGACAATCACGATGATTCGTTCGGTGAGCTAAAGGCGGCGCTTGAGGGCTCGCTCTCCGGCAGACAAAACAATACGCTGATATATGCAACATCAAACAGACGACATCTCATAAAGGAGAATTTTTCCGACCGTGAAAATGATGTCAACCGTTCCGATACTTTGCAGGAGGAACTCTCGCTTTCAGACAGATTCGGTCTTTCAATCACATTCATCAATCCTGACAAAAAGGATTTTGAAGATATTGTTCAAAAAATTGCAACCGACAGAGGACTTAAATCCGATATGGAAAAGATACTTTTCACCGCAGAACAGTGGGCAAGACGCAGAGGCGGTCGCTCTCCGAGATGTGCCCGTCAGTTTATCGACTATGTTGAAAGTTGTGAAAAGCGAAATATCGAATGGTAAAAATTTGAT
>ERZ1026862.1991-NODE-1991-length-11178-cov-20.499955_pt1 | contig 11178 bp, 9 predicted proteins | sample MGYA00380161_ERZ1026862 | MGnify/ENA primary metagenome ERZ1026862 (study PRJEB33269, sample SAMEA4719797) | human gut metagenome | biome: human-associated habitat; feature: organic feature; material: feces | place: Cameroon | collected 2013-10 ... | reverse complement strand
TGAAAATCTTGGAATTTTCAGGGTTGCATTACTGTTTATTTGTCAAAGATCAGTGATTCTTCGTTGCTGTTGTTCTCAGCGTCAACTCCAATATCATATCATGACCGCTTTCGTTTGTCAACAACTTTTTTAAAAACTTTTTTATCTTGAAAAACTTTCGTTTTTCGCGACAATCGATATCTTATCATACCTTGTCGGTATCTGTCAACAGCTTTTTCAAAAACTTTTTAAGTCTTATCGGAAGCTGTTTCGTTGTCTTGGCACTGCCGCAACAACGAAACTGAGTATATCACCCTATCTTCCACTTGTCAACACTGTTTTTTATTTTTTTCAAAAAATATCTACAATAGTTGAATTGTATATTCATTTGATGCATTTTTAAGACGAAGTGCTATCGTCTGTACAACACCTGCCACATCTTCGTTTACTTCCAGTAATAATACCAGTTCCTGTGTCTGTCCGGGTTCCAGTGTCTCCTCATAGGTAGACATGTCATTCGGCAGCATGGTAGTCAGCGCATTTGCTCTGATGCTGTCATTCACTGTAATAATATATCTGGAGTTCGTATTCAGCAGATCGATCTTCTCTTCCTGCTCTGTTCCATTCGTCAGATGAAATCTGAGTACCAGCAATTTCTTCCCCATGGATGCGTCCAGCGCAAAATAGTCATCCGCAGCCCCGTCCTCAGGGTAAGAATCTGCTACCATATAATCCTCATAGGTAATGCTGACACCTTCCGGCAGGCCAAAAAAATCTTCCATACTGGCAGTAATCTCTTCCTGCGCCGTGGGCATCGTCACTTCCGTGGTACCGGTGCTACCCGTCTCTTCCGCTTTTCCCTCTTCCTGTGATGCTTTTGTTGTTTCCTTTGCCGCTTCCTTTTCCAATTTGGCGATCACCACTTCGGGATCTACCAGGCGGCTGCGATTATTGGCATCGTATTTTAACAGTGTCACTGCCGCATATTCTCCAATCCGCTGGGATTCCTCTTCCGTCAGATCCGGGATCTCGTTGCCGCAGGCTGTCATGGATAACATCATTGCACATAATAAGGCTCCGCACACCATATTTTTATTACGTCCTGTCATAATTTTATTCCTTTTCTTCCTTCCTGTCCGTTGCATCACTCATTGCATTTCTTTTCCAGTATAATATAGATTCCGGCAATTACAAGAGCAATTACGCCTACCACGAAGAAAAGTATGGTCTTCTGCAGGATCGGTGCGCCCCAGTAATCATATAAAGCTATTTTACCACAAGTACATAGAGAAAGCACTAAGCCATAGATTCTGACGGGCTTATCCTTTTTCACGAAACCGGCAGTCACGCTTACCAGTGCGATCAGCATGATCAGAATGCTGTTGATCACAGGGATATTCGTCTTGACGATCAGTGCCATATAGGTCAGGAATATCACGATGATCAATTCTCTGTGTTTAAAATTCTTATAATATTTTTCCTGCAGGGTCAGCACCAGATAAGCCAGTACAAAAACAAACATACATAAATAAGTAATGTAGGAATTCCGATAGATCGGATTTGCCAGAGCGATCAGTGCTCCGATCTGTCCGATCAGGACGGATACATTAAATACGAGGATTCCCTTGTTCCGCATACAATTCACATTATTGAACAGCAGAATGCTCACGAAGAGAATTCCGGAAAATGCCGGCAGTTTTATCATAGGCATCAAATGCGACAGAGCAAAAAATGCCAGTGAAAAAGTCAGCACGATCTCCTGGTAGGTACTCCATTCATGCACAAGGAACATACTGAGGATCGTTCCTGCCAAAAGCACATAAGCATAGGGGATCTCCTTCCCGTTCATCAGAAGCAGGATACAATATACCGTAGTAAGGATGGCATCCAGTGCCGCAAGGCCCCCTTTTGCCAGGCGTGACAGTACTTTTACTGCTATCAGCAATACCGTAGCGCAGATCACGATCCCCCAATCATTCTCTATTACTGAAAATCCACAGAAAGTCACGAAACTGAAGAAATAGCAGGGAAGCCATTTCTGCCACCCCTTTTCCGCCTTCCGCAAAGCGATCACAGTCAGTATTGTGATAACAAATGCGATTCCGGTCAGGGCAAAAATGCCAATATATCCATCCGTCTCTGCTGCTCTCCAATAATCATCCATACCGGCACCCGTCATAATTCCGGATACCAGAATAAATGCAATGTAAATAGCAAGCAATCCTCCACTTTTCACCACACGTCCGGTCTGCTTTTCTATTTGCGCATAACGGCTCTGTACGACAAGTACCAGATGTGCTATCAGGAAAAACACACTATAAGCTACAACCGCAACACCAACCGACATGCCCTGTGTCCACACAATACAGCCTACAGCCGTCGGGAACAGCATTGTGGTACTGGCAAGCAGGATCAGCTGTGATGCTGTATGGAATCTGTGCACCGGTACACAGGCGCACAATATACTCAGGATCAGGATCAATCCCATTACCATCAGGACCTCCGCCATCGATAACCCGGAGGACATGGATAGTGGGTAAGCACAGAGCCAGCAGGAAGCAATTCCCAGCAGTCTATGGATCAGCGAATCCCGTTTTCGGCTCAACAATACCGCGCCTACAGTGATCACACCAATGATCAATGCTGCGGGAAGCATCCCGAAATTATGTAAGGACAGCGTATTGATCATGGTGGACAGATACAAAGCCGCCATACCGATCGCCGAAAATATCTGTGCAAGCTTCGGTAATTTTCTCCGGATCAACAGCTCTGCCAGCAGCACTACGCCCAGGGATACCACATACAGAGAGATTCCCTTGATCCATCCGTTCATAAAATACATTCCCATCAGCACCAGAGCTGTCAGGATAAATACGCCTCCCACCACAGAGAGAGCAATGGTTCCAATGAGATATTCCGCATTCTGCTTTTTCTTCGTCCCCGGCACTACTGTCTCTGCTGCCGGTTGTGTGGAGAACTGCCCTGACGGTTGTGCAGTAACCTGTCCTGCCGGTTGCCCAGTGAACTGTCCTGTCTGTTGCTCAGTGAACTGCCCTGACGACTGTTCCTGCATGGGTTCCTGTGTGGTAGGCTGTACGGTCTCCTGCACCCGCCCTGCGGCAGCACTTTCTGCTCTTTCCGCATTCAGTTGCTGTCTCTGGTGCCAGTATTCCACACTTTTATCCAGCTCTGCCTGCAACTGCTCCACGTACTGTGGCTGCTTCTGTATTCTCGGGATCAGCTGCTGTACATACTGTGTAAAGATCGGGTCCTTGGACTGCATCAGGTATTCCCTTGCCTGCTGCTCCAAAAGCTTTGCCCTGTCCTGCTGTGTATTCTGTTCCATATAATATCCTCCCGCATTGTATGATCTATTGCGTCATGTATGTTTTGTATCCCTCCATGTCCTGTCTGTGACAGTCCGCATGGATCAAAATACCGTCTTCCCTGTACTCCGTAGAAAAAACCTGCGCCTCTTCCATAAGATAGGAAGCTACATTCCCCGCGCTGTACGGTATCAGGAAAGTACAATCCACATTGTCCGCATAGACCTGCTGCTCAATGGCTTCTGCCAGTTCACGGATACCGGTATTCTGCCCTGCGGCGAGATACCAGTGCTCCTGTCTCTTCTGCGGCAGTGGTTCCATGCCGCATTTGTCTGCTTTATTATACACCACAATCTGCGGAATGTCACCTGCTCCCAGTTCCTTCAGAGTATCGGCAGTGACCTGCATCTGCTGTCTGTAATTTTCATCGGAAAAATCCACCACCTGGACCAGCAGATCTGCGTATTTTACCTCTTCCAGGGTCGAGCGGAATGCCTTTACCAGACCGTGAGGCAGCTTATGAATAAATCCAACCGTATCCGTCAGGAAAAACGGCTTATTGTGCCCCGTATCTATACTGCGGACGCTGGTCTCCAATGTGGCGAACAGCATATCTTTTTCCATAACTGTCTTCTCCGGAAGTTCTCCGAACTGTTCCACCATGCGGTTCAGGATCGTAGACTTTCCCGCATTGGTATAGCCCACCAGCGCCACCTGCGGAGTCCGGGACTGCTGTCTTTTCCTGCGCTGCACATCCCGGGTCCTGCTGACATCCTCCAGTTCCTTTTTCAGTTCCGTGATCCGGTGTTCGATCTTACGTCTGTCCAGTTCCAGCTTCTTCTCACCGGTACCCTTGTTACTCATGCTGCCGCTGGCGCCGCCCTGACGGCTCAGTGCATCGTACATGCCCACCAGTCTCGGAAGCATGTATTGCAGTCTCGCTGTCTCCACCTGCAGTTTGGCTTCTCTGGTCTGTGCCCGTATGGCAAATATGTCAAGGATCAGATTCGTACGATCAATAACGGTAAGCTCCAGCTCCTTGCCCAGGTTACGTACCTGCGAAGGTGTCAGGGAATTGTCGAATACAACCTCCTGCGCACCTCTCTCCTCCGCCAGTCTGCGTACCTCAGCCACCTTGCCCGTTCCGATATACAATGCTTTGTTCACATGATCCAGCCGTTGTACGATCTGGCCCACGACTTCCTTCTCCGCGGCTTCTGCCAGACTTGCCAGTTCTTCCATGGAATGTTCAAAATCCGCTTCTTCCCCGATGTCCACACCGACTAACAGCACCTTTACCGGTGCCTCCTGCATCTGTTCTTCCCTCATATAAAAATATATCCTTTTATAATCATTATTTTGTCTCTAATTCAAACCAGAATTCCACACCGTTGGTATAATTGATCACACCGTAAGGCTGGTTCATGGAATCCATGATCGCCTTCACGATGGACAGTCCCACACCGCTACCGCCGTATTCTCTGGTTCTGGCTTTATCTACTTTATAAAATTTCTCCCAGATGTGGCCGATAGAATCCTCCGGGATCGGCTTGCCGGTATTAAATACCGATACCCTCACTTTTCCTGCCTTCTGTTCCATTTTGACATCGATGATCTTATCACCCTCGCAGTGGTTCACAGCGTTGGAGAAAAAGTTCATAAATACTTCTTCTATTTTAAATTCATCCGCCCAGGCATAGATGGGAGGATACCCTTCCATCCGCACCGTGATATCGTTCTGTTTAGTCAGGATCGCCGCCGACTGGATATAATTTTTCACCAGTGCCGTAATGTCGAAACGCTCCATAGCTACCACATCGTTGCCGAATTCCAGCTGGTTCAGCGTCAGAAGCTTTTTCACCATGTTGTTCATCTTCGCCGCTTCATCCACGATGACATCACAGTAGAACTGTCTGCTCTCGGGATCATCATTGACGCCCTCCTGCAGTCCTTCCGCATAGCCCTGGATCAGAGCGATGGGAGTCTTCAGTTCATGGGAGACATTCGCCAGGAACTCCTTACGCATTTCATCGACAGCTTCCTTTTTCTCCACATCCCGCTGCAGCTCATTATTCGCAGTCTTCAGTTCCGAAATCGTCTGTTCCAGGGAATCGGACAGTTTATTAATGTTCTCTCCCAGCAGATCGATCTCATTGTGAGCCCTGCCCTGATATTTTGCTTCAAAATCCAGCTGTACCATCCGCTGTGAGATATCGTTCAGCTCCAGGATCGGCTTCGTCACACGTCTGGAGACAAACCAGATAATAATACCACCCGCCAGTGCTCCCAGACAGCCGATCATCATATAAAACCGATTGGCGATTCTGGCACTCTCCTGAATACTGGAGAGCGGTGTCTGCATGATAAAAGAGATTCCGGTGTTCAGCCTGCCGTAGATCTCTAAATATTCCTTATTCTCCTGCCCGGTTCTCTGGATCACATAGTCATCACCGTTCTCGATGATCCGCTCATTATCCGGAAACGTTCCGAAGCCGAACACATAGCCGATCAGACGATTCTCCAGTCTCTCACCGCCGTTGATGGATACATATTTCATGTTGGAATTCACGTCCATGACACATACTGTCATGTTATAGCTTCTGCATACGTCATCCAGCTCCCTGGCGAATTCCTCGGATCCATAGCTGTCGCTCTCCGCCGCCTGCTTGATCGTCTCATAAGCATCGTGAATGACATCCAGCTTACTCTGCATATAGACTCTGCCTAAAAACATGTAATTCAGCAGCAGGCACAAAAGGATCGTCCCGATCATCAGCCCGATAAATATCCAGGCGAACTGTCCTCTGATAGAATGCACTTTTTTCTTCTGCTGTTTATTCCGTTGTTTCATCCATTTTGTACCCCATTCCCCATATGGTCTTGATGAGATTGCCTTCCTCGCCCAGCTTGCTACGCAGCTTCTTCACATGGGTATCAATGGTACGGGCATCCCCGAAGTAATCATAGTTCCATACGTTGTTCAGTATCTTTTCTCTGGACAGGGCAATTCCCTTATTTTCCATAAAATAGGTCAGAAGCTCGAATTCTTTATAGCTTAAGTCCACATCTTTGCCGTCTATGATCACGCGGTGTGCTGTCTTATCCACCGTGATCCCGCCACAGGTCAGTGCTTCGTCCTGCCCTAACTGGTTCGTCCTGCGTAGGATCGCTTCCACCCGCGCCACCAGGATCTTGGGGCTGAAGGGTTTGGAAATATACTCGTCCACTCCCAGCTGGAAACCCTGCAGCTCGTCTCTCTCATCCCCACGGGCTGTCAGCATAATAATAGGAACTTTAGAATTCACGCGGATCTCCCGGCATACCTGCCAGCCATCCATTTTCGGCATCATCACATCCAGAATGATCAGTGCAATATCCTTATCCTTATAAAAAATATCCAATGCCTCCTCGCCGTCTCCGGCCTCCAGCACCTCAAAATTACTCTTCACCAGGAAATCCCGGACCAGCTTACGCATCCTGCTCTCATCATCTACTACCAGTATTTTCAGTCTGTCCATACACACCCTCACCTTTCTGTTGTAAGACATAGTATAGCGCGAAAATATGTCAATTCTGTGAAACTTCGGTCTCCGTATTTCCTGTGTTTTCTATATGTAGTTCTCTCTCTTTTTCCCTCACCGTCTGCTCTCTCCGGGTCAGCTCCTGTTCCCAGGAAGCGTATTTATTCTGAAGATTCCGCTCGTAATTCAGGATATTGGGCTGGTCGGAATTCAATGTGATCACAAACATGGCAATGATCGCCACAATCATCACGATATTCATGATCACTGACAGGTGGAGGCCCGCCTTTTTGCCCCCGTCTTCCGGCATCGGCTGGATCCGTCTTCTGGCAGGGGACGTCTTCGTCCTGACATTGGCAAAGCTCGTCCACAGAGGGATCGGTGGTACCTCCTCCCCCAGTTCTTCTTCCCGGGCGCGCAGCTCTCCCTGCAGCTCCCTGAGGTACTCCAGTCCCACCGGGGTGCGGAACACCCGGTCTTCCAGCGCTTTTTTATAAATGGCAAGAACCGACTGCATATCCGCATGATCAATCCGCTTATCCAGATAGGCGATCTTCTGCCGTTCCTGCTCCGCAAGTCCGGCATCCTTCTCGGAATAGAAGGCAAAGCCGGACACTACATGTTCTCTCTGTTCTACATCCATTTATAGATTTTCCTCCGTTGTATCTGCCGCATTCTGCAGTAAGATATGCTCTCCCTGCACCAGGGGATAATGCACGGGAATCTCCCCATCCAGGTTCTCCCGGTACATATCTACGGCTGTGATCTGGTGGTTCTCATAGGTAGTGTAATAATAAATTCCCCTGTCTGCATTGCAGCAGGAAGTATAAATGGTGATCTCATACTTACCGTTTTCCAGACGGCAGCACCCTCTCGTCTGAGCCACACTTCCTAAGATATGGAAAAACTGACTGACGCTTTCAGACTCCGAGGTCCCCGATACAGAATTCATTTTCGTAAAAGCCACCCGGACAAAACGGGAGGCAGAGGACAGATCGCCGGGCAGCCCCATAGCTCCCATGCCACGGCTGTACGGTTGCAGCTGAAGCTGCTCTGAGAAACGGTTCACCGGCTGGTCCGGAGACAGATAGCTGTAATCATTCAACCGGAACAGTTGCTTGTCAAAGGGAGGATTGTTCGTCAATACTCCTACGGGATTATCATAGATGTTCAGTCCCTCCTCGACCGCCTCTATCGTGATCGCCTCGTCCCTGTCCGCCAGTATCCAATGCAGCTGTGATGTCGGAAACTGCTCGCTGAACCGTGTATCCACCAGATTGATGTGGGCTAACAGCGTCCGTGCTTCCTGCACCGTAGCACACTGTCCCAGGATCCAGGGAATGAACTCGAACTGTGCGATATTGTCTCTGCCCTCCTTGGGCTTACGATATACAGCGTTGCCTGCGAAATTAAGACCTGCCATGCCCAGGCCCTTCTCATTGACCGCATCATAATACAGCGGATAATCCCCTACCATATGAGCGATACCGATCATGGCATAATGCTCAGTCAGTGCATTCTGATGCCGTAACTGAAAAGAATAATTACGCGGTGTCACCACCACTTCTTCTCCATAATTAAATTCATAATCAAAAGTTCTGCCAAAATAAAAATCCTGCGATCTATAAGTTGCTGCTGTGCACATAGTGATCTCCTTTACTGTTTTCAGATCAATGTAGATTACTCTTAGTCTATAGCATTTGCAGAATGATTGCAAGTATGCAGGGATACTTATCCCACTTGCCCACTTGACATTTTTCGTGTCTGTATGCACAATAAAAATATAAAAACTCAGTTAGATGCTTGGCTTACATTCTTCAGCAGGGATGATCCAGCCACTATTGTGCAACTTATTACTGAATATCCGGAATTTAAGCCAATGTATGAGACAATTTATCGAACGTGTCTGGATATGGAGAAAGTTATGGGATTCTTTTCACAGGAATTAAAGGTAATGGATGACAATACCGTGAAATATATGGTAGATACATTAAGTGCGGAAGTTGATACATTAACGCAGCAAAAAGAAGTTCTCAGCAAAGAGAATGAGGCTTTAATCAAGGACAATGAAATTCTGAAGCAGAAACTTGCTGAATTAGAAGCACAACTCTCAAAAGAAGACATAGTAAAAACGGTTGACGAAAATCTGCCGTTGTGATAACATTTAGTCGCAAAAAGAGTGTTGCCGTACAGCAACGGTTCGCCTTAGTTTTTAGTTCTAAAAAGCAACTTGTACCTTTGGTGGAGGCGGTTGCTTTTTTAATGCTTTCGTTTCTGACTGGTCTGCACTCAAAAAGGTTCCACCGGAATCTCCGGTGGAACCTTTTTATGTTAGTTTTTACACAACTAATTGTAATAATGTTTTGGATTAATCTGTGGTTAAGATTACTGTAACAGAGACAGTACACCCTGGTTAGACTGGTTAGCCTGAGCCAACATAGCCTGACCTGCCTGGGACAGGATGTTGTTGTTGGAGTACTTAACCATCTCAGTAGCCATATCGGTATCACGGATCTGGCTCTCTGCGCTGGTGGTATTCTCTACAACGTTATCCAGGTTGCTGATGGTGTGCTCCAGACGGTTCTGAACAGCACCAAGTGCGGAACGCTGGGTAGATACTTTCTGAATTGCCGCTTTAATAGTCTCAATTGCATCCAGTGCGTTGCTATCATCTGCTCCATTAACTTTCAATCCATCAACACCAATTCCCTTTGCGCTCATTGCATCAATAGAAATGGTGATCTGGTTATTGCTGGTTGCGTCAGCGCCAACATGTAAGCTTAACTCAAGTGCTGTCGTCTTATTGGCCTTAGCTGCTACGTAATCAGTAAGATCATTACTTGTCAACGCGACAGAACCTGCTGCATCTTTATATAAAGTCTTTCCAGATTTCATAGAAACATTACCGGCTTTATCAACATCAAAGTATGACTCCAAGCCATTTTCAGAGATCTTGTTTCCATTTGCATCATATAAAGTGGGTTTTCCACCTGCAACAAACGTATAATCGCTTCCAGCCTCCGCACTGTTTTTACCATATTTTGCAGAAATTGTAATCGTATTTCCTGCTGCGGGAGTTCCATCAATATCAACCAATGCCAGTAATTCATCATTTGCCTCGGTAACACCCTTATACCACTTGCTTTCAGCAGCATTATATGTATAAGTTGTGTCAGCTGTAGGTAATGTTGCGTTAGCTTTAAGTGTAGCTTTTACAGCTGCATTGCTAGAAGTCACATCTGATGTAACCTCTGTGTACAGCTTAGTTTCAGGATCTGCTGAGAGAACATTCTTCAGCTCAGTTGCATCTGTAATCTCTGTTCCGTCTGCTTTGTAAATCTTAGTTCCTGTTTTGATTGCAGCATCTGCCTCCACAGCATCAGCTGCATAGACACTTGTCATTGCCTTTCCTGCTGCAGTATTACCCTTTAACAAATAAGTCTCGTTAAATTTAGTGGTCTCTGCAACACGATCAATTTCAGTGGTTAACTGATCAATTTCATTCTGAATGTAATCACGATCATCAACAGAGTTGGTACCGTTAGCTGCCTTAACTGCCAGCTCGTTCATTCTCTGCAGCATATCCTGAACTTCGTTCAATGCACCTTCAGCAGTCTGTACAGTGGAGATACCATCCTGAGCATTGCTGGAAGCCTGTGTCAGACCTCTAATCTGCTTTCTCATCTTCTCACTGATGGACAGGCCTGCTGCATCATCAGCTGCACGGTTGATCTTGTAACCGGAAGACAGTTTCTCGGTGGACTTTGCCTGAGAAGCGGTGGTTAATCCTAACATTCTGTTAGAGTTCATAGCTGTTAAGTTGTGTTGTACTACCATAATAATTTACCTCCATGTGTAAAAAAGTGTTGCAGATACATCCGTTTATCTGCGGTGTGTGGTTAATAGTTACTGCGGCCCTAGGATTCCGCATTGTTAGCAAGCTTTTGTCCCACAGTATCTAAAGTTATTTGTTCTGTACGATCACGACGTTGGATTTTTTCTTCTTGGCGGTACCTTCCGGATTCTTGTAATACTTCGGGATCGTCGCCAGAAGCTCCGGATCCTGGATCCGTTTTTCAATGGCCTTACTTCGTACGATGTTCACATCCTTGGGAGCGTCGATCATGATACGTGTCTGTCCGCCGCTGCTTCCCAGAAATACAATCTTCACATCGTCTCCGATCATCAGAAACTCTTCATCTCTCACCGATAATCTCAGCATAGCCATTCCTCCTTGAATCGATTATTTCCTTATAATTTGCTGTGTTTTGGAAATACTGATCGTAATGTAACAAACTTGATATTGTGTTACCTTTTTGCTTTCACATAGTATATCGGTACGCTCGCAGAAA
>ERZ1026862.1988-NODE-1988-length-11181-cov-38.333184_pt1 | contig 11181 bp, 24 predicted proteins | sample MGYA00380161_ERZ1026862 | MGnify/ENA primary metagenome ERZ1026862 (study PRJEB33269, sample SAMEA4719797) | human gut metagenome | biome: human-associated habitat; feature: organic feature; material: feces | place: Cameroon | collected 2013-10 ... | reverse complement strand
CCCGAAATAAAGGCTGTTCAACTGACCCCCAAACATCAATCTCCTTATCTAAGAAAGTTGACTTGTTGATAATTTTAATTTCGTTCATTTTGCTTACTTTTTTGAACGTTAAACTATACAGACACATAAAGGGCGTACTGTTACCCTTTGTTCAATTCCAGTAAGCTAAAGGAACGCACACACCATTACAATGTATGCAAGGGACAATACGCCTATATCGTATTTCTTTAGAGAAGTCAGAGCATAAAAAATGCCCTTCCATATACTGAAAGAGCTTCTCAATCTCAATCAGCTTACTTTTATTGAACGCCGCAAAATTAAAAAGAAATCTGCGAACCACCAAACTTTTCTCCAACTATTTTTGGTTTTAATAGAAATAAATTGATATTAATAGTATTTAATAGCTTTCTTGCTAAGAACCAACGATTTTACGTCTTTCGACCGAACAGAAGCTGAAACACCTTCTTGCCTTTGACTGTTATCCACGTCCGCACTCCAGCGTGGTCACTGCTTATGCTTTTGAAGTCTTTCAATTCAAACAAATCATTTGCATATTTAGCAATCGGTCTCAGCTCACCTTTTGGTGTACGATAAATGTACCCTTTATCAATGAGAATCTTTATAAACTCACCTTGTTTCAAACCAAGTTCCTTTGCTGTATCACGAAAACCAGTAAGCAACGAACGCTCAACAAGTTCATCGAAGTATTGTGCTTTTGGTTGCATTTCCTGATTCTTTGCTTCAAGGGCTTTCTTTTCCTTTTGCTCTTCTATCCACCTTTCAGCACGTTTAATAGGGTCTTCTATCTGGTATGAGGCAACCATACTCTCTCTTGCAATCTTCTCGCACTCAATAAAGTATTTACGAGCAAGGCGACCTTTATCATTATTCTCAACCATTGAAAGCTCCTTTGCCATATCAACGGAAAGGGCATATTCGGTTATTGTTGTAGCACCAGTTTCTCGTTTAATAACTTTATTAAATGAGCAAAAGTCTTGGTTCTCAACGAATCCATACTTCTCGATACGGTTCTGAATCCAGTTTGCAAACTGCTGCTTGCTCTCCAAGAACTGATGTAACTCTCTCGCATTGACGGCACGTTTGCCGTTATACTCTGTAATTTTGATTATTTCTTCCATATACTTTTTAATTTATTTTTTTCTTTTAGAAGGGAGCAGCAGCCGAGACCGCCGCCCCCAAGAGATACAACATATATCATTTTGGTAAAATGAGAATTGGCTGTTTACAATAAAGTATTGGGGATGCAAACATTCTGTGATTCCACATTTCAAAGTGCCAAAAATCAAGGCACTCTTGAACTGTTATCTCAGATAGCTTCTTCTTTGTGTACTTAGAGCAAGCATTCCCATACGAAATCAGATTACGCATATCTTCTCTATCCATACCTCACGCTCCTTTTTTAAATCTCTTTGCGCCATCTTTGAGTTCGCAGAAGCCATCCTCCTCACGAAGATTATAGAGAGCTTGCGTTTCCTCTGGCATACTATAGAAAGCCGAAATGCGAGCCTTCTTAGCATTGATAGGGTCATAGATAGTTCTTGTTATATCAGACCATACAGCGAGAACTTTCTTGTCATTGACGATATTATCACGGAACTTCTCTGCTTCATCGTGCATGATGTCGTATAAGCAGTTATCCGCTTGTGTGAATGCCATCTTTGCCCGATGATTCTCATAGCTTGGAGCAATATCAACTCCATACTCCCTTTCCGTAACCTCCATAACGTGTATATGGGTATCATTAATCTGCTGTACAAGGTCCTGAATGGTGATAGCATAAGAACAGAGATAAGGGTTATACTTGCATTTAAGATTGCGAAGCTTATCTTCAATCATCTTTCGTAACTTCTCAACCTTATCCTTAATCAAATCCCAGAGATAAGTAGAATACTCGTTATAGTAATCCTCATCCATGTGTCGCTCATACAGCTTCATCGTATCACGGATGGATTTCTGACAATCGGTAAAATGCTTTTTAAGATTAAACTTAAACACTTTCTTCTTATCGAAGACCTCCTTAGAAATAAGAAGGAAGTTATCTACCAATATAAACTCCATATAGCAGCTTTGGCAGAGAGTAGAATAAGCGTAATCAAGGGCTTTCTGAATCTGTTCATTATCAATACCGCTCGGCACATAGATAACGGCTTTATAGCCCGAAACGTCCGTTTCTACATATCTTCCCTTATCCATCTTGCAACCATTGTGATTGCTTAATAACATAGGTGCTTGCATACTCTACTCCTCCTTATCATTATTGCCTTGAATCAAGCAGCCGAAGGCGATACCCACAGCGCATATAATAAACATAAATAAAACAAAGCTCATACCTTATCCCTCCTTTTCTTTTAAGAACCGCACGAGGCAGTTGTAATTCTGACTAAGGCTGTTGAGAATCTTAATTTGCTCATCACGAGCCAAATCCTCGAACTGTACCATTTTATCATTCTTATCCTTTATAGTCATACCGCAAAGGTTGCCATCAACTTCAAGTATGACTTTTAGACTAATATCTTTCTTATCCATATACTATATACTGATTAAATGATTATTTTTTGCGATTTTCCTCTCCTTTATTGTGTTCAACGTTGGCTTTCTTATAGCCTTTCTTATAGCCCTTTATGAATGCTTCAGAACAAACCTTAAACATTGGCTCTGGGCAAGGATAATGGTTACACTTACCGCAGGAACGGTCTTTACCGTTCGCCCAGCGAGCCTTTTTATCTAAACTTATTTTTGTCATAATCTATAAATTTACAATGATTACTCCATTGTCAAGCAATACGCAACCCATTACAAAAAGAATTGCGAGGAATGCCGTAACGCCTAACCTTTCGCTAAGAGTGATAACACCTTCTATCTTTCCGCTTATCGCTCCAATAGCGGTAACGCTACTAAATGCGATAACTATTGCGCCTATAACGATTAATACTTCTCCTGTTCCCATTTTTCAACCTTCCATTCTTCTGTAATATCCATCTGTTCACGATATTCCTCTACAGCCTTGGTAAAATAAGGAGAGATATTCAAATCCTTAACGAAAGAGGTGATAGTTTCCGTCTGATGATAATTATCACCTTGCACCCATCCATCATCCTCTCTCACGAAACAGAAGACAGCAAAGCAAGATTTCTGCTCGCCCGTCTCGTTATCCAATATCTGTTGTCTTCTTGCACAAAACTTCATTGTTCGGTCATTATTGAATAACTCGTAACCATCCCCCGTTCGTTGAGCAAAGGGCACTTCGCCCTTTGCTTCTATGATAAACTTCTTTTCTTCAATCTCTTCCATCATTATGTATTAAAAACCACTGAATAAGTCTCATCTTTGCCATAAACCACATCTACGTTGAGAAGATTGTTAAGTCTGAATCCCATAGTCCAACTGAACCAAAGATACCCTAGTTTTTCGGCAACCTTGATAGCTGTGTCGGCATATTTCTTTGCATCACCTTTAAAAGGATGAGAGCCGTAGTAAGAATAACCATTATCATAGACTGTCTTAAACACCTGACCCTCAGGCAATTCATACTTACAGAAATCATCATAAGGAAGGATATTCCCATCTACCTCAAAGCAAATCTGCTTATAATCAAGGAAGGAAACAAACCCTTTATCATTGATAGTAAGATTGCTTCTTTTAAAGACAGCTAAGGCATCTTCCTCTTCCTTTTTATTAAGAATGCGATAATTAGTAAAAACTATCTCGCACCCGATTTTCTGCGGAACAAAATCAACGATAGCAATAAGTGGGCTAAAATTGCAATATGAGCCAGATTTTGCCATTCCTTGCTCCTTTAAGAATTGTTCACTATCATACTTATTGAGATACACGATAGCCAAAGGAAACTTTTTCCTAAATACTACGTTTAAATTCTTAAATTCTACGAACATAGCCTACGTTTTAATACATGTCGTTTTCACTAAAACCATTGATAAAGATTAGCTTCTTATCATGGTCTATCTCCATATCTTGAGCGCAAGCCCAATTCAAACAATGATTCAGCTCATCTTCGAAAGTCCCCATAAACGAACCTCCTGGTCGATGAATTTTTCGTTCACCATCACGTACAAGCTCTCTACTACCAGCACCCTTCCAAGCGAAGCCAGCCATCCAGCGAACCTTGTAATCTGGGTATTTAGCTACCTCTTCTCTTACTTTTTCATTGCTACACAAATTAAAATTTACTACATTTCCCATTGTATTGTATCTCCTATTTTTATGGGCAGCTATTACGCTGCCCGATTAATAACTAAAGTCCTTCTTTCATTAATTCAATGCCGTGCTTCACACCTTCAAGGTAACGAACTGCCTCGCTAGCATTTCCTATATTTTTGATAGGATTCTCACCTACGAGGATGAGCCACCCGTCTGAATGTAACTTAGCTGTGACTATTACCTTACCATAAGCAGCATTAATCTGATTGACAAGATTCTCAACACCTTTTGTACTAACTGCTACTGCCATAATTGTATCTCCTATATTTAAACGTTAATTATTTCTTCTTCATACATTCTTTCACTGCGTATTGGCTTTTGAGAAGGCATTGTGTTGCATTCAAGCCTTTCAGAGGAATAAAATACTCTACGATAGCATTCCAACGTCCTCTAAACGTACCCGAACCCTTTGCGTTGGCGATAAAGGAATCCTCTGTAGATTCACCTACCAAAGCACCTGAGTACTTAGTAATAACCTCGCCCGTATATTTATTGATAATTGTAATCATTGTCGTATCTCCTTATTTAATTCCAAAAGATTCAAACTCTGCTTTCAATACCTTATCAAACTCTGAGAGGTCATTAATGAAAAGTCCTCTTGCAAAATGCAAATTTGCTTCATAAAACGCTTCTGCGCTATTAAGCTTGTAAAGTGCAAGACTTTTTGCGACCTCCTTCATTGTAATAGTCTTTGTTCCCATTGTCGTATCTTTTAATTGTTAAACCTAATTATTAATTATCTACACCGCAAAATTAATAATTTCTTTTGAAATCACCAAATTTTCCCAGCGTTTTTATTATTATTTTAATAGAAATTAATACAAAATCAAGAAAATCTGATATTTTTACACAGAAAACTTATCTTTTATCCATTTTTCGATGGTTAAGATAAAGTCGTCCAATGAGCGGCAAATGCTGTACTGAAAGCCTAACCGCTCAACATCAGACTGAAATTTGGCTTGCAAATCAGATTGATATCCGCTCTTCGTTTTAACTTCCACAAATAGGACATTTCCTTTTGCTATAATAATAAGGTCGGAGAAGCCAGCCAAAACACCCTCACCTTTCATTATCTTTGCCTCAAGCGCACTTCGTTGTCCTCCGTTAGGGATGGCAGCAATGATGTAATGGGGATATTGCAAGCGAAACCACTTCACCATTTGAATCTGAATCTGCGATTCAATGTGCCGTGGTTTGCTTCTGCCTTTCTTCTGGCTCTCCTTCTTTAAAAGCTCATCGTACTTCATTATTGCATTTCTTTAGCCTTAATATCCTTAACAAAAAATTCAATCATACGTTCATAATATTCTCTTCTTTCAAGATACTTCGTACAGTTAATCTTTCGCTTACATAAATCCACATTATTTTGAGCCAACAAATACTTATAGATGTAGAGCATCTTCAAATCATCAGTTCTGATAAACGCCAAGGTCTTTTCTTCGTAAGCCTTTTCAAGCTGCCTATTGATTTCTTTCAACTCTTCGTTCTTTTTGATAAGGCGGAGAATCTTTTTCTGTAAGCGATAGACGAATATCCACATAGCGATAAAAGGCAAGAACAATATCGCCGCCGACCAGCCATCCTTCACCGCACTATTGATACAGCATCCTATCAGAAAGAATGCACACAGCAGCTCTGTATGAGAACCGCACCAAGATAAAATCTTCTTCATATTGATATATTATTTATCAGTTTCTAATTTTGATACCTCGCTATTGAAGTACTTACGCATACCTTCGTAAATCTTCAACTGACGAGAAAGTTCTTTGTTCTTTCTGAGAAGCTCATCACGCTCAGCAACGACCTTCTCGTAATCATTGTGTCTGTTGTTTAATTTATTAAGCAACTCACCTTGCTCTTTGACCTTCTTCTGGTAACGAGTTAGCCTAGTTTGCATCTTCGAGTAGTTTTCTAACACTCTAAGCACCACTCTTTCGTAAGGTACATCATTATTATACTTAGTTTCTTTCATTCTTATTCTCCTTTCTTTTTTTGGGTGTTTTCAAACATAGGATATTTCGCTATCTGAGTGATAACGATTTTTTCGACATCACGCTGCTCCTTGGTCTTCATCCATAGCAAGCAAGGACGGCTCTCGGGCATTGCAAGAGACGTAATCAGCCCTAACATTTCATCGTAGCTAAGCTCACCGCTACTTTTATCTCCTTGAAAGACCTCGAAGTAGCCATCATCATACTGTTTAATAGTTATATCTGTCATAGTTATAAATGTTTTTTAGCCTTTTCATATACACTAATGATATACTCATCGGTTACGACTTCGTTATTCAATCCATAGCGGAAGAACTGCTCCTTAGACAAAGAGCTAACCCCATACTCTCTTGCGATTGTGGAGATACCCCGAAGAGAGCCTGTTTCTTTGAAATTGGCAACAACCTCCTTAACATAGCTGACGAACTTCTTGCATTGAATATTAGAGAAAGATGATTCATTGTCTCCTTTTACATCAGCAACAGATTTATTATCATTCTGTTCGACTGTATTATCAGAACAAAAGACCTCTATCTTTTCGTTTGCGCTATCCATGATAGCCTTAATAGATTCAAGCATTCCGTTAGCTTTAGTTAAATCCATAAGTATTCTGCTATATCGTTTACCGCTCTCAGCATTTTTAGCTTTGAGTTGTTCGTATCTATCCTTATAATCGATATTAGACTGAATACCCACACCGCTGTAGCGATTAAGCATATTACGATACAGAATATCCTTCTGCTCTATCTTCTTTTTCAACTCTTCGTTTTCCTTTTTGAGAGCATCGCACTCAGCTTGCTTCTTATCGAAGTTTTGCATAATTGTTTTTACCTGTAAATTTGCTGGTAAATCCTTATTAAATTTCGTCATAACGTATTCATTTTTATATATCAAGAAAGATACAATTAAGGTAAAGCTACTTCACCTCTTCTGTATTTCTCCCAAAACTCTTTATCGTACCTAACTCCTTTTTTGAACCGATGTCCGATAGTGTTACCTTTCTCGAATCTACAGCCGTAGTTGTTGCCCTTCTTAAAAGAAAACCTTTTGCTGCTTGCCTTAGAAACGATATTCGCCACCTTTATAGTTGCTAATTTCTTAGAGTAGAGCCATCTTTCATTTTTCCTCAACCCAAGAGAGCGGGCTTTGTTTTTAACCTGCCTTATTTTACAACAGAACTCTTCGGCAACTTCCTCGTTTGTGTGAAAAGGGAAGTACTCTCGGAATCTTCGTTCTTCGTCTTCGCTCCAATATCGGTAACTACCACGATAACGAATATCTCCGAATTTAGCAACAAATCTTGGCGATGCGGTTTTTGCTCCTTTCCCCTTCAATCTCTTTCGGACAGTTTCGTAAGGTATTTCTACTTTCTTACTGATTTCACGAATCGTAAGACCCTGTGCGTATAGAGCCAACAATCCATCATCTATAGAATGAGGATATTTAAGTACACAACAGCCTTTATCGCTTACTCCCATGTCAGTGTCTTTAATTGTTCGATACTCTGATAAGAGATTTTGCATTTCTTATTCTCATAGCAACCATCTTTTGCAAGGGCGTTCCAAAGTGCATTGAGACTAATACCAATCTTTCCCTTATCATATTTAAGATAAATCTCTGGGCAAGTAAGGAAAGGTTCAGGTTTCTTGTCTTTTAACTGAACCACAACAACCCTTTTTGCCCTTGTCGGTCTATTATTCAGTCCTATCATGTATTCACCTCGCTTTCTATCTGTTTTTGCGACTCACGGATAAGCAAGTCAAGCACCTTGCTGATAATGTTAGGGTTCTTTACAACATAAGTTCCCACATTGGTTACGAGGTCTATTTTTACCACCATTCCGTTATTTCGCAACAGCTTATATTGAGTATTCAACTCTTTTATTTTGTCTAACTTATCCATATTACACTATTTACTATTGTACGCAAGCATATACAACCTACGATGCTCTTTGTGAGCGTTATACCAAGCCTTGGCTCTTTCGATACAAGCCTCACGATGTTTCTGATAGTAGGTTTTGCCGTATTTGCTTCTTCGCATTTTACGTTCAACTTCTGTCATAGTCACTTAGTAGAGCGGATAGAGATTCTATCCAGATAGACCTCCATCCGCAATTATATATTTCACAGCTTAAAAATCATAAGAACGGCAAGCGGAGTGCCCTTCGGAATAATGAGGTTACGAGAGCGAGAACCGAAGTTCGTCTGCTCTTGAATCATTGTCTCATCATTGATAGAGAGTACGAGCATTACCTCTCCTTTCTCTTCTACATGTGTAGAAATCACATCAGAGTGCTGTAAGCGATAATCGGACTCTGTAGGAAGACCATAAAGTGCATTGGCTTTGATTGGAACAATCAAGCCACGATAGCCCTCTCTGAGAGTAATACCCATTCTTACGGGGATTCGCCCTTTACGGGCTTCGATATCATTTGGAGCATAGATAGTAAATGAGCCTTCATTGATACCAAAAGGAAGGGGAACTCCGTCCTTAACATCAAAAGGATACCCATCCTCTTCCTCAAACTTCTCAACTTGCTCCTCACTTTGCTGCTGAGCCTCATTTTCTTGGCTCTGCTGAGCGTTTTCATTCTCCATAGGCATATTATTGCCGTCCAATTTCAAAGGCTGTTCTACGCCATTTTTCTTAGGTCTTGCCATAATTTACTCCTCCTTCTTTTCTTCGTTAGACTTTTGTTCCTTCTCCTCCTTTGTCTTATGTTCGAACACATCGTAAACATTGGTTTTGCTGAGACCGATGATTTCGTAGTCTATTATCGTCTTGCCCATTACCTCATCAATGTTACTCATTGCTCGGCGCATTGACTTCGCCTGTACGAGGTAGGTCACGTTGCTGCGCTTCTCCTTGTTGGTCTTATCGTCATAGGAAATGAATTGCAGTTTTGCTTTATACCAGCAGTCATCATCATCCTTATCAGAGAAGAAGACCTCTCTGTATGAAGCCTCTTGCATTGACTTAACCTTGAACTCACCGCTAATATAAGCAGCCATTTCCTCTGTGATTGCGCTCTCACCTTCCGTGAAGGATAAAGCATCAATCGCATACTTTTCGGTTACAGATTTCTCTGAACCATCTTCTTGGGTCTTCTGGTAGCGGATTCCTACCTCAAACCAATTACTCGTTCTACTTCTCATATTTTAATTTTTAATAATCTAAAACTAACTTAAACCCTATATCCAAGAAAGCCCTTATGCTAAAAGGGTAAATCATTCAAGTCCTGTGCATGCGCAAAAGGAGCATCGCAAGTAGATGCACCATTCTGAGCTTCAAAGTTTGCAGGTTTCAAACCACCGAGAATAGGCATCGCCTTCTTCTCCTCATCTGTCATTTTCTCACGAACCTCCTTAGGCAACGACTGCTTAATCATGTGAGTTTCCTCATACTTTGGATTCTTCAACGCCCAAGCGGTAAGGTCGAGATAAGCAGCCTTCGGACGATTATTTTCATCCGTACTAATGAAGATATTATTCTCTTCAATAGGGATAACCAAGCAGCGAAGCACTTCGGTTCGCCCTGGTATTTGCATAACGCCAGCTCTTTTGAGCTTCAGCAAGTTTAATTTTCCGTTATAATCTGTCATATTGTATAAATTTAAAAAACATAGCCCCAAGAGAGGGAATCGAACCCTCGCCAACCTCCGCTTATTAAGAGCTGCTTATTACGGAGTGTCTTCGCATACATTCTTTAACACAGTAGAATGAATGAACTTATATATATTCACCTCTTTCCTTTAGGGTTTGATAAGAATATCGGTATCACTACCATACAGCCCACGCACACCCGTGCGATTGGTTTTCCTTGGGATAAAAAGCCCTACCGCCGTAGGGCAAAAACAATAACCATAATTAATATTTATCTAACTGATAATTGACATAACTGATTACCTCACGGCAATATATATCAGAACCTAAATTTAACTTTTCTAAAAGAAAGAGCCGACACCTCACGGCGGCTTAAAGGCTCTTATTATCGACTTTTTCTATATTCAATCTTATATGTAGTTATGCGTTTGGAATCAATGTATTCTGAATGAAGCTACTCATTGCCAAGTTCTGTGAAAGAATCATTGGCTGGTCGAGCTGAGTTGACTTATACATATCGGTAGCCGCATTGTACAAATCCCAAGCGGTAACAATATTGCACTCGTAGTAGGCAATCATCATTTTCTCGGTCAAGCGACCAATCTGTGCTTGATTGAGAGGAATGACCTGAGGGTTGCGAATGCCTTTGTATTTCGTTTCAGCAGCAACACGGAGCGAGGTCAGCATACCGATGATGGTAAACATCTCCTGTGCCTTAATCTCACGATTCTTCATACGCTCAATCATTTCATCATTAGCATCAATGATGCCTCTTAGATTAGCGAGCCAAGCATCAGCACGTTGAAGAAGCTCATCGAGCTTAAAAGCTCCTCTTTTGCTATTGATGTCTGAGTAGGTAGCACCATAATGCTCGGCATTAAGCAAGCACTGATTATGGCAGATAATTACGTTTCTGCCAATACCTAACTGAATACCCTTCTGATGGAATGATACCGCCATATTGGTTGTAATCTCATCATTGCCCTCTCCTTTATCAAAGTCACGCAAGCGAATATTACAGAATACTCGGCGAAGGATATGAGCCTCTACAGCTCTATCACCCATCAAAGCTTCCTTCTCAGGCAAACGGGTAACACCTGGAGTATTGCGGTCTTTGTTATTCGCCGCAAAGAGGTCGTAAATCTCAGCCTTATAGCCGTGCTTCTCGCACAAATCTTCCACCTGATGAATGAGGTCGAAATGATAGATGCCCTTCAATGGCTTTCCGTACACATCGTTCTCCTTCTCCGTGCGTTCGAGCTGGTCGATTGTCAGAATCTGAACCTTAGATGTTTCGAAATCCAAGAACTGATTCATGTTATCGCTCTTCAACTCAGGCTGCTTTGCAA
>ERZ1026862.1985-NODE-1985-length-11194-cov-5.235479_pt1 | contig 11194 bp, 10 predicted proteins | sample MGYA00380161_ERZ1026862 | MGnify/ENA primary metagenome ERZ1026862 (study PRJEB33269, sample SAMEA4719797) | human gut metagenome | biome: human-associated habitat; feature: organic feature; material: feces | place: Cameroon | collected 2013-10 ... | reverse complement strand
TGTTGTTATGGTTCCGTAGCTCAGTAGGATAGAGCAACCGCCTCCTAAGCGGTAGATGGTTCGAGTCTAAATCTTGCATAAAACTTAATATTTTGATAAATGTCCATGTAGCTCAGCTGGATAGAGCACACGCCTCCTAAGCGTGGGGTCGGAGGTTCAAATCCTCTCTGGGACGCCAGAAAGCACCGCTGCAAGCCTTTTTTCGGGGTTTGCAGCGTTTTTTTATAGATTCATGATGAAAACAGAATGACGATATGGTAGAATAATAGTGTATTTTTCCAATATATTTTGACACGGAGGGAATACAATGAAATTTGAGAAAATATCGATTCGGAATTTCAGAAATTTCGAGAATATTGAAATTGCTATTTCCAACAAAAATATTTTTTTCGGTCTAAATGACATCGGTAAGACAAATTTTTTGTATGCCATGCGTTATGTATTTGATAAGGATATAAGAAAGAATGGCTTTTTAGACTCTGACTTCCACAAGAAAAATGTGGAAACACCTATTGAAATCACTGTCACCGTAGATATAAGTGATACTGACGATTCTGATAGCCAAAAGTTGAGGGCTCAACTGAAAGGAGCGATACTCAGCCAGCATACCAAAGTGTTTATCAAACTTGTCGCCAAATATAATGTTCAAGAATTAGTGGCCATGCCAATTTTATATTGGGGTGGTAGTTTGGACCACCTTTATGAAATCAAGCAAAGAGGCTACCGCTATGATATAGATTACATTTTTAATGTGATTTATATCGACTCATATGTTGATTTGCACGGCTTGTTCAAGAAAAATATTGCGACCCTGATTAAGAGTGATGATGTAGCCGATGATGATACTCTTAAACATATTCAGGCCGCCGTAGATCAGCTGAATACAAATATCTCAAATCTATCTGGTGTTAAAGAATTTGAAGGAAAAATTACTCCAGAATATCAGAAATTTCGGAGTGAAGGGGTTTCAATCTCGGTCAAGTCTGAGATTGCTGTGAAAGGGCTGTATTCCAACATTGTTCCATACATAAAACAGACAGACGATGAAAATTTGTACCCTACTGCTGGAGAAGGACGCAAAAAATTACTAGCATACTCTATCTACGATTTACTTTCAGCAGAAAACGAAGAATTAAAGATCAACCTATTCCTTATTGAGGAGCCGGAAAACCACTTACATAAATCCTTGCAAATCGCCTTATCCCAAATACTATTTGCAAATGGGAAATACAGCTATTTGTTTGTAACGACTCATTCTCCATTTGTCCTATACGATATGGATGGTGTAAGTCTTATCAGAATATTCCATGGTCCATCCATTGATAGTGCAAGCTATTTCTATCAGGTCCCAGCAAACTTTGAGAAAAATCGTAAAATGCTAAATAGATATTTAGCCGAAGCGATTTTTGCAAATAAAGTGCTGCTGGTAGAAGGACCTTCCGAGCTCCTGCTTTTTGAAAGGGTATTGTCCACAATTAATCCATTTTATGAGGTAGATGGTATATATTTTTTATCTGTGGAAGGCGTTGGCTTTTCCCAATACTGCAAGATACTCAATGCACTAAAAATCAAATGGATTGTAAAGACCGATAATGATTTACGACGTCCTCGTGGTAAGAATGACTATGTTGCATACGCTTTTCAGCGTTGCAATAAAATTATAGGGAAGGAAACTCTTCCTATTCAATCATATCCAGATGATAGTATTGCAAATAAAAGAACCCTATATGCCGAAAACAAGGAAGCTCTTGATGATATTCGCACAAATTGTGGAATTTTCCTTTCTGTAGTTGATTTGGAAAATGACTTAGACGAGGTCTTGCATGATAATTTATGTGAATACTTGGATACATCTGATCCTGTTGCATATTTGCAAAAAGCCAAGCACTTCCACATGGCTGACCTGGTAGAAGCAATAACGGACGCTGATTGCAGGACAATTTTTGGCCATTACAACTTTGCGTGTTTAGAGGAGATAACAAAATGAATTTAACACCCGTACAGCAACAAATTGTAGATACACAGGGAAATCTAATCGTCCAGGCCAGTGCGGGTACAGGAAAGACGCATACTATGGTTGCAAAAATAGCTGCCGAAATTGAGCATAACCATACCCACAAATCCATTGCTGCAATTACTTTTACAATTAAGGCTGCGCAGGAAATCAAAGATCGTCTAACGATAGACAGTTCACGTCATTTTATTGGTACAAATAACAGCTTTGTAATTGAAGAAATTATAAAGCCATTTTTGAAAGATGTATATGGCGCTGAATTTGAAGTTGATATGAGTACCGACTATTCCATCCGCATTGACACATTTGAAGCTGGCCTTGACAAAGTAAAGCGGGAACAAGTGCTTTGTTCCTATACTGATAGCAAGAAAAATTTTGTTTTTGATCTTGCTCTTGATGTAATTATGAAATCATCTGCATGCAGATTATACCTTCAAGCTAAGTATTTCAAAATCTATATTGACGAATATCAAGACTGTGATAAGTCCATGCACATGCTATTTATGTATATCTGCGACACCCTTGGTATAGATACTTTTGTAGTCGGGGATGAAAAGCAGTCTATCTATATTTGGCGTGGGGCGTATCCAGAAGCTTTTAAGAGCATTTGGAATAAGCCCAACTTTCACAAGGTATTTATGGGAGACAATTTTCGCTCATGTCAGCAGATTCAAAACTACTCTAATCTGCTTTGTGAAGAAACGCGTGGGCTTTACAATCCAACTGAAAGTCTTGACAATATTATTTGGATAACGCCTAAGCAACAAGCGTGGCCGAGTGAAGTGCTTCAATATATTGACCCGCAAAAGCGAACGGCTCTATTGCGCTTTAGAAATGCCGATGCTGAGAACGGAGCATCCGAATTGAGCAGTGCCGGAAACAATTTTGTATTTATTCCGCAGCTCCCGATTGCGGACATAACGACTGAAACAGCGTGGCTATATACTGCGATTGCAAAGTACATGGTTTTGCCAGAGTACTCCGTATATGATTTAATATCCGAAATTCCCGCTGAAGGAAATAGTGGAAAGAAAAGCACAGCTACAATAAAGCGGACACTTGAAACCATAGCGAACGCTGAAAATCAAACGGTGTTTGATACTACAGTAACTAGCTTATGCGATTATCTTGGCTATGAAACGCGCCCCGAGCATTTGAACAAGTTATTTTCAACGGTCAGCAATAAAAAATATCATGTAGCTTTTAATACAGATATATATCAAAATATTGCAATTACATTCCACTCATCGAAAGGCTTGGAATTCGATCAAGTGATATTGTTTGCTGGTGACTACAATCTTTCTGATATGTCTGGCATATATAATCACTATGTTGCAGTAACAAGGGCAAAAGAGAGAGTTGTTATTGTGAAATGCTCCGATTACTATGCAAATAGGTTTGAAAGCAATCTCTCCAAAATATTCGCTCTGAGCGATTTAAAAACATGTGATTTAGTTACTTACAAGTGAAAAAGCGGGAGTACAGCCGATTGGACGAACCGAAAAGCTGTACTCCCGTTTTGCGTAACAGAAAGTGTTTGAAATCAAGCCTTTTTCTTCATGTGCTAGCAAGCAGACCGACACATGAGAAATCATAAAGGCTACCTTTGAAAATACGGATACAGGAAATTATTCTGCGTTTTTTCCGTAAGCGTCAAATATAACGCGGATATAAAATCTCAATTCAGTAATATATAAAAGGCACATGGAAGATCGTTCCATGTGCCTTTTTAGTGGTGTGCCCAGCATGGGCGATAACTAGGTGGTGAAAGTCCACTACGCGCTCGGTAGCAGGAAGCGTTAGCCAAAGGCAAGGGTGTCCATCGTGAGGTGGAATCTGAAGGAAGCCGGATGCTGTTGCGGAAAATCGACAGCGGGCAAAGTTCTGAGCCGACGAACAGAAACCTTATATAAGGCTGAATTGGAGCGGATAAATCTGCCACACAAGATGAAGTCCAATGCTACCCGAACTCCATACAGTAAATAAGGCGGCTACATGGAATGAAAGTTATCGTTCTTACCTGGGGAGGTCTCACAGACGTAAAGTAGGCAATCCGAAATACGGAGTAAAGCTTGCTGTGAGAAGTCAGCAGAGGTCATAGTACCATGTTTTTTTTTCATGGGAAGGACTGAACAAATACCAGTCTTGAGTAACTGTGGAAAGGAGTCCAACACAATGAAAGCAGAATACCGAAAGGGCTACCTGCAAAGGGATAGCGCGGAACGTGAAGAGTATGCAGGAGCGCGGAGTGTTGAGAGTCGGGACGGCAAAGAAAGAGACAATGCAACGCAGGATTTACTGCGAGAAATTCTTCGGGGCAGAAATTTACTCGAAGCAATGAAAAGAGTCAAAGGCAACAAGGGAGCCGCGGGAATCGACGGAATGACTGTCGATGAACTGGAACCTTGGTGTACCGAACATGGTCGAGAACTGGTGTCTGACATATGGTTCGGAAGATACAAACCGAACCCAGTAAGGCGCAAAGAAATCCCCAAAGCAGACGGAGGAGTGCGAAAGCTTGGCATACCAACTGTCATAGACAGAATGGTACAGCAGGCAATAGCGCAAGTTCTGCAACCGATGTATGAAGCAACTTTTTACAAAGGAAGCTACGGCTACCGAGTAGGAAGAAGCGCACAACAGGCAATGGAAAGCGTGAAAGAATATGCGGGAAAGGGCTTCCGCTACGTAGTAGAAGTAGATTTATCCAAGTATTTCGACACGCTGAACCATGACTTACTGCTCAACATACTTCGCAGGAGAATAAAAGATAATAGGCTGATAGAGCTAATCAAGAAATTCCTCAAAAGCGGAGTCATGGACAACGGAATAATAGTAAAGACAGAAGATGGTTCGCCGCTATTGGCCAATATTTACCTGAATGAGTTTGACCAAGAAATGTCAAGACGAGGAGTAAATATTGTAAGGTATGCAGATGACATTATTGTCGAAGCAAAAAGTAAAAGAGCAGCGGAAAGATTACTGGAATCCAGCAGAAAATATCTCGAAGATAAGCTCAAACTAAAGTTGAACATGGAAAAGAGCAAAGCAGTAAGCGTATACTCACAAAAGTTCAAGTTCTTAGGATTTACGCTAGGAAAGAACCAAACGGGTGTAATGATAAGAGTACACAAACAATCCTTGAAGAAAGCCAAAGCAAAACTAAAAGAGCTGACAGCTAGAAGCCAAGGAAGAAATGTACGTGTAGTGATGAACAAGGTAAAAGTATATATAAGCGGTTGGCTGAACTATTACTGCATAGCAAGTATAAAACGCAAAATGCAGGAATGGAATGAATGGCTGCAAAGGAGATTTCGTCAATATATATGGAAACAATGGAAGAAATCTACAACTAGAGTTACAAACTTAAAGAAGTTAGGAATACCAGAGGAGTACGCATATATGTGGGGAAATACAAGACTAGGTTATTGGCGAGTAGCAGGAAGTGCAATACTTAACAGGTCAATAACAAAAGAAAAGCTCGTAAAAGCAGGCTATTATGAATTAGCGAGCAATTACGAGCTTAAAAGACTCAAGCATTATGGTATTTGAACCGCCGTGTACCGAACGGTACGCACGGTGGTGTGAGAGGTCGACTGCTCAAATAATGAGCAGTCTCCTACTCGATTTCAGGAGTGTTGTAAACACTTCTAAACACTTTAATTAAACTGAATTGGAGTGTGTTACAATATGGATAACAGTTTTCAAATTGTCAATACCAATCGCGAAATGCAAGAGTGGGCAGACAAGATCAGTGCCTATCGCAGCAGCAGCCTTTCTGTACGTGCCTGGTGTCGAGAAAACAATGTTACCATATCTTCTTTGTACTACTGGCAAAGGAAAATCTTCAATAGATTATCTGGCAATGAATTCAAATTTGCTGAGATTCCTATTCCAGTAAAGAGTAATTTTGAAGCTATTGCAAGACTTACCGTCAACGGCATTGCAGTAGAACTTCTATCCGGAATTTCTGCAAAAGAAATAGCAGAAATAATAGCAGGGTTAAAACAATGCTGAAAGATCTGCAGCTAGACCATGTGTATATAGCATGTGGCTATACTGACCTCAGGTTAGGGATTGACGGTCTTGCTGATCTTGTGCAATTGCATTTCGAACTTGATCCATATACCAATACACTGTTCTTATTCTGTGGACGTAGATGCGACAGAATAAAAGCACTATACTGGGAAGGGGACGGTTTTCTTCTCCTCTACAAACGACTGGAAAAAGGAAATTTTCAATGGCCACGCAGCAGTGTTGCTTTGAAACATCTTACACCTCAACAATATCGTTGGCTTATGGAAGGCTTGGTGTTAGAACTTAAAAGGTCTATTAAAAATGTCCGTGGATACACAGCTGTATAATGTATATATGTCTTCTAAACATATAAAAAAGCACGAAATTGGGTATAATATTGTCATGGAAAACAATACAAAAACTACCAAGACAATTGAAATATCTGTTGCAGAATACGAGAGATTAAAAAATTCAGAAGAGGAACTGCGTCAAAGAGTCGGGCTATTAGAGGAAGCTCTCAGACTTACAAAAAGGAAACAATTCGGCAGTTCTAGTGAGAAGATATCTCCGGAAACCAAAGCACAACTCATATATCTGTTTGATGAAGCTGAAACAGTGCTTGCTATTGAAGATATTATTACTGAACAAGAGGAAACTAAGGTCACAGCACATACACGCAAGAAAAAGACGTATCTGCTTCAGGACAAGCTTCCGGATAATGTTGAGATTGAAGTTATAGAGCACAAGCTCAATGAAGCTGAAAGAAATTGCCCTGAATGTGGCGCTATAATGCAAGAGATTGGTCAAGAGGTTCGTCGCGAGCTGGTAATTATACCTGCTAAGGTTAAGGTCCTCGAACACCATATCTATTCCTATGCTTGTCAGAACTGCAAGTAAAATAATATAGAAACTCCTGTGATTAGATCTGAAAAGGAAGCTGCTTTAATTCCAGGTGGATTTGCTACGCCTGAAGCTGTAGTTTATATTATTACTCAAAAGTTTATAATGGGATTTCCATTATATCGGCAGGAGCAAGAATGGAAAAACCAGGGTATTGAGCTTTCCAGACAGACGATGTCTAACTGGATGCTGAAGTGCGTAGAGCTTTATCTTGAGCCTTTATATGAAAGACTACATGAGAAACTGCTGCAAAGAGATGTGCTTCATGCGGATGAAACAACTCTGCAGGTTCTTAAGGAGTTTGACAAGCCTGCATCCAGCAAAAGCTATATGTGGCTCTACCGGACTGGCAGCGATGCTGAGTATCCAATTGTGCTATACAATTACCAGTCAGGTCGAGGTAAAGAGTATCCTCAGGAATTCTTAAAAGGTTACAAAGGATATTTACAGACAGACGGATATTCAGTTTACCATGATTTGAATCAGGATATTACAGATGTTGGCTGCTGGGCCCATTTGAGAAGAAAATTCGATGAAGCTCAAGTTGCTCTTCCTAAAGGAAAATTCGCTGCAATGTCTGCAGTAACCAACGCTTTAGGTATCTTCACCAAAATATATAAGATTGAGAAGCAGCTTGCAAAGTTAAGCTTTGCAGAACGCTATACCAAACGTCTGGAACAGGAAAAACCTCTTCTTGACGAATTATTTGAGTGGACAAAAAACTTAAATACTGCACCAAAATCTGCATTGGGAAAGGCTTTGACTTATCTGGAAAACCAAAAGCCATACCTTATGAACTATCTTAAGGATGGTCGTTTAGAAATAGATAATAACAGAGCTGAACGAAGCATTAAGCCTTTTGTAATTGGACGTAAAAACTTCTTATTCGCTAATATACCACGAGGAGCACAAGGCAGTGCTATTATCTACAGCTTGGTAGAAACCGCAAAGGAGAACCGCTTGGATCCATTTAAGTATTTAGTCCATGTTCTTGCTACTGCAAAAAAATTAGACCTGTCTCAAAAGGACAATGTCGATTTGCTGTTACCAGAAAATGCGCCAGCTGAATGCAGCGTAAATTTTAAGAAATAAAGATTTATACCAGGACCGCTATGCGGTCCTGATTTTTTTCATACACGGTGGATTTGACGCTTACTTGCTTCTCAAACATAATTATGCAATATTCATAAAATTCTTGACAATATCTTGCTTATCTGCTAATATAAACTCATAAGGTTGTGCACACCTGCCTGGAGCACGGTCACTGTAGCGTCACGAACGTCTTATGTATTATTGAGTAGTACATAAGGCGTTTTTTATTCAGAAGGGAGTTGAACGAATGCAAACAAATGAAGCAAGTCAAGACAACGAAATCAAGCAGGTCATCCGCAGCCTTTGCATGATGAACAACAGGTTTATGAACTTTATGCTTGATGACAACAAGGAAGCGGCGCAGGTTTTCTTGCGCGTAATCCTGGGAGATGATAAAATTAGGGTGAGGAATGTCAGGATACAGAGCTTTATCCAAAATATCTACGGACATTCTTCTCAACTTGATATTCTTGCGCAGGATAGCAAAGGACGTTATTTTAACGTAGAGGTGCAGAGAAGCGACGAAGGTGCTCCTGCAAGACGTGCTAGATTTTACAGCAGTATCCTTGATACGCATTTCCTGCAGCCAAGTAAGCTCTACGAAGAGCTGCCGGATACCTATGTGATTTTTATCACGGAAAATGATGTTTTGCGCGATAATTTACCGTTATATGATATAAGACGAACGATTAAGCAAAGCGCCAAAGATTTTGAAGATGGTTCGCATATCATTTATGTAAACAGCCAGCGCCGTGACGATACAGCTTTGGGTAAACTTATGCAGGATTTGTACTGTACAGAGCCGAAAAAGTTGCATTACCGTGAATTTGCGGAGCGCATGGAGTTTTTGAAATACAGTAAGGAGGGCGAAGAAAAAATGACTGACGTAATTGAGGAATATGCTGCAAGAAAGGCAGAAGCATTGGCTAAAGAAGTAGCCAAAGAGGCAGCGAAAAAGACTGCCAAAGAGAAAAATATTGAATTTGCCAAGGGCCTTCTGGCTGACGGTATGAGCATCGAATTTACCGTCCGCCACTCCAAACTTACGGAAGCAGAGGTGCGTGAGCTGGCATCCAAGCTGACAGCGTAACAGCACATTAAACACTAAAAGGCGTTCTACCAAACTGCGGTAGAACGCCTTTAAAAATCCCCGAATTACTTATTCACCTTCGCCATAAACTTTTCATTATCAATAATAAAACGCTCATGCGTACCCTTGCCGATAACGCCCTTGCTGTCCGCAGCACTCACCTCAAAGGTCAGCTTGCGTCCGTCAACCGCAGTAAGCTTAGCGGTAGCGGTAACACTGTCGCCCATAGCGGTAGCACGGTCATGCGTAATACTCAGGCTGATGCCTACACTGCCACTGCCCTCCTCCAGATGAGCGTTGACTGCGGCGCAGGCAGCCTCCTCCATCAGTGCGCACATAGCGGGAGTGGCAAAAACAGCCAAAGAGCCGCTTTTCATAGTAGCGGCAATATTAGCCTCGGTTACGGTTACGTTAGCGGTGCCGGTAAGTCCGGTATGTAAATTTGTCATGCTTAATACCCTCTTTCAATAATCAAATCATACGCTTATATCATAAAGTATTATCGTTCTGCTGACAAGTCCTAAATGCAAGGATAAGAATTTTTTGCCTGTATATTGCAGGAATTGTCTGCTTAGCGCCGAATTATAGTAATATAAGAAAATTGAAATGATGGCTGGAGGTGTAGAACCATGGCTTTAGAATTTAACAAAACCTCGTATTTAAAGATTTATACGGGCGAGGATGTTCTCTTTGAGGATATTCCGCTTTATAAAGCAATTCTGCGTGAAGCACGCTCCTTAGGTCTTGCCGGCGGTACTGTTATCAAGGGTATTGAAGGCTACGCCAGCAAGGTGCGCGGTGTCGGTCGTGCTGTCAGCACATTTATCAGCGGCAATGCCAATTTCCCGGTTATTGTGGAGCTGGTAGATAAAAAGGAGAACCTCGAAAAGATTTTGCCTTTCTTGGAAAAGAATGCAACCCATGCCTTAGTTGTAATGGGTGAGGCTGATTATCTGGTAACCGATTTTATGCGTAAGTCGGCAGATGAGGGCTATAAGGATATCAAAAACGGCTCGCCGCAGCCAAGCTACCTGCGCAAGCAGCAGGAACAACAGCAATAAGCTGATAAACCGCAGTTAAAAAAATGAGGCTGCGGTTTTTTTATGGGATATAATAAGGAGGAGAATTTATGTATGATGTAGCTATTATCGGAGGCGGTCCTGCCGCAATTTTTGCAGCCTATGAGTTTGTGATGAAGTATCCGCAGCTGAAGGTTATTATGTTGGAGGCAGGCAATACGATTGAAAAGCGCTTCTGCCCGCTGGCAGCCAAGAAGGTTGACCACTGCATTAACTGTAACCCCTGCAGTATTATGCGTGGCTTTGGCGGTGCCGGTGCTTTTTCGGACGGCAAATATAATTTTACGACGGAATTCGGCGGCTGGCTGAATGAATATCTGCCGGAGGATAAGGTTATCGAGCTGATTGATTATGTTGATGAGCTGAACTGCCGTCATGGTGCTCCCGGTGAATATTTTTCTACCAAGAACAGCAAAATAGGCGTGCAGGCGTTGAAATACGACCTGCATCTGCTGAACGCCAAGGTACGCCATCTGGGTACGGAAAATAACCTCGTGATTATGGAAAACATCCATAAGTTTTTGGAGGACAAGATTGAAATCCGTTGCAATACTGCGGTTGAAGAAATTTGCCGTCAGGAGGACGGAACCTTCGTGTTGGAGCTGAACAAGGGCGAGAAGGTTGCCTGCAAGTATCTGATTGCCGCTCCCGGTCGCGCCGGTGCGGAATGGTACACTGAGCAGTGCGCCAAGATGGGCCTTGATTTTATCAATAATCAGGTGGATATCGGCGTGCGCGTGGAGGTGCCGGCAGAGGTGTTCAAGCATATCACCGACGAGGTGTATGAAGCAAAAATTTTGTACCGCACCTCGCTTTATAATGACGTTGTGCGTACCTTCTGCATGAATCCCTACGGCTATGTAGTAGCAGAAAACACGGACGGCATTATTACGGTTAACGGCCACAGCTTCCGCGACCCCAAGATGCACAGCAAAAACACCAACTTTGCGCTTTTGGTGAGCAGCAAGTTTACCGAGCCCTTCCATGAGCCGCTGCAGTACG
>ERZ1026862.1982-NODE-1982-length-11219-cov-6.149409_pt1 | contig 11219 bp, 10 predicted proteins | sample MGYA00380161_ERZ1026862 | MGnify/ENA primary metagenome ERZ1026862 (study PRJEB33269, sample SAMEA4719797) | human gut metagenome | biome: human-associated habitat; feature: organic feature; material: feces | place: Cameroon | collected 2013-10 ... | reverse complement strand
ATACTAATTTAAAAGTGTACCACTTTCTAATTAAAAAGTGTACCACACCAAACCGCTTGCGAAGGTATGCTTAAATAATCAAGTCAACCAACTCATGGACTTTTGACTCATAACTCATGGACTTTTGATTCGTAACTCATGGACTTTTGACTTCTAAATCGCATTATGAAAGTTAATTCTGTGGCTTTTGGCTTTGTTTCGAATGTTTGTTTGAAATGTTGTTGACTTGTCAAATGTGTTGAATATCTGATAGTTATATGAGTTTTGCGTGTTTTCGCAGTATGACAGAAACTGACAGATTCTACTTGAATTAAAGCTTTTGTCAATGGTTGTATACTTCTGTATTACAATAATTTACTGAAAGAGAATGACAGAATGACAGATATTTTTCCAAAAAAAATTATTGTCGTCTCTGGGGCATTATGTGGGGTTAATGATATGTTGTTGGAATGCTACATATGGGTGGTGAAGTTTGGTTTGCAGATAAAATTGCGGGGAGGATAATGGGGATTCGGGAATTTTGTATATATTTGCAAAGTATTGGTATAATACTTTGCTATAAAATATGATATTATGAAGAAGATGATGTATGTGCTGCTTGCGGCAATAGCTGTGTCTTTCGGCAGCTGTAAGGAGAATTACTCGCAGGGCGAGAAGGTGGGAAACCTTATTGAGTTTACGAAGAAGGGGGTGGTGTGGGACTCTTGGGAAGGGAGCATGAACCTTACGCAGACGGGTATGAACACGAGCGGAGAGCCTTTCTATTTCAGTTTCGACAACGACCGCACGGACCAGGATTCTCTTATTGAGCTGATGAAGCGGGCGCAGGTGGAGGGATGGAAGCTGAAGATCCGTTATCATGCGGTCTGGGGCTTCATCAATATGTTTCAGAACCGTGGCGAGACGGACTATTTCGTTGACGACGTGACGGTGCTCGACAAGGATTTTGCTAATCCTCTGAAGCGTATCGGCAACGGGGAGCATGGCAGGGTGGTGGACACCGTGTATGTGGTTATCGACAAGAATGAAATTTTTAACCGTCACTAAGAAATAAATTTTGATATTATGGAAAAGGAAAATCTATTGCCCGCAGAGCTGGAAGAGAGAGTACAGCGTGCGGTTGACTTGTTTATGCAGGGCTATGGCTGCTGCCAGTCGGTGGTGGCTGCCTTTGCTGACCTTTATGGGTTGGATGATAATATGGCAAAGCGTATCGGCGCCGGCTTCGGCGGCGGCGTTGCCAGGTTGAGAATGGTGTGTGGTGCAGTGTCAGGAATCGTTGTCCTTGCCGGTCTGGAATGTGGACAGACGGAGGGCAGCGACAGCAAGGGTAAGTCGGCTTGCTACAAGGTTATACAAGGTCTTCTCGACAAGTCGAAGGAGCAGAACGGCTCATTGATATGTGCCGAGATTCTTGGTCTTGACGGCAAGGAGAAGGCTGCTTCGAGCTATGTGCCTTCGCCTCGCACGGCGGAATACTACAAGAAGCGTCCGTGTGCCGCCAAAGTGGAGAGTGCTGCAAGGATATTCGCGGAGTATTATTGGCAGGTAAAACAGGGCTGAAAAGCTCATGGCGTAAGAAACAGTTCTAATGCTTCCACGGTTATCCTCATTTCTTGAGCTGTGGAAGCATTTTATTTGGCAGACATTTTGGTCGTTTGGATTTATATTTGTACTTTTATGCCATAAAATCTAATAAAACTAATCGGAATGAATAATCTTAGATGTTTTTCGGCAGCATTGCTTGCTGTCTGTAGCATGTCTGCTTATGGTCAGGTGAACGACAATATGTGTGGTCTTATTGGTTTTGCCAATTATCGCGACCTCGGTCTCTATGGCACTACCGGTGGCGGTCAGGGCGAAGTGGTAAGGGTTTCCACAAGAGAGCAGTTAGCGCAGTATGCCAAGGGCTCCTCGCCTTGTGTTATTATAATCGAGAATGATATTACCGGAAAAGGGAATATCGGAGAGGGTGCGGCAGGAGTAAAAGATTATATCTCGCTCGGCAGCAACAAGACAATCATAGGCGGTGGAAACGGAGTGACGTTGAACAAGCTTGGCTTCGATGCAAACGGACAGCAGAACATCATTATCAGGAATCTGAAGATTACAAACTGCAACCCGGATGCTCTCGCATTCAGAAATACCCATCATGTATGGGTTGATCATTGCGACCTGTCGAGCTGTGCCGACGGTCTGCTTGACTTCACCATAGGTTCAAGTTATCTCAGCGTGTCGTGGACAAAGTTCAGCAACCACGACAAAGTGTCAATCTGCAATTCGGGCACGAACCATTTTGAAGACCACGGCAAGGAGCGTGCCACCTATCATCATTGCTGGTTCAACAACACCACACAGCGCAACCCACGTTTCGGTTATGGGTTGGGACATGTGTTCAACAACTATTATACCAACAACAGTTCCTATTGTGTGGGCTATCATACAAGGGCGAAAGTCGTTGTGGAGAACTCTTTCTTCAAGAATACCCACAGTCCGCTGAACCAGATGTACAGCGAAGACCCTGTGACTGCCAGTTATGCCGATGTCTTGAGCAGAGGCAACAAATTCAAGAGCGTATCAGGAAATACCAATGATACAGGAGTGGGCTTTGATATAGACAGATATTACAGCTATGCTTCATATATGACGGATGCCGACGAGGTTGAGGCTCAGTCTGCAAAAACTGGACTTGCTTGCGGCTTGGAGAATGACATTATTCCGTTTCCGGGCAATGGCGCAACAGATGTGCTTAATGGCTATAAACTGCAATGTGGTTCTCTGTATGGCTCTGCATCCTATAAATATATGCTTTCGGAGGATGGCGCGGATGCTTATCTGGAATATGACAAAGACAAGACCCAACTGAAGCCCTCTACAAACTATGTGTGGTATGCTGAGGCGCAGACGGCTTCAGGGATACTCACAAGCGGAAAGTTCCGCTTTGCCACAGCTTCAAAGAAGGCTGGCTTGCCAACTCCGACAGACGGAGATGAGCATGCAAAACTGCGTGAGGCTCTGAAGGACAAAACACCGTGCACTACTATGATGCTTCGTTGGAGAGATGCCTTTGAGGCTGTATCGTACAGGGTGTATCTGAGTGAGGGCGAAACCGTAAACGACAGAGATATGATTGGCGAGACAGCTGTTACGGAGATTAATCCTGGACCTCTGAAATATGGGCAGTTGTACTCCTGGCGTGTTGATGTGGTGTTGGGAAACGGAGAAGTGGTGAAAGGCGATGTATGGACTTTCTCGTCAGACAGGAAGGATGTTGGATTCGGAAGGACAGAGATGGAGGATGCCACTCTATCAGGAATCGCTTATATAGAAAGAGGTTCGCAATACCGTACTTACTCCAATGACAATGCCGTTGTGGGAGAGGCAGGTCCGGGCTGCATGAGTGTGGTATGGAGTGAGACTGATGCTGACTGCGACATTACTACAACCTTCTTCGACTGGCAGAAGAAGAACGGTACATACAGGCTGTATGTGAATGAAGAACAACGTGATACGTGGATCGCTTCTGTAAACGGGAAAGACTTGTTCACTCATGTTTCAAAGAACATAGGTCTGAAGCCTGGTGACGAGATACGAATAGACTTCTGCACGGATGGTAATCAACGTATGCGTACAGACTGTATTGATATTGCTAAGGCTGCCGCTTCGGGAATAAATGACATTGAGGAAGGGCTGAACACCAAGGAACTCCGTATCTATACCATTGACGGCAGATATGTCGGTGATAAGATAGAAGGCTTGGAGAGTGGGCTATATATCGTGAATGGAAGGAAGGTGGCAATCTGATGTCCTTGGCACTCTATTTGATTGTTGTCTCATAGACCGTTTCGGGGTCGGCAGACTTGAAGTCCATGTCGCGGTAGGCTGTAGGCACGTCGGACATGTCGAGAGTCGTCTCCCTGTTTACGGGTCTTCCTTCGTCGAGAAGAGAATGTGAGAACAGCCATTCGTAGGTCTTTCTCATATAGAAGAAGCGTGCCGGCACTCCGTGGTTGCCGCCTTGCAGCCAGGTGTAGCGCAGTCTTGAGTCGTTGCCCGTGCGTTCAAGGTCGTTGACGACAGACTTGGACATGCTGATAGGCACGGCGCGATCGGCGGTGCCGTGGATAATCCACAACGGAACCTTGCCAAGTGGTGTGCGGTCTTTCAATGAGCAGCCGCCACACATGGCGAGGGCAGCCGCTACCTTGTCGGGATAGGTACCCGTAAAATCGAGTGTTCCGTATCCGCCAAGACTCATGCCGATGACATATACCCTGGTGGAGTCGCAGGCGTAGTTCTTCTTGGTCCATTCCAGCACATCGTTTATCTTCTTGGGGTTCCATGAGCCGCCGGGGTTCTGCGGCACTACCACGAGGGCATCCACCTGTCTGCCCTTGACGATAGCGTCGAGCGGACCATAGCGGCGCACACGGTTGAGGTCTCTTCCACACAGACTCTGTCCGTGCAGGAATATTATCACCGGAGTCTCGTTGAGCGTGTAGTAATATTCGGTCGGCGTATACACCCAGAAGTTGTAGCCGCCGGGTATGACGTCCTTTACAGGTCTGATGAAGTCGTATTGGGCATTGGCGCACAGAGGTGCAAACAGCAATGCCGCCATGAAGATGATACTAATAGCCAATCTTTTCATAATGATAGATATTTAATTGTTTATGCTATCCGGTGCGACCTTTATGGTGTCGGTATCGGTATGGCGTTCTTCTTCTTTCTTGATGATGGTGTCGTTTTCGGTTTTTTCCTCGTACAGAGGGTTGTTCTCCCGGTCGTTCACCTCCTTGTCTTTCAAGCTCGGCAGAATGATGACAGGCATTCCCTTGGTCACATACTCCACGAGTTCAAGAATGCTCTCGTTGGTAAGTCTGATGCATCCGTGGCTTCTTCTCTGTCCTACAGTCCATGGGGCGTCGGTGCCGTGGATTCCTGTGGAGTTGAATTTTGGCGTTACGACGCGGAAGAATCTCGGTCCATACTGTCCGGGCTTTTCGCTTCGTTTGCCGTTCTCGTCGGTATAGTGCCAGTTGGTGCTGTTCTTCACACTGCCAGCCTGGAAGAATCCTTCCGGCGTGCGGCAGTCGCCCTTCTGGCGTTTGTTGCCGAAGTTTTTGCCGCATGCACATTTGTACGACTTCTTCAGCTGTCCGTAGCGGTCGTAGAGCTTCACTCTCATGTCCTGCTTGTCAACGATTATGAAGTATTCGTATTCGCTGTTTAGCAGTCTCTGACAGTAGTCCAGGCTGTCTTCAGCCATCTTGTGGAGAATACCTTGTGCATATAGTTGGCAGTCTTTAGAGTCGTTCATATATTTGATGGCGTCGTCAGCAGAGCTGAAATGCAGCTTCTGCTTAATTTCCTCCACCTCTTCAATCTCGTCGGGAGCCGGTTGCGTGTCGTCCAGTTGCGGCATGTCGGTATTCTTGTTCTGTCCCAGAGAGCATCCTAATAATGTCAGCAGGATAAGGCATGCAGCAGCAAGAATATATCGTAGTTCCTTTCTCATCAATTAATATGTGTAGCAATAATTATTTTGCAAATTTAGGCAAAATCGGGTATAATACAAAACGAAAGGCAAACGACTTGCACTTTTATTGTCAAGATACGGCATATATTGTCTAAATGTATTGATTTGTTTGTCTGTTTATTTCTTTTTTTTGTAATTTTGCATCTTTAAACCCAAAACGACCTAATGGCGATTTGGCTTAAAAAGATAAAAGGTTCAGGATAGGATGTCAAGTATAAATGATATGACAGTAGGTTCGCCGACACGCGACATACTGAAGTTTGCGGTGCCTCTGATCTGCGGCTATGTCTTGCAGCAGATGTATCTGATAATAGATGCGGCGATGGTGGGACGGTTTGTTAGTGTTAATGCCCTTGCCGCCGTGGGGGCTTCCACGTCGATAATGTTTCTCATTATGGGCTTCTGCAATGGAGCTTGTGCCGGATTCGCCATCCCTGTGGCGCAGGCTTTCGGTGCTAAAGACCTTCCGCTGATGCGGCAGTATGTGGGCAATGCACTGAGGCTTTCGGCAGTTATTGCGCTGCTGATAACCTTTGCCACCTGTCTGCTGTGCACGCCGATTTTGCGTATGGTGAATACGCCGGATGAGATTTTCGGCGATGCCTACATCTTTCTGATATTGCAGTTTGCGGCAATACCGTTTACCTTTTCGTATAATCTGCTCTCCTGCTTCATGAGGGCGTTGGGCAATTCCAAGCAACCGTTCTATTTCCTGATTTTCTCCTCGATAGTGAATATCCTTCTCGACTTCTTGTTCATTATCATCATGCGGCTCGGAGTGGAAGGGGTAGGAGTGGCAACGATGCTGTCGCAGGCTGTGTCGGCATGGCTGTGCTATAAATATATAAGGAGAAAGATGCAGATGCTTATCCCCAATGGTGAGGAATGCAGGTATGACAAGGGGAAAGCCATTACGCTGCTTAACAATGGTGTGCCTATGGGACTGCAGTTCTCTATTACGGCAATAGGCAGTATAATGCTGCAGAGTGCGAACAATGCCCTTGGCACGGTATATGTGGCAGCCTTTACAGCCTCCATGCGTGTCAAGTATCTGTTCACCTGTGTGTTTGAGAATATCGGAGTGGCAATGGCTACCTATTGCGGACAGAATATCGGAGCACACCGTCTTGACCGTATAACGCTTGGCATACGGTCGGCAATAAAGATAATGCTTGTTTATTTCCTGCTTACGATGCTTGTCATCATGCCGTTCTCGGAAGAGATGATGATGATGTTCGTTGATGCCGGCGAGAAGGCAATTATCGATAATGCCTCTTTGTTTATGCGTATAGCCTGCTGCTTCTATCCGGTGCTCGGTCTGCTGGTTATCCTGCGCTATAGCATACAGGGATTGGGATTCAGCAATCTCTCCATGCTGTCGGGCGTTATGGAGATGATAGCCCGCTGCGGCGTCAGCCTGTGGCTCGTTCCGGCACTTGGTTTCCTCGGCGTGTGCTATGGCGACCCTGTGGCATGGGTTGCTGCCGATATGTTCCTCGTGCCGTGCATCATAGTACTTATGCGGCGCTTGCGAAGACGGGTTTCGGAGAGGTAAGAAGCCTTACCTCTTTATTATAGCTCTCATTACGAACCACGCATGGCGGAGATATGTGGTGGTAAGACCGTAGTATGTTGCCATAATGCGGAAGCGCTCCTTTAGCGAAGCCTTGTGGTTCTTTGTCGTGGTGCCTTCCTTGAGGTAGTTGACAAGAATGATGTGGGAGTCGATGAGCGGTAGTCTCCTGCTTTCCGCCTCTTTCATAATCCTTATACACCAGTCGAAGTCGGCGGAGAAGCGGTAGACGGTGTTGAAGGCAGTTTTCTTTGCAATGTCTGTTCTGGCATAGAAAGCCTGATGGCACACCAGCATGCCGTCGCGGAACGACATCCATGTAAGGTGTTCCGGTGGAGAGAGTCTGCGGTGGCATATGAAGTTTCCGTTGTCGTCTACAATGTCGGTATTGCCGTATAGCACCGCAGGCATTCTGTCTTTCCCACCATCTTCTGTAATATAGCTGTCTACGCAGGTGTTTCTGACGAGAGAACCTATCGTATCGTTGTTGTGCAGGGAGTCTCCAGCATTCAGGAAGCAGATGTAGTCGCCGGTTGCCATAGATAAGCCTTTGTTCATGGCATCGTAGATGCCGTTGTCAGGCTCTACGAGAAGTCTCACCTCATGACCGTTGTCCGAGGCGAACGACTTTTCCATATAGTCTTTTGCCATGGCCACGGTATTGTCGGTCGATGCTCCATCGATGATGATATGTTCGATTGTCGGATATTCCTGTTTGAAGACACTGTCGAGAGTAGTCTTTAATACTTGCTCTGCGTTGTATGTGACGGTGATAAGAGATATTTTAATCATAGTTTATATCGTTTAAGAGCCATAGCCTGGTTGTAGGCTTCAATATATTTCATTGCCACGGCATACTGCGAGTAGCATTGGTTTACTTTTTTCATGGCCTCGTTGCTGAGGCTTTGGTGGTCGGCTTCAGAGAGAACCCACCGTATGCCCTTTGCCAGGTCGTCGGAGCTTTTGTATTCTGCCACGTATCCGTTTTTCATGTGGTCAATCATTTCCGGAATTCCTCCGGTATTGAATCCTACGCAAGGCACCCCGCAAGCCATGGCTTCCATAATGGTGTTGGGCAGGTTGTCTTCGAGCGACGGCAGAACGAAGAGATTGACGGAGTTATAGATGCTTGCAATCTTCTTTTCTTCGCTGACATAGCCGAGAGGGTATGATGGCAGAGGTAGTTTGTCGGCAAGTTCCTCTGCCTTTCCTCCAAGGATGGCAATACCGCAGTTGTCTTTCATTTCCGGGTGTTCTTCCACCATCTTGTTTATAGCGGTAATGAAGTAGTCCATGCCTTTTCGTTTGTCTGTTACTCGTTGTGAAACGAATAGAATCAGCTTTTTGTCTTCGGGCAGACCGACATAGAGTCTTGCTTCTGCGCGGTTCTCTTTGGTGAAGACCCTTGAATCGATAGGGTTGGGGATGCTGATGATTTTTTGTCCGGACAGGAGTCCGCTTTTCTTTGCTTTATCAGCAAGCCATTTGCTGCATGTCACGAAGAGAATGCTGTTGCGTTCAAGTATTTTACTTTTCTTTTTCCAGATGCGTGCCGACAGATCGTTGCAGGAACCATTTCCTGGTAGCAGAGGGCAGTTGCCGCATTGCTTCTCGAAGTTATGGCAGTTGCGTGCATAGTGGCAGATGGATGATGCCGGCCACAGGTCGTGCATGGTCCAAACTACGGGTTTGTGGCTTTCAAGGATTTTCCTAATCCCTTTCAGCGACAGCATGCCTTGGTTTATCCAGCTGAGGTGTATAACGTCAGCCTCCTTGAACTCTCTTGTCTTTGTAATGTCGGTGCCGGCATTGGCGATATCTATGAGGAAGAGATTGTCGCGTTTGAAATGCAAACGCATATAGATGACGAAGCGTTCCCACAGGAAGTCCCATTTCTGGTGCCATGACTTATTCAGTTGCGCCACGGTAATGTCGTCGCTCTCTTTGTCTCTGACGAGCATCTTCGCCTTGATGCCATTGTTGTTCAATGCCTCCTTAAGGCGATTTGCAGCAACTGCGGCTCCTCCTGTATTCTCACTTGTGTTTACAATCAGCACTCTCATAGTAAAAATTTTCCTTATTAATGCAGTGCAAAAGTAGAAATTAATTAATTAACTGCAAACACTTATTATGATAAATTCTTTTCGGTGCACTTAATAAATGCAAAATATAACAACGTGATCAATAAAAACAAAAGAGAGTCACCCTGTTTGAGTAACTCTCTTTATTGTGGTACCACCAGATGCATTTGGTATGAAACTGCAATCAAATCGTTGGTCGTGACGTGCTTCTTTCGATTAGCTTTGGCTTTTACGACATTTCCAGTCTCTTTTACGACATCTTTTACGACATGAAAGTTTTCTTTTAAGGATAGTCCGTACCTTGGTAGTCTCTTTTGAACATTTGGAATTTAGGAAAGCAACTATTTTGAAACAACAATCCATTGCCCATTTTTATCACTTCCGCTACGTGTAATGTAGCCTTCCTTTCTTAACGAAGTAAGTTCTCTTTTTAACGTAGCAAGCGAAATACCCAGTTTGTTTGCCAAATCTTCTCTTATTATAGATGGATTTTGCTTCATGATAGACAATATAGTTTGCTGCCGTTCATTTACAGGCTCATTTACAGGCTCATTTACAGGTTCATTTATTGGCTCGTTCTGAATATGCAGAGTCAATTTAACTTGCATAAGTTCAGGCTGTTCCAATAACTCAGGCTTTATCCAATGCTTTTCATTCCATGCGTTTAGAATGAGTGGAAAGCCCGAGCCAAGGTTTTCGCCATAGCCTATCATGCGGAACATATTTTGCATACGTTGGTTTCTTGCCTTTGATTCTCCACCATGATAAATCTGTTCTATTGGCAGTTTCAACAGACCTGGGTTTGTAAGTACTATCCTATCATCATATTTTTCAATTCTAAGAAGACCGTTTATCATGAAGTCTGCGTGGATAATCATATTTGTCACAGCTTCTCGCACGGCTTTGTGTTGCAGGGAGTCATCATTGCGGACTACGCCTTCCATTTTGAAAGGGCGAGGCAAATCACTTGTCAATTTGGGCAATACCATTCTTATAAAGTTGAAAAGGTTGTTTTCCCAAGTTCCATCATAAGTTAAGCGGTCGCTATATCGTTGGTCACCAATTAAATGTGACTTGTCGATATAGTCCATGCGCAAATTATCGAATCGCTCACGTACAGGCAATCCTTTACCAAACATTAGCAATCCTGCCATTGTCAAGCCCTCCGTTCCATCCTTTCTATTGATGGCATAACCTCCAAGTTGTTTCAAAAACTCCTCGTGACCAAGCTCATTCCATACATGGTCTGGGTTGTCAGTCTTAAACATGATACGATAACGTTCCAGGGTTGGAATATCGATGTCATCCATCGTGTAATACTCCAAAATCAGTCTGTCGTTGCCAGCCTCATTGGCATCCCGGAGCATCATCTTCAACTCTTGCTCCGTACAATGATAGTCGCCCTCATGGTTGCGTTTGAAAGTTCCTCTTGACAGATTGTTGTTGATATAGACAGGACGGACTGTATAATCGGCACGAGGAACATTTATTGCGATGATTTCCTTGCCATCAATATCTATTGTTTGCACATCGTCATCATGCAAAAGATTTACATTGACTTTCTCCTTGCTGTTGACAATGTTCCACAAGTCTTTGCGAATCTTGTCGGCATCCTCAACACCAACTATCTCAAACCGCTTGGTCTTGTCGTGCTCATTCATGTGCTCGACCACACCCAACAGTATTATTCCACCGTATGTGTTGGCAAAAGCGGAATAAGTGTCCCAAAGAGAATTTGGCACACCTTTCGTGGCTTTCTTGCATTCGAGCGTTACACGCTCACCTGCTAACAATGTATCTTTTATATTGATCTTCATATTATTACTCAATAATTACTTGTCTTACAATTGCTATATGGAATGTCTTGTCATATCTGTATATAATTGTTTGGAATGTACAAAAGTAATGACTTTCAGTTAGAATGACGAATGGAATCATTGAATTATTATGTCAGATAGTGATTTTTGTTTTTAATAGATGATGTGTTTGTCAATTTATAGAATTAAAGGAATGGTAGTGTGATATG
>ERZ1026862.1979-NODE-1979-length-11230-cov-8.218613_pt1 | contig 11230 bp, 10 predicted proteins | sample MGYA00380161_ERZ1026862 | MGnify/ENA primary metagenome ERZ1026862 (study PRJEB33269, sample SAMEA4719797) | human gut metagenome | biome: human-associated habitat; feature: organic feature; material: feces | place: Cameroon | collected 2013-10 ... | reverse complement strand
GTCCACCATGTATGTAAGGCGAGGCGACATCAGAACATTTCACATACATGAAATGACACTGCATTTCTTCGGCGCATTTCTCGGCAAAGAAAGTCTTTCCGCATCCAGGAGGCCCATACAGCAATATGCCATTGGGAATGGTAATTCCAAGTTCCTTGGCTCGTTCGGAATCGTTCAACACATCGATAATGTCATAACGAATTTTCTCCTTCAAATCATCCATTCCTGCGATATCAGCGAATCCATTGCCATTACGAATGTTCCGCTTGATTTTATTGCCATCTGCAGAAGAAGGCAATAGCTTTGACAAGGCGGTCCTTAATTCATCAAGTGACTGGTAGCGGCTTTCTGGTTTATATTCGACAGCTTTACCAATGACGGCTATCATTTCATTGGACGGATTGACTCCTGTCAAAGATGGAACCAACAATGGCTTACGCTTCATTTTCAACAACACTAATGTTTTCATCGTCTCATCAAGCATATCTACATTTATTGCCCAAGGTTCTATACCAAACAGCATTTCATACATCATTGCTCCGATGGCATACACCTCACTAGCCTCGGTAAACTTGCCATGGAAATATTCAGGAGCTTGGCAGACATTCTCATTGGTACATTGTGGAGGATCAGGTTCCGACAATTTCTCTCCAATGGAATTATCAATCATGACAATATTATTGGATTCTATTTTGGAAGTACACGCAAAATTGCTTGCCACTATGTTTATATACCCCAACTTTCCATTCTCCTTGTGAAGGCCATCAAGCAACGATATGATGGCCAAAGCTGACAATAAAGTCTCTTTTTCAGAAAAGAGCTTTCTTGCACGTATTCTGTCTTTTATGGTGCATAGACTCTCCTTGTTATCGTAGTTACTTATATTCATACATCTCTTTGTTTGTTAATGGTACAACAATTGACAGGAGTCTTCGTTCTCATTGGAAATACTTTCAGCTTTGTCTTCTTGCGACTTATACAACATCCACAGTATTTTTGTCTCTTCCTCCTGCTCTTCTATTGGTGCATTTTCTTTCAGCAATTTCCCAAGGATTTCTACATGACTGCGTGCGGCATCTTGATTATGCCACTTTTCCTTATCTTCTATTTCACGCATAAACTTGTAATAGCATGCCCTCATATGGTCTGCCTTTGCCATGTTGTAGTCTATGCTTGATATTTCATCAACAAGTTTTTGCATTTTGCTCAAATCACGATGGAAGACCGCTCTGTTGACGGCTCTCTCCAATTCCTTAATATGAGATTCTGTTTCCAAATTTCCATAATGTAGCTGATGGCGTTTCAGTTGCTGTAGCCAAGTCTTCAGATTTTCTTCCTCATCATCCAGTTTTTGCTTTAACTGCATTTGTTCTATCCGTCTATAAAGCTCTTTCAGATGCTGAAGTACCATTTTTTTCTCCTGTGAGCATTCGTCTTCCATTTTTACAGTGTTCAGCAATCTAATTTCATCACGAATGTCAACCCCCTTTGATTGCAAGTAATCCAACGATTTCTCCGCTAAGCGCAAATCACGTTGTACGCGTTCTGATGCTTCTGTAACAGACTGGTGACGCAATGTGTCAAGATGCTTGTTGATAGTCAAATCCAAATCAGGGAAGTGAATTTCCATATCCATCATTTCAGACGTGTCAACACTGAGCTTCACTTCAACAGAAGAATTAGCAGGTATGTATCTGTCAATCTCCAAGCCTGACAGTTCCACATCTGCCACATATTCATACAATGCAGAAGAATTTCCCTCAACCAACTCATCGGCTTGATAGACAGGGATTATAATTTTATCTTCTTCATTGCCTGGATATATGTCATTCATTGTCTTCTCCGTCAGAAGATAACCTTCAGCTGGCAACAACTGATTCTTTTCGAGACCAGACAAAGGCATGAAAACGCTCTTCTCATAGCGTGAGTCCCATACAGAGATGCCTATAAAATAAGGTAATGGGGCACTTCCGACTTTAGCCCCCTGCATGATAGAGATTGAGTCTGGTTGTACGGAAAGCGGATTGCCTTTCATGTCTGACGCTTTTACACGAAATACATTTGCTCCATTGCCCAGTTGAACCTCGACAACATTTCCGATAGTATCTACCTCTATGCTTTCACTTTCCCAAGAGCCATCCTCTTTAATAAATTGTACTTTGATATTCCCTTCATTGACCAGTTGACCACATTTAACGGCAATCCATTCTGAAGCTTCTACAGATGTACTTTCGTATTCCATGTCAAGACGTAACGCCTCTTCATTCTGTTTTTCAACATCTCCTGTTTCAGACTTTATCGTGGAAGCATACAATGCCGCTCCGACAGACACTGCCGTCATCGGATTGATACTTGTATCAACCATCGCCCCAAGCCGTTCTTTCAACATTTCTCTTATAAGAGGACTGTATGTCGGACCACCAACCAACAATATGCTGTGGAGGTTTTTTCCGCTCAAATTGTTACGTTCCAGCAAAGCGAGGCATATGTCTATTGCCTTTTGTGCCAGCGGAGCCATACATGCAAATACATCATTGCGGCTTAGAGTTAAATCGAGTTCCATCTCTTCACCGTCTTCATCGTTTCCAAGCTCTCCCAAATTGGAGAGTATGTCAATCTTGTCATTAAACGACACGCTGTTTTTTATCTCTTCTGCAAAAGGTTTCATAGCCTCACGCAACACCTGATGCTTTCTTTCATCAGCTATTGTAGCATCCAAAGCATACTCTTTCTGTAAGTAAGGAACCAATAACGTATCAACGATAGCGTAATCCATATTTTTGCCTCCAAGGTAATTGTCACCTTCTGTGTCAAACACCTGAATGACACCCTCGTCAGAGCGAATAAGGGCAGCATCGAAAGTTCCACCCCCAAAATCAAACACCAACCAATAACCGTCCTTGCTCGCCGCATTGAATCCGTAGGCAATAGCTGCAGCTATTGGTTCTTGAATAAGTTCGCAGTGAGTAATACCAGCTAACTCTGCCGCTTTCATGGTTGCAGTTTTCTGGTTAACAGTAAACTTGGCGGGGACGGTTACTACAGCCTCATTCACTGTAGTACCATCACCGACATAAGACTTCAAACGTTTCAATACTTCCGCAGACAATTCTTCAGACAAATAATCCGCATCCATGTTAGAACTATGGTATCTCGTGTCAGTCCCCATTGTGCGCTTGAATTCAACAAAAGCATTTGAAGAAGCTGTATTCCATGTAAGTGTGGCTCTTTTTCTTTCACTCTGCATGTTGCGGTATGCTGCCGCACCAACCACTATGTTCTTCTTTTTGTTGAAGAACACACATGACGGCATAGTATCATCTGTAACCTCTATCTTTTGTATAACAGGCTTTCCATTAACAATACGGCATATACTCGAATTGGTCGTTCCGAGATCAATGCCAAATTCCATTCTATTTTGTCCCATAATAATTCCTTTTTATAAGTTTTGAGCAACTATGATATTTGCTTTCTGTATCATAACACCCTTATAATTAACTTGCGGACGATTTACCGTATTTATATATTGTTCTCCTTGCTTCAAGCTGTCATCAGTTATGAAATCCACGTCAGCAATTATTCCCATATTATATGGTTTGCCTGTCATTTCCACTATTTCGAACCCACAACTTGCCATATACACCCTCATACGCTTTAGGCTCCGTTGAAGTTGTGAATAGCCCTTAGTTGCAGAATCCATACGAAGCATATTTGTTTCCATACGATTTATCTCTGTTGCCATTTGCAATATGAGATTGAGTATCTGTTTATCCATTTTTTATTACTTATATTTTACATATTACAAATGCAAATATTACAAACCATATCAATACCATAAATAGAGTTTCAATAGATATAAGTCCTAACAACATTAATAGTGTAAGCCAAAGGGGTAAGCTAGCTATTATGCTCATTCCGCTGTTTATGGCACATTTCATTAGAAACGTATCTATATCCCCAAGTATTTTCTTGATTCCAAATATTGAGAGCAATCCCCACAGAATACATCTTATAGGAAGCCATACGACAAAGGTCATTCCTATAATTCCACCTCCGAGTATTCCTCCTGGAACCGCAATTAACAGCGGTGGTTCAAATTTGGCTAAGGCATTGCTTTCCTTTTCAATTTTCTTTTCCATCCTATTTGAACAGTTGAACAGTTTCTTTATGTTGTCAAGTATAGTTGCTGCATACATTGCTTTACCTTTTATTTCATCTGAAGCATTACACCAAAACAACTTGGCAAACATCTTTGTCCAAAATGGAAAGTTCTCATTGATGATTCGCATAGCCTCATTTGCCAATCTGTCAGACCAAATTCCCAACTGAGTCTTTTCTGTAAAAGTTTCCACCTCAGAATAATACTTTTCCAACAGAAGAACTTTCTCGCTCAATACATGTAATTCAAAACTATTACCTGTTAGTTCTTTCAGACAACGTTCTATTAAGGAAAGATATAATTGACTTTTTTCTATCCTATGTCCTGTTTCTTCCAATAAGGCTGTAAACAGCATCTCTAATTCTTGCGAAGACATCCGCAATGTTTCACAGCCTATGCTATCCAACCATTCCTGTGTGCGAGGAAATATCTCGCATGCGAATATTAATGCTTTTACACTATTTCCTGATAGTAGATTGATTGTCGTCAAGTCTTGCAATAACCACAAAGGCTTTGGAGATTTATCATTTAGTCTATCGTAATAGTTTTCAAAACCGCAAGCAATCTCAGAAACAGTTCCACGTTCAAGCAATTCTCTAAGTTCAACTACCTCTGGTTTGAAAAACCAAAGAAGCGCATAACTTATCTTGTTGCCTGGCTGTTGCAATGTATTATATGCTGCTTGTATTTGTGCTGTGGTTATATTATGTTGTTTCTCTACACTTGCCGACACAACCAAATCTTTTACAACTTTCCCAACAGAGGTGAAAGCTGCAAGCCTTGCCTTACTTGCAGCCAATTCTTTGGCAGAACAATCGGCATAAACATTTAATATGTTAAAAGGATTAAGCTCCATTATTTATATAACCCTTATCTGTGTCGGGAACAACTTCTAAATTTTCAATTCGTCTGTTTATGACATACAGAATAGAAAAATAACCACCTTAACAACTATAAACTTGAAGAAAACAGTTTTACTCTTTCTTCCAAGTATCTAACCGCAAAGTCTAATGACTTGATGATGTGCGGCACGATGTCCTTGGCAGATTCCAGATCTGTAATCTTGTGGTCATAGTCCAAAGACACTTTCGCCTCTTTTTTTTCAGACAGCAGAGCCTTGATGAACTTCACATTTCTGTTCGTATCATTCACAGCCTTCTTTAGCAACTCCTTGTCATTTGACAGAAGTCCTGCTACAAAAGGAATACAAAAGCGAATCATACTTTCGTCTTTGCCTACCACATAGAAATACACTTGTCCGTTGTACTTGAAATGCCAACCTAAAGAAGGCATCAGTATCGTTTGACCGCACATTCGGCGAATCTCATTTACAATTTCTTCCTGCTTCATATTCACAATAGTTTTGTTTTACTATTTATGATAAGAGAGGGAGAAAAGTAACCATTTCCATCAGTCCAACATTACAAAAGCAGCCCAATGGAATGGATTGGGATGCTTCTTTCTGATGATTTCCTTAGCTTCCTCAAATGCCTTGCGTTTGTTCCAAGCATTCTTCTTGTCTGCAAGGCGTTCATAGAAAGTAGTCATAAATTCGGAAGTAGTCTTGTCGCTTACACTCCACAATGACATAACAATTGTTCCAACACCAGCCTTTTTGAAGGCTCGTTGCAAACCATATAATCCTTCAGATGTCGCCTTACCTTGTCCTGTCTGGCAAGCTGACAATACCACCATATCCGTATTGCTCAAATCCAAACGTGCAATATCATTAGCTGTTAATATACCACCAAGCACGCCTTTTGGTAATTGTTTGCCTAACCAAGCAGCATTACCACCAGACAGAACAAGTCCTGAAAGAGACATAGCATCTGTATAGCCTTTGAGATAATCTACATTCTCCGCTCTATTTGGAGTGTAGTAAAATCCATGAGTGGCAAGATGAAGCAATTTAGGCGATTTGCCGTGCATATTTAGGAAAGACTCTTCTGTACCGTTTTTGCCCATGTATGGAGTGACTTGCCATTTATTTTTTTTCAACAAGTCTTCAATTTTCAAGATTTCCTCTTTTGTTCCTTGCAATTCATGAAATACTGAATCACCACGAGCAATTTCACCACGCAAGGCAAGCAAATTCGACAAATCATATTTCTTGGACTCTTCTGCCATTGCTGTTGTCTCCAAGTCATATTGCAAACCGCCATACAGAATTGCTATATTATCCTTACTATCACTACTTTTTGATTTCATCTTCACCAATTCACGAGCCGAAGACAATCTCACAAAATGATAATGACTACCCAACAACGAACCATCTGCCAAAGGCAAGGACTCCAATGATATTTGGAATAGCAACTGCGATGGCACATAATATATGGTTGTGCCTACTGGTATATTCGTTTTCAATGGTTCCCATAGCAGCTGCAATACATCTTGTGCGTAATCCTTGTCATAAAACATATCAGGTCGAACGATGCCAAGTGAATCTATCTGTCTTTCTGCAAACAGAGGTTTCAACAGAGGATAGTCTTGTACCTTATTTATTATATAAGCAGCATACTTCCTTCCTTGTGTTTGTGAAATATAGTCGGTAAAGTCTATCAACACATCGTTTTGTCCCAATAGCTGTTTCACCGCATCATAATCCACATTCATAAAATCAGTACCATCGCTATATCCTTTGCATCTGTTAGCCAACAGATTTTCCAAACGGCTTATTTTTCTTGACACACTTAGGATGCTGTCAGCATTTGCATTATAGTCTTTTTCCCAAGCCTTCACCTGATTCTTCATACTTGCCAATGTGGTATAGTTGTGCATGTCCTCAGGCGTACCCATCCTCTTAATAACATCATACATGGAGCGTTCCGATTCCAAGAGAAAAGACTTCGACATAACAAGAGCGTCATAGCAATTCTTTGTGAAAGCGGTCTGTGTCTGCTTTGCCTCCAAAGCGTATGGTGTCATCATAGTAAACAATGAGGACAGAGAGTTCCATAGTCCTTCACGCTCCATACTACTCATATATGGGATGCGTTGTTTCATAAATGCCTTCAATTGCTGTTCCGCTGCTGCATAATCATTGCATCCTTTCGTTACATTCCCAGCAAAACCTTCGGCATTAGCAAGATATATTTGCGCATTAATCTGTTCCAGACTTTTTTCACCATATAGTGCCTTGGTATATTCGGCATACTTCCGATAATACTGTTCTGATTCTGCGTAGTTCCCCAACTGATGCTCAACACCTCCCATCAATGCCAACAAGGCTATTCTGTCGCCATCCGTTTGCGGATATCTTGTAGCAAGCAATTCGTCTGCTTTCTTATAGTTATTCAAGGCTGATCGGTAGTCTTTGAAAGCAAAATGGCATCTGCCTCTTGTTGTATATAAGTGATAGAGTTCTTTAGAATCTACAATTCGTGAAGCCGTTTCAAAAATCTTACCAAGGCTCCTATAGCAGTTCTCCTTGTCACCCATCAGCCGATAAATATCAGCCAAAGTCATGTAAGGCATATTGTAAGTGGCATCACCCACTGGGGTATGTGCCTGAAATTCTTCTATTGCTTTCCTGGCATATTGCAGAGCATCGTCATACCGTCCTATGGCTGCATACAGATTTCGCAAGTTGGAATAGCTCAGATGTTTGTTGGCTGATATGTTTTTTACATCAGTACGCTCTGCAATATTCTTCCCACGCAAGTACCATTGCTCCGCTATGCCGTATAGTCCCAAGCCTTTTGCTTCATTACCTTTCTGGTTATAGTAAGTGTACTTCGTTTGCAAGTCAGACGTTGCATCGACTAACGAGTCAATGCTCGCTGCATAAGCCTGTGCCTGTTGCACATCACCTATTGTTTTCCCTATATTCCAAAGTTCTTTCAGAATTTCCATCTGAACATCCGGCTTGCCATACTGCTTTGTTAAGTATAAAGCCTGTTTGTATGCATCTTCAGACCAGACAACATCGTAAAGCAAACCTTTGATTGTCGCAATCTGTTTCAATACAGAAATCTCATCCGTTACTCTTCTCTGTTCTTGAAAACCTTTTAGAGCATTCTGATAGCACGCCAATGCCTCATCGTACATTTGTCTCTGATGATTTTCTATACCTTCAAAATACCATGACAAGGGAATCTTTGGCAAAGCATATTCTCTTACCTTGCCATCAGCATATGGCATAATATCCTCCAATATGGTACGAGCCTTTACTAATTGTCTATTGTTTCCGTGCATAAAACTGGTGGCATACAGATATCCGTTCATGGCATACAGATGAGCAACATCATTCTTTTCTTTCTCTGTAAGACCGCCTGACATCAATTTCTTAGCCAATAGATACGCCTCTTTATAGCGTTTCAAGGTTTCATAACACATGCAAGCCATCGTCTGACTGCATACATACATTTGATGCTCAACTTCATTTCGCTGCTGTTCCGTATTTCTTCCGACAAGAAGAAAGGCATCCAGGGCTTCAGCGGTCTTCTTGGCATTGTTCAATGCAAAGGCTTCATTCATCTTAGCCGTCACTTCCGCCTCGGTCAATGTCTGCGCTTGCATCTGTATACTGCAACAGAATAGAGCCAACAATATGAGTAATACCTTATTAATATTTCGCAATAGTGTCAATGTTTGTAGTATCATTTGGTGTTTTAAAATTAGGAGAGTTCTTACATCCCTCATCATGAGACGGCGCTGTCATTTCAAACACATCATTTTCATCACCGCGCATATTATCATTAGGAGAAGTTGCAACAAACAGCGGATTGATGGCAAAGAAACCGACAACCAATACAGCAGCTATGCTTGAAATCCAAAGCCAAGTCTTTCTGTGATGGTGAGACTTCATTTCCTTTTGAAACTCAGTCATGGCTTTCAGCTTCTCTTCACGGCTCACCATCGCCATTTTAACATTCTTCGTAAACTCATACAGTTCTCTTTTCTCTTCATCCTCTTCTATCTCTTTCAAGAACTGTGCCTTGTCTTCTTCCGACATGGTGTCACCATGAAGCAAGTATTCGTCTATTCTATCTTGAAAATTATTATTGTCCATATCCATCTGCCATTTTATGAGTTCAAATAGTTGTGATAAATGTCCTTTGCCAAAGTGCGCAAAGACTCCATGCACTTATGCTTCTTCGTTTTGAGGGCATTTTTGGAGTCTATCGTTGGTATTTCCAACAGGATTGTGTCCAAGTCCTTCTCCTCATAGTAGAACTTGCTTAATATCTCACAGCACCGCTCCGACATATGTGATATGACATCAGCAATGATGTCAAGCATCTTGTTGTCCTCCGAATCATATAGCATATTGATGTATTGCTGGGCATCAAATCCTTCTTTCTTTATCTTACGTCCCATTTCTGTTTCTGGGTCAGCATAGGTTGGATGTTCTCTTACCCATTCCAAATACTTGATGCGAGCAATCCCCATAAAATAGGTAAGGATGCTGCTACTCAAAGGTTCATTGTTCTTGCCCATCACTCTGCCATCGCTCACATAAATCTTCCTGCGCTCGATATTCTCCCACATCGCAATGAATGTGTTTTGGAAAATTTCCGTGGCAGATTCCTCATCAGCGAAGAACACGCCACGGTAGTTTGCCCAAAAGTATCGTGAGCAATAAGCATACAGTTCCGACTGTATTTTTCTATTCTTATCGTACATTCCAGCAACAAGTCGGGCTTCTTTCTCTTGTTGCGGTGTACGCATTTGTATTGTCTTTGCCATTCTATCTACTCAGTATGTCTGTTATATTGTATTTGTTGATGTCTTCACCAGTCATTTCAGGCTGTTGTGGTCTGCTACTGGTATTGCGGTTGACGAACTTTCTGATTCGTCTTATAAACTCGTCGTTGTTTACTTTATCACTATTCTTCAGTTCTTTCCACAATGCGTATGTCAGTTTACCAACAGCAGGACTTTTCATCTCGACATTCACTTGGTCGCTTCTGCAAGCACTGATGGTGATCCATCGTTCCGCCAAAGGCATTGCCTTAGCATTAATGATTTTTTCCTTGCCGTTGTCACCCATGAAAAACGATTTTACTTTCTCAAATGTTTCATACAGGCCACGAGCATTCAGACTATCTACTTTCAATGTATCTTCCACGCCTCTCACTATTTCATCATCTTCTCCACGAGTGCCATCACCACTATGGCAAGCGTCTATTACCACCAATAGCTTTCCTTTCGCTCCGATTTTATTACGGATAGCATTGAGATACACATTCAATTCATCATCCGTCAAGTGCTTCTCACCATGATAAGTTGCGCTTGCTTTCCTACAAGCATCATACGGAATCCAACATTCATCCAGTCCATCTTTCTCGTCATTATGCACATCCGTCATCTGCTGTCCATGTCCAGAATAATGGATATATACCACATCGCCATGTTTGCATGATGCCGTCATTCTCTTGAATGCCCTAACAATGCCAACCTTTGTTGCCTGTCGATTTATCAATGTCATGACAGATTTGAAACCTGCGTTTTCAAGCATCTCTTTTATGTATGGCACATCCTTGTCACCATTGATCTTCGACCAGCTCTTGTCCTGCTGCTCACCCAGTCCAATGACGAGTGCTCGCTTTGTTGTTGCCGATGCCTGCAAACTAAAGAGTCCGATGAGTATAGTAATTACAAGCTTCTTCATTCTATCACAATCTTTTAGTCCAACATTACGAAACCAGGCCAATAATACGGGTCTCTGTAGCCATTGTTATTTCTTATGTACGCCCTGGCTTTTTCAAAAGCCTTTCTCTTATCCCATTTGTTGCTGTCTTCAGTCAATTCCGTATAGAACTTTACTATGAAAGCTTTAGTTGTCTTATCGCTGACACTCAATGCCCTATCAAATTGGTTTATGCTCCAGCTTTCTTGAAAGCTCGCTGTAGTCCGTACAGTCATTGGAGAGTTTACACAATAAAATTTATGAAATCGATTAAATTATCCCACATCGATGCCCCCCACCTATATATAGAACTAAATATACCATATGTTCCATAAATGGAAGGATTACTTGCACCGGGATTCATGTTAGGGAAAAAAGCGGCCATAATCAAACAAATATTAATAAGCCATATTGCTGTCTCTTATACACATCTGACGCTG
>ERZ1026862.1977-NODE-1977-length-11238-cov-6.528928_pt1 | contig 11238 bp, 9 predicted proteins | sample MGYA00380161_ERZ1026862 | MGnify/ENA primary metagenome ERZ1026862 (study PRJEB33269, sample SAMEA4719797) | human gut metagenome | biome: human-associated habitat; feature: organic feature; material: feces | place: Cameroon | collected 2013-10 ... | reverse complement strand
ATTTACAGTAAATTGATTTATTAATGGTAACATAAGCAATAAATATTAATAATAAACCACAAAAGTGATATGTTTACAGCAAATAATACATATATTTGCATAATACTTAGCGGCACTCGGCAAACTGAGAGTAAACTCTCTTTGCACTCATTTGCAAAGTATTTGCATAATACTTAGCGGCACTCGGCAAACTGAGAGTAAACTCTCTTTGCGCTCATTTGCAAAGTATTTGCATAATACTTAGCGGCACTCGGGCTGCAACAAGCCCTTCGACATTCACCTATTTACGATGTAACAACATTGTAATATCGTTGAAACACGTATGAACAACGGCTTGAATACCTTTGCGGACGAAATATAAAGACAATAGAAATGGAAATAAAAAGTAACATTCTGGTAGTTGATGACGAACAGGATCTGTGTGAAATCCTGAAGTTCAATCTTGAAACTGAAGGCTACAACGTTGATATGGCCAATTCTGCAGAAGAAGCTCTCGACATGGGAATAGAGAAGTACGATCTGCTCTTGCTCGATGTTATGATGGGCGGCATGTCAGGATTTGCCCTCGCAAAAAGGCTCAAGGAGAACCCGTTGTCTGCCCACATCCCGATAATATTCCTTACAGCGAAAGACACGGAAAACGATACCGTGACAGGATTCAACCTCGGAGCCGACGACTATATCTCCAAACCATTCTCCCTTCGAGAAGTGATGGTCAGGGTGCGTGCCGTATTGCGACGTACGAAAGAGAAGGACGACATGCCTCACAGCAATATCATCAACTATCAAGGACTGGAGCTTAACCTCGACAAGAAGACGGTAAGCATCGACGGAGAGGACATTCCTTTCACCAAGACTGAATTTGAAATTCTGCATCTGCTGCTCGACGAAAGGGGCAAGGTGTTCTCACGTCAGGAGCTAATAGACCGCATCTGGCCGAAAGACGTTCTCGTGCTCGATAGAACAGTTGACGTGAACATCACCAGACTGCGCAAGAAGATAGGCAGATTCTCAAAATGCATCGTTACAAGATTAGGCTTCGGATATTATTTCGATGCCTGAACATTATATAATCCACAAAAAATATGAACAGAACATCTGTAGGAACAAAATTATACTGGGGAGTAATGGCTGTGTTCATGCTGTTCGCCGTTTCATTCATTGTCTTCCAGCACGACCGCGAGAAGATATACAAGATAGACGTTCTCGACACCAGACTGCAAAACTACAACGAACACATGGCTGAAGTGCTAAGCATAAACAAGAACATGTCGGAGAAGAACATCGACAAGTATGTAAAGTCGCATTACGAACAGGATTTGCGTGTCACGCTCATTGACATGAAAGGCAGAGTGTTCTATGATAACAAATACAAGAACTATTCCTCGCTCGAAAACCATCTGGGCCGCAACGAGATTAAGGAGGCCTTGAAGCATGGGGAGGGCTACGACATCGACCGCAAAAGCTCTACCCTCGGACAGAAATATTTCTACTCCGCCACTTGTTTTCCGCAGCAGAAGTTTATAATAAGAAGTGCCCTGCCATACAACAACAGTCTGGCGAAGATGCTACAGACAGACCAGCACTATCTATGGTTTGCACTTGTTGCCATGTTCCTGCTCACCATATTATTATATAGGTTCACCCACAGACTCGGAATGAACATAATGAAGCTGCGTACCTTCGCAGACAGGGCTGACCACAACGAAAGTCTCGAAACAGAAGACCTTGTAGCGTTTCCGAGTGATGAGCTGGGCGAGATTGCGGAGAAGATTATCAAGCTGTATAAAAGACTGCAACACACCAAGAAGGAGCAGAACATACTGAAGCGGCAGCTCACACAGAACATCGCCCATGAACTGAAGACTCCGGTGGCAAGCATACAGGGATATCTGGAGACGATTCTCGACAACCCGAAGACCAACGAGGCGATAAAGCAGCAGTTCCTTGAGAGATGTTATGCACAGGCACAGCGACTCACTTCTCTGCTTCGCGACATTTCCACCCTGAACCGTCTTGACGACGCATCCGAGATGCTGACCGACTTCGAGAAAGTAGACATATCGCAAATCGTAACCAACATACAGAAGGAGACAGCCCTGCAAATGGAAGAGAACGACATGTGTCTCGTAAACAAACTGCCCGACAATATAATCATCCCTGGCAACCACTCGCTGCTATACAGCGTGTTCCGCAACCTTACCGACAATGCCATCGCCTATGCCGGCAAAGGGACGACGGTGACCATAAGCGCAGAGGAAGAAGACAGCAAATGGCACTTCACCTTTGCCGACAACGGAACGGGTGTGCCATACGAACACCTCAAAAGACTCTTCGAACGCTTCTACCGCGTAGACAAAGGACGAAGCCGCAAGATGGGAGGAACAGGACTCGGACTCGCCATCGTAAAGAACGCAGTACTGCTGCATGGAGGCACGATAAGCGTGAGAAATGCAGAAGAGGGAGGACTCGTCTTCACCTTCACGTTGAAGAAATAAAAAAACAGACTTGCCTTTTTATCATTACAAGAATTTGCCATCTACATTTATTTTATTATATTTGCAGAAAATAATTTAACCTGAATATGAAAATAAATGAAGCTGGCAAAGAACATGCCGAGACCATAGCCTCGCTGATAATGGCAGCAATGACCGACGAATGTTGCCTTTATTATGCAGGAGAGAAACATACCATTGACGATTTCCACAGGATGATGACCGAACTTGTGGAAATGGAAGACTCGCAATACAGCTATAGGAATACCCTTCTGGCTACAAGCGAAGACGGAAGGGTTATGGGAGCATGCGTTTCATACGACGGCGCAAAGCTGCATGAACTAAGAAGACGTTTCATCGACGCTGCCAAGAGTCATTTCGACAGAGACTTCAGCAATATGGACGATGAGACGCAGGCTGGCGAGCTGTATCTTGACAGCCTTGCCGTATTCCCGGAGTTCAGAGGACACGGCATAGCAACGGAACTGCTCAAAGCTTCTATAGACAAAGCAAGAAACATGGGATTGCCTATGGCAGGACTGCTCGTAGACAAAGGAAATCCTAAAGCAGAAAAACTATATATAAGAGTAGGATTTGAATACTCCAACGATGCCACATGGGGCGGACACCCCATGAAACACCTCGTATACAGCACACAGAAATAACAAAAGAAGGAGGTACTATGCAAGACAGCAAATATCTTATAGCCAACGAAAGAGACGCACTGTGGGGACTTACCGTAAGCACAGTGGGCATGGACATGTTGCAGCCTGGCGACCCTTACCCTACAAGAGGACATGCCGGCGGCTACTACTTTGACGTGAACAAAGGCAGAATACTTGATGAATACCAGATGCTCTACCTCATGGAAGGGGAAGGAATATTCTCGTCGGAACACGTCAAGGACCAAAAGATAAAAGCTGGCGACATATTTCTCTTGTTTCCTAACGAATGGCATACATACCATCCTCTCCATGACTCTAAATGGAAGAGCTATTGGATTGGATACGAAGGCAGAAACATGGACGACAGGGTGAGCTACGGATTCCTGTCGCCAGAGAAGCCTATATACCATGTAGGCTACTGTCCGGAAGTGATACAGCTCTACGAAGCCGCAATGAAAGCGGCAAAAGAAGAGGCTGCTTTCTCGCAGCAGGTGCTGGCAGGCATTGTAAACAACCTCATCGGAGTGATGTACTCCAAGGAAAGGAATATCATCCTGAACAAAGACAGAGGAAAGGTGGACATCATAAACAAGGCTAAAATGATAATACGCGACGAAGTGGAAAGCAGAATCACCATACAGGAGATTGCCGAACAGATGGGTATGGGATACTCCAACTTCCGCAAGCTCTTCAAGGAGTTTACGGGTGTTTCGCCGGCACTCTACCAACAGGAGCTGAAACTGCAGAAAGCCAAAGAGCTGCTCTCCACGACAGGCATCAGCATAAAGGAGATAGCATACCAGCTGAACTTCGACTCGCCGGATTACTTCTCAAGCAAGTTCAAGAACAAAGTGGGATGCAAGCCAAGGGAATACAGAGAGCAGATGGGCTTCACAAACAACAAGCACGATGTCACCACCTGACGATGTATATGACACAAAATGCTTATTTATTAACTTTTATTTTGTCCCTTCAACATTTTTAATTACTTTTGCAGAAGTATTCAAAAACAGCATAAGGGCAGTTCTGCCATAAACAAACAGAACTGCCCTCTTTTTATTTTATCATTTTCCAATTCAGATGAATAGTACATTAGATTTCAAACCACAACTGTTCTCCACACTGAAGAACTACAACAGAAAGAATTTCATGTCAGACCTCATGGCAGGCATCATTGTAGGCATCGTTGCCTTGCCGCTTGCCATTGCCTTCGGTATTGCATCAGGAGTAACGCCGGAGAAGGGCATCATCACTGCCATCGTGGCTGGCTTCATCATCTCCCTGCTGGGTGGAAGCAAGGTGCAGATCGGCGGACCTACAGGAGCCTTTATCATTATCATCTATGGCATCATACAGCAGTATGGCTTTGAGGGACTGACCATCGCCACTCTGATGGCAGGTGCCTTCCTCATCCTGTTCGGCATACTGCATCTCGGCACCATCATCAAGTTCATCCCCTACCCCATCGTCGTGGGATTCACAAGCGGAATAGCCGTAACCATCTTCACCACTCAGATAAAGGATCTCTTCGGACTAAGCATAGACAAGGTGCCGAGCGACTTTCTTGAAAAGTGGTGGTGTTACCTTTGCAACTTCAACACCATCGACTGGTGGTGCGCCGCTGTGGGAATACTCAGCGTAGTGATAATAGCCATCACACCTAAGTTCAGCAAGAAGATTCCCGGCTCGCTCGTTGCCATCATAGTAATGACCGTGGCGGCTCTGCTGCTTAAGCAGTTTGCCGGAGTAACCACCATCGAGACCATCGGCGACCGCTTCTCCGTAAGCAATGCCATCCCTGAGGCACACATGCCGGAGATAACATGGGAAACGATAAAGAGCCTTGTGGCACCAGCCCTTACCATCGCTGTGCTCGGAGCTATAGAGTCGCTGCTCTCAGCTACCGTTGCCGACGGTGTCATCGGCGACCACCACAACTCCAACACCGAGCTTATAGCACAAGGAGTGGCAAACCTCGCCTCTCCTATATTCGGAGGCATACCGGCAACAGGAGCCATCGCCCGCACGATGACCAATATCAACAACGGCGGCAAGACACCTGTCGCAGGCATCATCCATGCCGTAGTGCTGCTGCTCATCTTCCTCTTCTTCATGCCACTGGCAAAATACATCCCTATGGCTTGTCTGGCGGGAGTGCTCGTCATTGTGTCCTATGGCATGTGTGGCTGGCGTTCGTTACTCGCTCTGATGAAGAATCCGAAGAGCGACGTTACCGTTCTGCTCATCACCTTCTTCCTGACCATCATCTTCGACCTTACCGTAGCCATCGAAGTAGGACTTATCATCGCCTGTCTGCTGTTCATGAAGCGTATGTCGGAGACTACCGACGTAAAGGTCATCATGGATGAGATAAACGAGGAGAGCGACATGATAAAGGGTAATCTTGAGCATCTCACCATCCCCAAAGGCGTGGAGGTATACGAGATAAACGGTCCTTACTTCTTCGGTGCCGGCAACCGTTTCGAAGAGATTATGGCAGCCTTCGGCGACCGTCCCAAGGTGCGCATCATCCGCATGCGAAAGGTACCGTTTGTAGACTCCACCGGAATCCACAACCTCACCAACCTTTGCGAGATGAGCAAGAAGGAGGGCATCCAGGTTGTTCTCTCCGGAGTCAATCCAAGTGTCCATACAGCTCTTGAGAAAGCAGGATTCTATGATTCCGTAGGCAAGGAGAACATCTGCAGCCACATCAACATCGCCCTTGAAAGAGCTAAGAAGATTGTGGAGGAATAATCCGGATTTCAACAGGACATATTAGCTCTACATTCAAGAACAGACTCACTATTGTTATTGCTGCAACCGTGATGATATTACTTGCAGCAATAACAATAGGATATATCAAGATACCAATCTGCATAAAATCGGAAGTATCTTTTTTGTCATATCAGCATTTTTATCTACCTTTGCCCCGTTAATACTTGAAAACAATAGATGGGAAAGTGATTATGTACATTATGTCACGCTTTTCAAGAAAGCAAATCGTTGCGCTGTCTGTTGCTGCATTGGCAATAGCAGCGATAGCTATCGCAGCTATATCCGTATGTTGCAGCCACCACACTTATCCTCGTGAGTTAGTTGTTGCCGACTCGTTGTGCGAGACCAATCCCGACAGTGCTGAGGCTTTATTGCATCGTATGCCGGATAGCGTTCTTGCAGCCAAGCCAGACCGTATGTACTATGACCTGTTGCGTATAAAGGCATCCAACAACCTTTACGAACCTCAGAAAGACAGTACCATATTCCGTATAGTAGATTTCTTTGAGCGTTATGGCGACAAGGAAAGACTCTGTCAGGCATATTATTACCAGGGCAAGTATTATGTGCAGCACAATGATGCCCCACAGGCTTTGAAGTGCTTCCAGAAAGCCCTTGACATGTCAGATGATAATACCCCGTTGGCATTCAAGAGTAAGATATATAGTCAGTCGGGCAGCATATTCCATGACCAGGATTTGTTTGATGATGCCTTGAAGATGTATAGTGCTTCCTTTGTTTTAGACTCTGTTCAAAAGGACACCATAAATATGGTAAACGGTTTGCGTGACATTGCTCAAACATACAAATATAAAAACAAAGCCGACAGTAGCGAGTATTATTATAAAAGAGCCTATGCCCTGTCAGAGAAACAAGGCGACAAACATTTGTCACAGTCTGTATTGCTGGCTTTGGCATCATTGTATAAGAGCCGTGGTGACATAGAGAAGGCTCATAAGATACTTTCTGACGAACTGGCTGATGTTGATGACTACATAGAATCGCCGACCTATTGTCTTGCAGCGGATATTTTCAAGAAGGAAGGCAACGTAGACTCTGTATATTATTATTGTCAGAAGCTGTTGTCCGTCGGCACTGTTTATGCAAAGGAATACGCCTCTGGAGAATTGTATGAGTATTACGCCATGAAGGGTGACTTGCGTAAGGCTTTGTCCTATATGCACATGTATCGTGTTATGTCGGATTCTGTGCGCAATATAGATGCCACCCAGTCTGTAGCCAAGATACATTCTTTATATAATTATAATCTTAGAGAGAAGGAAAACAGTATCCTTAGAGAGAGTAACAGAGAACGGCTCTTCATATTTATAGGAGTCTCTCTTTTGCTTGTTCTCCTTATTGTGTTTCTTTTGTTTGTCAATGAGCGAAGCAAGAAAAAGATACTTGAGGACGGACTGTTGATTTCACATCTGGAAAAATTGTCAAAGGAGTCATGCATTGAAAAAGAATCTTATAAGTCTCGTATTCGTGATTTGAAGCAGGAATTAGATAAAGTTTCGTTAATGCGTGTAGAGCGTGAGAGCGAAGCGGCTTCTCGGAAGTTGTATATATATGAGCAGATAAAGAAATGTGTATATGAGAAGAAGAATATTCATAATGAAGAGTGGCTTACAATCGAGAATGCGATAGATTTTATATATCCTGATTTTAAGAAGAGTTTGTTGGACATGAGTAATATTAGTCAGCACGAATATGAAATATGTATTCTTGTCAAATTAGGATTTACCAATACCGATATTGCTACAATAATGAACAGAACACCTGGTACTATAAGTTTAAGCCGGTCGACGCTTTATAAGAAACTGTTGAAAAAAGAAGGAAAGGCATGTGATTTTAATGATTTTATAAATTCCTTATAATCAGTTGTTTAGATGTTGAATCAAATATTTTTCAAACATCTACCCCCCCGTTTTGTAAAATCAAATATTTTCCAAACATAAAAAACTTTGTTTGTTAGCCTTCTTGTGTATCTTTGCCGAAAAAACAAGAACATGATGAACAAATTCCTTTTATTATTATTTGCAGGAATGCAATGTAGTTCTATGTTTGCTGATAATGTAGAACTCACAAATGACCATCGTGAAGATGTAAAATATGGTCATCAATATGTAGTAGTTTCTTACGATGGTGACGATGTAACCATCAAGTCCGACAGTACCATAACCGACATGACCGTCGTCATCCGCGACCAGTATGGTAACGTAATGCACCAGTCCACCCAGACCGTCGGTCCGGCAGAGACAACGCTCTACGTTCCTGATACAGACGGTGACAGCGAAAAGACAACCATCGACCTGTATTATGATAGGAGACATCTGAGCGGAACGTTTGATGAATAGACTTTAAAAATTAACGGTTTCATCGGGATTTTCCCGATGAAACCACATTATAAACAAATAAATACAGTTATTATGAGAAACATTCATTTATTAAAATGCCGGGGTATGATGGCATTCCTGTTGTTTGTGACTTGCATAACGACAGCTTTTTCCGCTACAATTACGCCTGAAGAAGCATTGAAAATAGTCAAGTCCGAGTATTATGGCGGCAGCAATGCAAAGATGAACTTCTATTATGCAAATGTCTTTTATTTTTTCAGTGACTTTTCCATTGTAAGTCCAGTCAACAATTTCCATCCAGACCTCAAGCCTAATAGTTACGTTTTTTTTGTAGATGAAGAGCCAGACAGGGGCTGGTCCCATTCCTGCTCTTACATCTACATTTCGGATACCGGCAAGAAGCATGAACGTAAAAAGTACAATATGCCCATGAAGACGGACTTGGAACTTGTACCGATAGAAATCAATTTCCAGCGTGAAGATCTTCCATCAAGAAAGATAAGAGTGCAGGGCACCGGCAGTTCAAATACCCTCAACGTGCCTTCTATATTCAGTAGCAGCGGCAAGGTGTACTCTATAATAATAAGCGGTGGTGCATCCAAACATTCAAACTATGAACGCTATTGGAATGACTGCTCGTACATCTATCAGGTCCTCAAGAAGAAATACGGCATGTCTGATGACGACATCAGTGTCCTGATATCGGACGGTAAAGACCCTTCACCCGACATGATGAAATCAGACGGACGTATCATAGTATCTTCTCCCCAGGACCTTGACTTTGACGGTGTTGATGACATAGACTATTCAGCCACCAAGGCAAATCTGGACAAGGTAATCTCCGACCTGTCCGCAAAGGTCACCGACAAAGACCAGGTCTTCATTTATGTAATAGACCATGGCGGTTATGACGATGTCAAGGGCGAGTCTTTCATCTGTCTCTGGAATTTGGAATTCCTGTATGCAAGCGAGTTCGCCGGCATGCTGGACAGCCTGAAGACTCCTTTCATCAATGTAGTCCTCGGCCAGTGCAACTCGGGCGGTTTCGTGAGCCATCTTGAGAAGCCTGGCAGGGTGATAGCCACTGCATGCAGAGAAAGTGAATCATCATGGGCCTGCCGTGACAAGCCGTATGATGAGTTTGTCTACCATTGGACCAGCGCAATCAACCAACAGGACGGTCTGAGCCAGAGTGCAGTAGCTTCCGACCTGAACAACAACGGCTGTGTTTCCATGTATGAAGCATTCTTATACGCAAGAAACAATGACCGCAGGATTGACAGAGAGACACCGTCATTCTCTTCCCCGAACATATCCGTTGCAGAAGAGATGACATTGGATAACACCCCTCGTACCTACAGCCTGTATGTACGTGATGGTATCTCCGATAGCGGAGCGGAGCCGAGCAATTGTGACGAGCCATGGAACAGTCCAGACCTGTGGGTCAGGAACCAGCCTGACGGATATGAGCATCAGGAGAGCGAACCGATAACGATACCGGATAATGCCACAGACAAGGACGTGCATGTATACATGAGAATCCGTAACCGTGGAATATCAGACTATGCCGACCCTTCAAAGAAGCTGTTCTACCATATCTATTACGTCAATGCCTCCCTTGGCATAACTCCTGCCAACTGGCTCGGACTTCCGACCCCTGATGACGAATACAATTTCGGCGCACAGATGGTGTCCAATCTCATCCCTTATGACATAGAGGCCGACGGTTCGCGTATAGTCCATTACAGATGGGGGCTTGACGAAGACATGATAAGAAGTGTCTCTGACGGTTTCCTCCATTTCTGTCTCCTTGGCAGGATTTCCAATTCCCGCGGTGAGGAGCTCATAGACAGGTCTCTGCTTTTCAGCTACCTGTCAGATGTATGCGCTTCCAACAAGCTTTGCCAGAAGAATCTTTCATTCATAAAGATAGACGGCAACAATCCGAACTATGTCCGTCTGAAAGTCCGCAGCATGATCAATGACGAGAAGCCTTATAATTTGGAGCTTGTCGCCTCAAATGGTTGTGAGAGACTGTTTGACAAGGCAGAAGTATCCGTAACACTTTCTGACCAGGCACTTTCAAAATGGAAGGAAAGCGGTATGGAGGGCAATGGCATAAAATGCATTGCTGCTAATCCCAACAAGATATACATGCAGAACAATTCTTCCATAAAGTCCCTTCTGCTTAAGAATACGGACGAGATAAAGCTTGCATGCAATTTCAAGTCATCCGCAAGTCTTAAGACTGACACCTTCAAGGTGAACCTCATCCAGCGTGATGTCGCAACAGGAAAGATAGTCGGAGGTGAGGCTATATATATAATAAAGGAGTCGTCAACATATGTTAGACCTTATATCAATCAGGTGAATGACCTGGATGGAAACCGTCTTGAAGCCGGCGGAGTAGACGATGACTGTTCCTATGAATGGTATTGCGGCGATGACAATCTTCTTGGTACGAAAAAGATATTATCCGTTCCAGACGGTTTCAGCGGTGATGTCACCCTGCGCGCAATTTCTGGAAAAGACGGAACCGTAGGATATGCAATGGCAACCGTAGAGAAAGCCCAGAAGATAAAGAGTGTCACTCCGCTTCCATTCAAGGCAAGTCTTAATATAGAACTCCTCTCACCGGCAACAAAGAATACAGCCGTACGTTTGGTTCCCGCTGCGGGTACAGGTGAAACATCAGAATACCCTGTCAGGGAAGGTGACAGCAGGATATCCATGTCTGTTCCGCAACTGTCTCCGGGACTGTATGTCGTGAGCCTTGTCAAGGACGGTTCCGTAATAGACATTAAACGTGTCACAAAAGAATAAGGTAATATATTCCATACCCTATGGCATAACGGCGGTAGGGTATGGACTTTATAATTTCCAGTTCTTTTCCGAAATAATCCTGCAGAAAATAACACAATATAAGAATAATATATATAT
>ERZ1026862.1969-NODE-1969-length-11261-cov-5.934053_pt1 | contig 11261 bp, 10 predicted proteins | sample MGYA00380161_ERZ1026862 | MGnify/ENA primary metagenome ERZ1026862 (study PRJEB33269, sample SAMEA4719797) | human gut metagenome | biome: human-associated habitat; feature: organic feature; material: feces | place: Cameroon | collected 2013-10 ... | reverse complement strand
ATCAGCTTCTATACCCCCGAAAACGAAAGTACCTTAATTTCTATGAGAAAGTTACCGACTTTCTCATGGAAAGTTACCTATTTTCTATAAGGAAGTGGTGTAGTTACAAAAAGCGGATAGTTTTTTTTCTTGCAGAACTTAATTATTTTGTGGCTTGTTTCTTTAAATATATAAAGCGACAAAAAAACATTGTTTAACAAAAAGATAAGAAAGGAAAAGAATTATGCAGAAAAGAGTTTTTAATCTGATTATAGTAGACGAGAGTGGTTCAATGTCTTGTATCGAGAATCAGGCACTTGCCGGAATGAATGAGACTTTGTCTACGATAGTGAAGATGGATAAGATTCACGAAAACGTAGAACAGCTGACAACGCTGATAACTTTCGACTCCGAGCACAGGAAGTTTGTCTTTGACAATGCACCGGCAAGTAAGTTGCGAACGATGACCAACCACGACTATAGCCCCTGTGGAGCCACTCCTCTCTACGATGCCATAGGTATAGGAATAGCGAAGGTCAATGCTCTGACAAGTCCTGAAGACAACGTGCTCGTGACGATAATCACCGACGGCGAGGAGAACTGCTCTACGGAGTACAACCTTAAGATGGTGAAGAACCTGATAGAAAAGCTGAAGAAGCAGAACTGGACCTTCACGTTTATCGGCACTGAAGAGCTTGATGTGGAGGGCATGGCGGCGAGTATGGGTATCGATGCCCACCTCTCCTTCAAGCAGGATGTGGAAGGCACCAAGTCGATGTTTAAAAAAGAAAGGCTATGCAGATCGCAATTTTGCCAGTGCATAGCAGAGAGTATGCCGGTTGTAGCGAAAACCTTCTTCAAAGTAAAGGAATAAGATGTTCAAGAAAACTGCATGGAGTGACGATTCTATGCAGTTTTTTTATTACTTTTGCGCCTGCTAAACGAGCAGGCAAATATAAAGAACAGGTAGGTAGGTTATCTTTACTCATCCCTGGAGGCAAACATTCCTATTGGCTCATCAGCCTGTCTGCTCGTCAACTTGAACATAAAAAAACGATGTATGCTTTTGGATTTTTTTCTTACGTGTAATAAGATAGGTGCATTCACTCTTGGTGGTGGCTATGCCATGATACCGATTATGGAACGGGAGTTCGTAGACAAGAACAAATGGATGGACAAGCAGGAGTTTATGGATATAATGGTTGTGGCACAGACCACACCGGGAATCTTTGCCATAGACATGGCGAGCCATATCGGCTATAAGCTTCGTGGAGTGTGGGGAGGAATAGTGGGGGCAATAGGTATTGCCCTACCTTCGATAATCGCCATCCTTGTCATTGCCATGTTCTTCCAGGCTTTCAAGGACAATCTCTATGTGGGTAAGTTCTTCCGTGGCGTGCGTCCTGCCGTGGTGGCGCTGATAGCTTCGCCATGCTTTACTATGGCAAAGACGGCAAAGTTGTCGTGGCGCAACATCTGGATACCGATAGTATGCTGCTTGCTGATATCGCTGTTCGGCGTGTCGCCTATACTTATAATAATAGCTGCCGGTGTAGGCGGATGGCTATGGGGAATGTTTAAATCAAGGACGCAAAACTAATACACGATAAATATTATGATATTCTTAAAGATTTTCATTATCTTCACGAAGATAGGTACGTTTAATTTTGGTGGTGGCTATGCCATGCTCTCACTGATACACAACGAGGTGGTGGTGAAGAACCAGTGGATGACGAATGCCGAGTTTACCGACATCGTTGCCATCAGCCAGTCCACTCCCGGTCCGATAGGTATCAATGCAGCAACATATGCCGGTTATACCTCTGTCCTGCATGCCGGCTATCCAGAGTGGGCTGCTGTGCTTGGTTCGGTGTTGGCTTCTCTTTCTATAATATGGCTGCCGTTTATCATCATGATTCTTATCAGCCGTTACCTTATTACCCACAAGGACTCAAAGATTGTGAAAGATGTGTTTGGCGGTCTTCGACCTGCCATCGTCGGACTTATTGCCGCCGCTGCCGTGCTGCTCATGACGAAAGACAACTTCGGAAGCATGAGCGAAGATCCTCTCACCTTTTATATCAGTGTGGCGATATTTGCGGTGTCCTTTGTGTTGACTCATCGCAAAATTGCTAATCCTATATTGATAATGCTGCTTTGTGGATTGGCTGGAGTGGTAGTTTATTAAGTTGACGAGTTGACAAGTAGACGAGTTGACGAGGAGGTTTGTTGGTTAGCAAGTATACGGGTTGACGTGTTGACGAGGAAACAACTTGTCGAGTGGACAAGTTGATAGATGGACAAGTTGACGAGGAGATGTTCTTTGGCTATTAAAAAAGCTGGATTTTGTTTCCTTTTCAGCTAAAAAAATGTTTTTTTTTGACGTATAAATATAAGTATTTCTCTCATTTTCTTGTTTAGTAGAAACTATTATCTTATATTTGCACTCAATCTTTAAACCTTACACATATGGATGAAAAACTTTTGCTCCTTGGCGATGAAGCAATCGCTTTGGGAGCCATTCACGCAGGTCTTTCTGGAGTTTATGCATATCCAGGAACACCATCCACAGAGATAACAGAGTATATACAGGGCAACCCAATGGCTGCTGAGAGAAAAATCCATTGCCGTTGGTCGGCCAACGAGAAGACTGCTATGGAGGCAGCTCTCGGTATGTCGTATATGGGCAAGCGTGCCATGGTATGCATGAAGCATGTGGGAATGAACGTGTGTGCCGACGCTTTCGTGAACTCGGCAATGACGGGAACTAACGGAGGACTGGTTGTTGTTGCTGCCGACGACCCATCAATGCACTCTTCACAGAACGAGCAGGACTCACGCTTCTATGGCAAGTTCGCCATGGTGCCGGTGTTCGAACCGTCGTCACAGCAGGAGGTCTACGGCATGATGAAAGACGCTTTCGAGCTGTCGGAACGTTACAAACTGCCTGTAGTGCTCAGAATGGTTACCCGCATGGCACACTCGCGCGCCGTTGTTGAAACGGCAGAGGTACGCGAGCCGAACGCTATGACCTATCCTGACAACCCTAAAGACTGGGTATTGCTGCCAGCAGTGGCACGCAAGCGCAACGTGCGTCTTGTAGGTTTGCAGAAGGATTTGCTGCAGGAAGCAGAGAACTCGAAGTACAACAAGCTCATCGACGGCAAGGACAAGTCGCTCGGAATCATCGCCTGCGGTATTGCCTACAACTACCTCATGGAGCACTTCAAGGACGGATGCCCTTATCCTGTGCTCAAGGTATCACAGTATCCGCTGCCGGTTAACAAGGTGAAGGAACTCGCAGAGATGTGCGATTCGCTGCTTGTGCTCGAGGACGGACAGCCTGTCGTAGAGGAGATGCTGCGCGGTGTTCTGGATCAGGACATCACAATCAAGGGTAGACTGACGGGCGAAGTGCCACGTACAGGTGAGCTTACACCTGACAATATCATCGCCGCACTCGGACTGAAGGACGAGGAGGTATTCCCACCATGTGAACTCGTTGTGCCACGTCCACCAGCACTCTGCCAGGGTTGTGGTCATCGCTTTATGTTCGAAGCTCTGAACAATGTATTGAAGGAGTATGACAACAGCCGCGTATTCGGCGACATCGGTTGCTACACACTCGGCTATCTGCCACCATATCAGGCACTGCATTCTGTGGTAGACATGGGAGCATCCATCACAATGGCAAAGGGTGCTGCCGATGCTGGACAGTTCCCTTCAGTTGCAGTTATCGGCGACTCTACCTTCACACACTCTGGTATGACAGGACTGCTCGATGCTGTAAACGAGAAGACAAACATCGTAGTTGTTATCTCCGACAACCTTACAACGGGTATGACCGGTGGACAGGATTCTGCAGGAACAGGCAGAATAGAGAACATCTGCCGCGGTCTCGGCGTTGAGCCAGAGCACGTGCGCGTTGTTGTTCCATTGCCACAGAACATGGAAGAGATGCAGAACGTAATCCGCGAGGAAATCAATTATAACGGAGTCAGCGTGGTAATCCCACGTCGTGAGTGTATACAGACGGCTCGCCGCCATAACAAGAAAAAGTAAAAAGGAGGAATAGCATTATGAATACAGACATTATTCTTTCAGGAGTAGGAGGACAGGGTATCCTCTCTATCGCCACTATTATTGGAGCAGCCGCTATAAAGGAGGACCTTTACATCAAACAGGCTGAGGTTCACGGAATGAGCCAGCGCGGCGGCGACGTGCAGTCAAACCTGCGTATCAGCTCAGAGCCAATAGCATCTGACCTTATTCCATTGGGCAAGGCAGACCTTATAATCTCGCTCGAACCTATGGAGGCTATGCGCTATCTGCCTTATCTGAAGAAGGAAGGATGGATAATCACCAATACGGCTCCGTTCATAAATATTCCAAACTATCCGGAACTCGATACTCTGATGCAGAGCATCAAGGCTCTGAACCACCACGTGTCTCTCGATGTTGACAAGATAGCTAAGGAAGTTGCATCGCCACGCTGTGCAAACATCGTGCTGCTGGGCGCAGCATCTCCATTCCTCGGCATAGAAGTTGAGAAGATAGAGGAAGGCATTCGCAATGTGTTCGGCAAGAAGGGTGACGCTATTGTTGAAATGAACCTGAAGGCATTCCGTGCAGGATTGCAGGTTGCTGACGAACATATAAACAAATAAACTGCCATGAACATCCCCTTTGATAAAAAAACAGTAGAGGATGTGCTCCAGAAATTGCACATCCAACGTGCGGGCGATGCCACTATCAGACAAACGGTTGCCATCGCTGAGGAACTGGAAGAGATAACAGGACAGAAGTTCGTGCATCTTGAAATGGGCTCGCCCGGACTGCCGGCAAGTCTTATAGGCATCGAGGCACAGAAGGAGGCACTTGACAATGGTGTGGCAAACAAGTATCCGAATATTGCGGGTATTGCTCCGCTCAAGGAGCAGGCGTCGCGCTTCATAAAGGCTTTCCTTGACATTGATGTCAAACCGGACGGCTGCGTTCCTACGGTAGGTTCGATGATGGGCACATTCGCTTCGTTCATCACTACTGTGCATCTGCATCCGGAGAAGGACACTATCCTGTTCATCAACCCGGGATTCTCCGTTCAGCCTTTGCAGGCAAACGTGTTGGGATATAAGCGCGATATGTTTGACGTTTACGATTATCGTGGCGACAAACTGCGTGGCAAGCTTGAGGAGCATCTTGCTAAAGGCAACATAGCTGCAATTCTCTATTCTAATCCTAACAACCCTTCATGGGTATGCTTCACAGAGGAGGAGTTGCAATGTATAGGAGAACTCGCCACAAAGTATGATGCTGTCGTTATCGAAGACCTTGCATACTTGGGCATGGACTCGCGTAAGTATATCGGTAAGCCATTCGAGGCTCCGTTCCAGAGCACCGTAGCACGCTACACCAAGAACTATATGCTCATGCTCTCGGCATCCAAGATTTTCAGCTATGCTGGCGAGCGTGTGGCAACGGTTGCCATCAGTGATGAACTCTACGACCGTGTATATCCGAACCTGAAGAAGACTCTCGGCATGGACACACTGGGCAGGGCTTTCATCTATACGGTGATGTATACACTGTCGTCTGGCGTATGCCACTCCGCACAGTGCGCTCTTGCTGCAATGTATAAGGCAGCTTGCGACGGCAAGCTCGACTTCGTTAACGACAACCGTGAGTATGCCCGTCGTGCAGCTAAGCTTAAGGAAGTGTTCCTGCGTCACGGATTCCATATTGTTTACGACAAGGATTTGGACGAGGACCTTAGCGACGGATTCTTCTTTACCATCGGAAGAAAGGGATTCTCTGGCGACGACTTGCTCGCTGAACTTATCCATTATGGCATAGCAGCTATCTCGTTGCGCACTACAGGTAGTGAACAGCAGGGACTGCGTATCTGCACATCGATGATTAAAGATGAGCATTATCCGATGCTTGACGAGCGTCTGGCGATATTCAACGAGAAGCATCCGCTTAACTAAAACGGGAAGTCGAATCCCTCTAATCTTAAACAGAATAGAAGAATGAAACCGAACTTTGTATCAGCCGCAGAAGCGGCAAAACTCATAAAGTCGCACGATCGTGTATACATCCAGGGCAGTACCTCTATACCAGAGGTATTGCTGGATGCCATCACTGCACGTAGCAATGAACTCGAAGGCGTTGAGATGTACTCAGCTTTCGCTGTGGGCAGAAGAGATGCTCCGTATGCTACTACTGAACTACGCGATAATTTTATTCCGCGCAGTCTGTTCATTGCCAACAGCATCCGCAAGGCTGTAGACCGTGGTGAGGCACAGATCATACCGTGCTTCCTGGGCGAAGTGCCAGGACTGTTCCGCGATGGCTATCTGCCGCTCGATGTTACTCTGCTCAATGTCTCTCCTCCAAACGAGGAAGGCTACTGCAGCTACGGAGTGTCTTGCGACCTTGCTTTCAGTGCTGTTGAGTGTTCTAAGGTCATCATAGCACAGGTGAACAAGCAGATGCCGTTCTCTTACGGCGACCCGCTTATCCACATTAATGACATCGACGCCTGTGTGGAGGTGGACGATCCGCTGGTTGAGGTGCCTACAGCTGTGCCGAACGAGAAGGAGAAGAATATCGGACAGTTTATCGCCGAACTAATTCCTGATGGTGCAACTCTGCAGATTGGTGTTGGAGGAATACCGAATGCCGTGCTCAACGGACTGCATGACCATAAGGATCTTGGTCTGCATACGGAGGCAATGACCGACGGTGTGCTGCCGCTTATCAAGAGTGGAGTAATCAACAACTCGAAGAAAGTCATCATGCCTGGCAAGTGTGTAGCATCGCTCGCTCTCGGTTCAAGAGCCCTCTACGACTATATGGACTATAACAAGGACATGGTGTTTAGAGATGTGGCATGGACGAATGATCCGTTCATCATACGTCAGAACCCGAAGGTGATGTCGATAAATTCGGCTATAGAGGTAGACCTTACCGGTCAGGTATGTGCCGACTCCATCGGAACACGTCTGTTCTCTGGCGTTGGTGGTCAGCATGATTTCATGTATGGTGGAGCTTTGTCGGAAGGCGGAAAGACTTTCATTGCCATGACAGCGACATCCGGTAAGGGAATATCAAAGATCAAGCCAGTGCTCACAGAGGGAGCAGGAGTGGTGACGACACGTTTCCAGACACAGTATGTCGTTACGGAATACGGAGCTGCTTTCCTAAAGGGTAAGGATGTAGCACAGCGTGCCCGTGCTCTTATCAATATCGCAGCACCAGAGGTGCGTGAAGAACTTGAGAAAGCTGCTTGCGAGCGCTTCGGATATAGATTCTTGCGTATGAGATAAACAATATTCTCAGACTTACAGCTCTCTGTAAGTTACAAATCGCCGGCATCAACGTTATATATATAATAAGGTGTTTAAACAATTGGATTATGAAGTTTAACAAAGTATTATGTATAACGTTGTTGTTCGGCGGTTTGTTGCTTTCTGAGGTTATGATGGCACAAAAGCGCTATCAGATAGGTGTATGTGATTGGATGGTGCTTAAGCGTCAGAAACTCGGTGAGTTTAAACTTGCCCGCGAACTTGGATGCGACGGTCTGGAAATGGATATGGGCGGACTGGGAAAGCGTGATTCGTTTGACAATAAGATACGTCAGCCGGAGATGGCACGTCTGTTTCGTCATACTGCCGATAGTCTTGAAATAAAAGTGGGAGCCGTTGCAATGTCTGGCTTTTACGGACAGAGCTTTGCTGCAAAGCAGTCGTGGAAATGGCTCGTTGAAGATTGTCTGAATACGATGCAGACGATGCAGGCAAAGGTAGCTTTCCTGCCTCTTGGCGGATGCGGCAAGGATTGGACAGAAAAAAACGCAATAAGAAAAGAGATAGTTTTCCGTTTGCATGAGGCTGGTGAGATGGCTGCCAAGCGAGGAATGGTCATAGGTGTTGATACGCCTCTGGATGCAAAAGAAAACAAAAAACTACTTAAGGAAATTGATTCTCCGGGAATAAAGATATTCTATAAGTTTCAGACAGCTGTAGAAAACAAACGTGATATATCCAAGGATTTGCGCAAACTCGGTGCGGATAATATATGTGGAATACATGCAAGTAATACCGATGGCGTTTGGTTGAGACATGATAAAGCCATAAACATGCCGGAAATAAAAGCCACTCTTGATAAACTCGGATGGTCTGGCTGGCTGTTTGTTGAACGAAGTCGTGATGTGACGGATGTCAGAAACGTGAAACGCAATTATGGAGAGAACGTAAAGTATCTAAAGGAAGTCTTCCAAAACTGAAAAAACGAAAATACAATAACAAACAGAAATATATAGAAAGATGAAGAAGTTTTTTATAGTAGCAGCCGCAATGATGGCGTTGTACACGACAAATGTAAATGCCGTAGAACTGGATACCAACGGCAGGGACCCAAACTATGTGGAGACGATAATGCAACGCTCCAAGAAGGTTACAGATGCTTTGAATATCTCTGGAACAGAGAAAGGAGAACAGGTGCTTAATATTGTGGCAAACCGCTATTTCAAACTGAATGACATATATGCAGAGCGTGACAGCTTGAAGGCTGTGGCAAAGACTATGACAGGTGAAGAAAAGAAGCGGAAAATGGAATATGCGGAAATGCTGAAAGACCAGAAGCTGTATAAGTCGCATTTCGGATTTATTGCTGACCTTTCTGTATATCTTACCGATGCGGAAGTTGAAACAGTGAAGGATGTGCTTACATATAATGTCGTCAATGTCACTTACAAGGCTCAGTGTGATATGATTCCGACGCTCAAGGAAGAAGAGAAAGTGCAGATTCTGGCTTGGCTCAAGGAGGGTAGGGAATATGCTATTGATGCAGAAAGCTCGAAGAAGAAGCATGAGGCGTTCGGCAAATACAAGGGACGTATTAACAACTGGCTCTCCAAGCGGGGGTATAACCTTACGAAAGAGCGTGAGGAATGGGCTAAAAGAGTGAAGGCAAGAGGAGAAACATTATAAGAATATATATATATAGAATGAAAAAAGTATTGATATTTTCAACAGCCGCTTTGCTTGCTGTCTCCACACCGGCGATGGCACAGAAAAACGGTATTACCGACACGGGCAAGAGTAAATTTGCTGTCGTGTCGTCAACACCTGTCAGTGCCGTTAAATGGACTGACGGCTTTTGGGGAGAGCGTTTCGGCGTGTTCAGCGGCACATCGGTGCAGAGCATGTGGGAAACGTGGAAGTCTGACAAAGGACACGGATGGAACAATTTCCTTATCGCTGCAGGAGAGAAGAAGGGAAAACGCCACGGACCACCATTCCACGATGGTGATATGTATAAATGGCTTGAGGCACTCACTGCCGTTTATGCAGTAAACAAAGACCCGGAGGTAGGCAAAATCATGGACCGCTTCATTGAGCTTATACAGAAATCACAGCGTGCTGACGGATACCTTCATACCCCGGTTATCATAGCAGAGATGAACAAACAGGCTACGGCTAAGGAAGAAGCGAAGGAGAATGCCACTATCGGTACAAAGGTGGGAACAGGTAAGGATGGAGCCTTTGGCAACCGTCTGAACTTTGAGACCTACAATCTCGGACATCTTATTACTGCCGGCATTATGCACAAGCGTGCTACAGGCAAGACCACATTGTTCAACTGTGCTGTGAAGGCGGCTGACTTCCTGTATGATTTCTACAAGAGAGCATCGGATGAGCTGGCACGTAACGCCATCTGTCCGTCACACTATATGGCGATAGCTGAGATGTATCGTGAGACAGGAAACCCTAAATATCTCGAACTCTCAGAGAAACTTATCGACATAAGAGGAAAGGTGGAGAATGGAACAGATGACAATCAAGACCGTGTTCCTTTCCGTCAGCAGTATAAGGCTATGGGCCATTCCGTGCGTGCCAACTACCTATATGCTGGAGTTGCCGACCTTTATCTTGAAAGTGGAGAAGAACAGCTGAAAAAGAATCTTGACTCCATCTGGGAAGATATCGTGACAAGAAAGATGTATATCACAGGAGCTTGTGGAGCCTTGTATGACGGAACATCTCCTGACGGTACTGACTATACTCCTGACAATATACAGAAGGTTCATCAGAGCTATGGCCGTCCGTACCAGTTGCCACATTCTACTGCACATAACGAAACCTGTGCCAACATCGGTAACTTGTTCTTCAACTGGCGAATGTTCACAGCTACCGGCGAGGCAAAGTATACAGACATTGTAGAGAACTGTCTTTATAACAGTATACTGTCAGGCATAAGTCTTGATGGAAAGAAATATTTCTATACCAATCCGCTGCGTATTTCCAAGGACCTTCCATATACATTGCGCTGGCCGAAGGAACGTACGGAATATATCAGTTGCTTCTGTTGTCCTCCTAACACATTGCGTACTCTCTGTGAAGCACAGGATTATGCCTACTCTATTGAAAAAGGTGGAGTGTATGTGAATCTGTATGGTGGCAACACTCTGAATACCAATATCGAGGGTGTCGGAGAGATAACTCTGACACAGAAAACCGATTATCCTTGGGATGGGGCAGTGAATATCTCTGTCGACAAACTGAAGGGCAAGAAGCAGTTTGAGATAAAACTGCGTGTGCCGGACTGGTGTACTGAGGGTGCGAAGATAACTGTCAATGGTGAGGAGCAGAATATTGAAACGAAGGCAGGAACGTATGCTACAGTGAACCGCACCTGGAAGAAGGGTGACGTAGTAAGCATCAATATGCCGATGCGTACACGTATCGTAGAGGCTAATCCGCTGGTAGAAGAAAGCCGCGGACAGGTTGCTGTGCAGCGTGGTCCTATCGTATACTGTCTTGAGAGCAATGACCTCGGTGGATTGTCTATCGACGATATTGCCATTCCGCTTGATGCAAAGTTCACTCCTGTAGACATGACTATCGATGGCAGCAGGATAAAGGCTCTTGAGGGAGAGGTTATCAACCGTAGTGAGGCTTCATGGAAAGGACAGCTCTATCGCGAAGCCACGACAAAGAAGCAGATGGTAAAGGTGCGCCTTATTCCTTATTACGCTTGGGGCAACAGAGGAAAGAGCGAGATGACAGTATGGATGCCGGCAGGACTTTAATTGTTCGGTGCATTCTCCTTGTTGACTTGACAACTCGTTAACAGACGGTATGTCAGAGACATGCTGAACCTGAATGGTTAATATAAAGGGGGTATGCTTCGTGTACCTCCTTTAACCCAAATCGGTCATTAGGGCTTGCTTGTATTTTGATTTTTATAAGAGTGGATTTTGTTTGGCTTTTAAT
>ERZ1026862.1965-NODE-1965-length-11279-cov-48.819405_pt1 | contig 11279 bp, 17 predicted proteins | sample MGYA00380161_ERZ1026862 | MGnify/ENA primary metagenome ERZ1026862 (study PRJEB33269, sample SAMEA4719797) | human gut metagenome | biome: human-associated habitat; feature: organic feature; material: feces | place: Cameroon | collected 2013-10 ... | reverse complement strand
TCAACCCAATGATGAGCACCGAGGAAGTCAAGGAGAAACTTCATGTTTCTGACGCTACGTTGAATCGAATGGTAGCCAGAGGTGATATTCCTAATGGTGAGTGCAAGAAAAGAGGACACAGCCGATATTGGAAGAAGTGGGATATTCTTCATTACATTAAGAGTAAGAGAGGTAAGTGATTGCCTCTCTTTTTTTTATTTGCATAGATTTCGATGCTTTTTAAAAATACAATATTTCGAGAAAATTATATGCAATTATATACAATATTTCGAGAAAATTATATATTCGGCAAAATGATACTACCTTCTATCATCATAATTACCTGATAATCAGCCACTAAGAGAAAGTGTGATAGAGTTATATTTGCTCTCCCCTATTCTTCGTATCTTTGCATCCGTAACGTTACAATAGTGTTAGATAACTTTAGGGATAACTAAAAAAAGATTGTATCATGGAAATGACAGATGCAAAAGTAGTAGAGAAGAAAATCTACGAAGATGGTAAGAAGGAGTATGCCAGCAAGGGTTTGGCAGGAACAGCCCTCGGTATTGGTATCGGCGGCTTGGCTTTAGCTTTGCTTAATGGCAATGGTCGTGGCGTATTTGGCTCTCTCGGTGGCAATAACATGCCTGAGAACGTGAACATTAACGCAAATGGTTACGGCGCAAACAACAACGCTAACCAGCCAACTGCTTTGCAGGTAATGGAGAAGGAATGCGCTGACGAGGTTAAGCTGCTTACCGACATGTTCGGCTTGAAGCTCGACACCGCTAACAAGTTCTACGCTATGCGTGAGACTGACATCGCAGAGAAGTTCTCTATGTACAAGGGTGCTACAGACGCTATCAATGCCGAGAACCGCCGTGCAATGCAGGCAGAGTTCGGTCTGTACAAGTCTCAGATTGATGCAGACTTTGGTCTGTACAAAAACCAGCGAGACCAGTACGATGCGTTGCAAGCTAAGTATTGCGACCTCGACAAGAAGGTTGCCGTGATGGAGGCTCTTACTCCTTACAAGGAGAAGCTGATGATGGCTTACGTGAACGAGAAGTGTTGCCGTAAGATTGATGGTGTCCTCGGACTCCAGAGCACTCCTACTGTTACAGTTCTCCCATCTGCAAGCATTTGCGGATGTGCAGCTGCTTCCACTCCCACTACAGGAGCGTAACAGAGCGAGAAAGTCTGTAAAAAGGACTAAAAAGAAATGAGTTGGTGAGGGGTGTTTGCCCTCGTGGTGGATGCCCTCTCACCTCTCTATAATATATCACCAACTTAAAGATATTGATTATGATGAATTTTGGAAACAGCCCATTATTGGAAATGGGCACAAGTCAGCAACAGCCGCCGATGATGGATGCCGAATTGCAGAAGATGTATGAAGCAATACAGCAGAAGCGAGCATCTATCAATATGCAAGCGCAGCAGTCTCCTACTCCTTTATGGGATGAGATTGACAAGATTGAAGACAATCTTACAGGAGCACAACGTCAGTACTTGATGCAGAATCAGGAATACGTTGACAGCTTGCAATATGTATCTAAGCTGGTGCAAGATGAGGAATTGCGTATTATACGCCCTCGTATCGAGAGTACTCAGCAAGGACAGGAAGCATTGAAGAAGCATCTATCTTTGATGCAACGACTGAGAAAAGAAGTAGCACAAGCAGAGGAACATAAATCTGCCATGCTCAACGATTATATGACTAACCATAGCGATAAGACTTGGCAAGAGTATCTCGCTTGGTACAACAAAACTAAGAAAGGAGAAACTAAGAAATGAACGTAACAGAACTGAAAGATAAGCTGCTTACATCGTTGGATTTGTGGGCAGACGCAAGAATTAGCGACATGGTTAAGGATAACCCTGCATTGGCTATTCCTTCCGTTTACATGAAGCGAGCTTCACACAACATCATCGCTAAGAACAAAGATAGTTGGGGTAAGAGCATTGATAACGCCACCCTATTCATTGCTGATGAGAACGGAAATATAGATGCTGATACTATATTTACAGACCTTATGCAGATGTTGGAAAGTATCAGTAATTATGAGTTCGACCTTGGTTTCGTTAAGGGTCGTATTGATGGCGGTACTTTGGCTATTGACTTGCCAGACAACATCATAACGAACATACTCTTCGGAAGCAAGAAAAGTATCAGCTTTACCAAAACTGATTTTGACGAATTGAAAAGTTTAATAACTGCCGAATAGCAGTATAATATAAGATAATATGGAAGCAAAAGACATTATGAGCAAGTTTGATGAGCTTTATGGAATGATGGCATCATCAACCAACGTAAAGTATATGCACGTATTCGGAGATACGATGCGCTGCATGATGGAGGATATGGCTGCGAAGCACCCAGAGTTGGCGCAAGAGTATCTTGATAAGTTGTGTGCAATCAAGTGGAAGAATTACCTTACCAAGAACGAGGTTTCTGAGATTGTAGGCGGTATGAATCCTCCTGCAACTTGGAGTAAACAGAATTGGCTCGATGTAATGGAGAAACTTGGTTATCCATTAGAAGAAAAGCCTTATTATAATGACTATGCCCTATATGTCGCAATGAACCAGGTTATAAGTGACCACGGTGAGACTATTGCATCTATCCTTAACAAGGATTCTATTGCATTAGTAGAACCTACAGAACTTGCCAAATATGCTTATAAATTAGCATTAGACCTCCTCAAAGATAAGGATGGGGTGTACGATATAAGAGAGTACTTTTTTAAATAGAAATACAGTTTTATCATTCCTAAAGAGAGGCTTTTGATAGGTCTCTCTTTATTTGTTTACAGCCAATACCATTATTTTTTTTAATATTTACTTTAAAAAGCTATCTTTGCATCAAAAACAAAATATGGTAGGACAAGTAGGAAATACAGGTACAAGAGCGGCAGGGATGATGTTATTCGGGGATGAATTGAGTTGTATGTTACTCGATACCCGATGGATGCTTATTGCTATCGTTTTACTTATAATTGCCGACTATCGCTTTGGTTGCGAAGAAAGCAGTCTTCGACACAAAAATGCTTTAGAAAGTAAAAGTCCTCTGCTTGCTGATAGATATGAATTTAGAGCATCACGAGCGAGGCGTAGAACTGCAAATAAGTTCGTAGATTACCTTATCTATATAATGGTAGGCGTATCACTTGGCAGAGCTTTATTGCCACCCCTCGATATTGATTATATATGGGGTGGATGGGTTGTTACCGCTTTTATCGCTGCAAGGATAGAAATTCCAAGCATACTCGGACATTTCTTATTTGTTCGTGGTGTAGCGGTAGAAAAGAAAACAATAATGGGTTTCATTAAAGCTTTTATCGTGGCTCTTGCTAAATCAAAGAGTGAAGGCGTTGGTGATGCCTTAGAAGAAGGATTTAAAGCAACGGAGGATAAAGGATGAAAGTAACAAAAGAACAAATGAAAGCTATTATGCCGAATGCTGGAGAAAGGATTGATATATATCTTCCTTATATCAACGATTACGCAGATGCTTTTAATATCAACACACCACTTCGCATGGCACATTTCCTTGCACAAGTGGCTCACGAAACCGCAGAGTTGGTACACATGCGAGAAATCGGTAATGCTGACTACTGCCATAAGTATGAGGTTGGTAGGTTAGCAAAGATGCTTGGCAATACTCAGAAGGGTGATGGTTACAGATATAAAGGTCGTGGCTTCTTGCATTTAACAGGAAGAGCAAACTATCAAGCCTACACGAACTCAAAGTACTGCAAAGGTGATGTTGTAGCAGAACCAAAGCTCTTGGAACAACCGAGAGGAGCGGTAAAAAGTGGTATGTGGTTCTGGTTGATTAAAGGACTGAATGCTTTAGCTGACAAGAATGACATTCTTGCAATAATAAAGAGAATTAATGGTGGAACAAATGGCTTGACGAGCAGAACCAAATATTGGAAGAGAGCTTTGAAAGCCTTTAATATAACAACATAGCTTATGAAAAGGATTAAAGATTTGTTTTATTGTTTATCAATCTCTACACTGCTGTTTCTTATAACGCAGATAGTTATCGGATGTACGGCTACCCCGAAGGTAGTTACCCGACAGACTTACGTTAAAGAAAAGCGGTCAAACTGGGATTCGATATTCAATGCCCGACTTTTAGCAACACTCGAACTTTATCAAAGAAAGCAGAGTGAACTGAAAGAAACGAGCAAGTCAGAAACAAACCATATCATAGATAGTACTTCTGTAACGGTTGATAAAGATGGAAATATAATAAGAAAAGATAAATATCACTACGAAAGTCATAACTACTCCGAGAGCTTTGTACAGAAGCTTAGAGATAGCATTTCTTGCTACAAGGCATATAAGGATAGTCTAAGTGTGTTTCGACTCAAAATCGACTCCTTAGATAATATTAAACAGGATTCTGTGCCATATCCTATATATATACAAAAGCCAATGAGCAGAATAGATACTATGTTTTTAAATTTTGGTAAAGATATAGCTATATTCGTTGTGGTTTTCATAGTAGGAATTATTATTTTAATGATAAAAAAGAAGAAAAAGACATAAGTTTTTTGATTGTTCTTAGTTTTCAATAGGTTATGTTTAAGTAAAAGATTGTTAGGATAACAAAGGCGGTTACTCGTGATGAGCAGCCGCCTTTTCTATTTAATATTTCTTTCCCCCGTGATGATATTCACGGGTCTCATTATAACGCATCTTTAAGTTGATGTGCTGAACGAGGTCGATACCTAATGATTCAGCCCACTCAAAAATACTATCCAAAGCGTATAAACAACAAGAGAGTAAAATTACTTTATTGTTCTTATTATTAATAATATCAGTAATACGCTCTGTTACACAGAAAGCTACTCCAGTAAAGGTTAAATCGGTATAACATGATGGTTGAATTTTTATATCCGATTTAACTTTAAGACAGTTTACTCCCATAAAATCAAACAGGCGAATACAAATATCAGCAATCTCACTCTCAACTTTCCCTTCAATATTTAGTTCGTAGAAACGTTCTACCAAACCTTTGTGATGGTCGTTTGCAAGTACACATTCAAGTCCGCTTTTATCTAAATCGTCCATCCATCTGCCTTTGCGGTCAGCTTGTATTGCTTCGGCGACCTCGGTCATAATCATCATTAACCAATGAGTTGTTGATTTTTCCTCTTCGTGCCAACCATGATTAACAGCGTTTCTATATGCACGTTTTATCCATTCGTTTATTTGTTTTCCTTCTATTACCATAATTATCTGTATTTATGCTTATCACACCAATCCCAACAAGTTGTACATTCTTCTTTGTTGCAGCAAATACCATCCCCGTAAATTCCTTCGTTGGTAAATGAAATACAATTACCGCAACATGGCTCTTTATTTTCTTTTTCCATGCAAATAACGTTTTATTGATTCACGCAATAACTTATTTTCTTCAGTAAGCATTTTGACCTCACCTTGTAGTTGCTCTATTATATGTAAATACGACATTTCTTCAAGAGTTTTCATTTTATCAGCTCTAACGAAAATCCTTTCTTAGCAACATGCACCGCCTTACCTGTAGCCTTTGCTACCTCAGAAGAGAATAATTCAGCATCGCCATTATTTGCGCTCATGTGAATAAGCACAATGGCTTTCGTTTTTTCAAGCTTATTCTCTTTTAAGCAGTTCAGGCATCTTTGTAAGCTCATGTGAGTAGCTTTTGCTCTGATTCCAACCTTTTTAGGAATAATGCCTTCTTTTACGCTCTTATCAACTAAAGAATCCATATGATTGCATTCTATTAGAATATAATCAAGCGGAAAAGATAGCTTATACTTGATATGATGGCTATCCGTGAGAAAAAGCATATCTCCCATATCGGGATGATAAATAATAAAGCCGCAAGGCTCTTTTGTGTCGTGAACTGTATCGAAAGCTTTGATAACGAAGTTACCAATACGAAATTCCTTCAACATCGGTATGACATTGTAATGGAAATCACCTTCCTTAACCTTCTTCTCTTCCAAAGTACCTTTGGTTGCAAAGATATTAAAAGGTCGTGCATACTGGTGAATAAACCCTGCGTGGTCGCCATGACTATGAGTAATTAAGCAACCGACAACCTTTTTAAGATTTCCTCCAAGTGCCTCTACGGCATCTTTTAACGGCATACCGCACTCTATGATAAGTGCTTCATCATCATTCTGTAGGATATACTCATTACCAGAGCTTCCACTACCTAATGTAATTAATTGCATATTCTATACCTTATTATATATAGGAGAGAGATTTCTCTCCCTCCTATCCATTTTACTGCTGCTTGAACATATCAGGCATTTCCTGCTTACCCATCGGCTGAGCTTTAGGCTTGGGTTGAACCGATTTTCCTGCGGTCTGAGCGGTTTTTTGCTCATCGTTTATAGAATTATCGGAAGCCTTATTTTCTTCTTTTTTCTCGCCATTATTCATGTCGAGTGACTGAGAGTTAGCTTGCTGTTCCTCTTGTTGTTGAGCTTGTGCGAGCTTTTCTTCGGCAGAAAGCTGTTCAACGTTTGTTGCTGTAATCTCTGTATAATCACCATCCTCCAAATCTTCTTTAATGGCAAGTCCGCAAGTAATTTCAGGGCAATAGGCATTCTGAAATCTTGTGGCAGCACGATAACGAAGCATCTGCTCTGGGTCGGCTTGCCAGTTGCTACCTTTCTTGTCATACCAACCTTTGACTTTCGCCTGATGGATGGTGACAGTAGAACCTTTAAGTACTTCGCCTTGCTTGTCTATCGCATAAGCATAGCAGCCCCAATCGTCTTTTCCTTGCTCACCAACAAATTCATAGCGGAGAGGTGTTGCGAATAATCCGCTTGCATTGATACAAGCAATAAGGAACTTAGCAGAGAAAGAAGGCATACCATAAATTACAGATAAATTTTGCATAATCATAAGCGGATTTGTATGAATGCGCTGTGCTAAATCAATAGCAATCATAACATTACCAACGTTTCCTTTAAATGTATCAGGAACAATTGTGGAAGCAGACAAAATCTGCGCCATTTTATAACCAGTATTGAAACTGTCTTGATTTGCGAACATATTAAGTCCGCTAACTTGTGGCTGTGAAACCACGATTCCATTTTCTGCCATAATTTCTATATTTATAATGAATTAAAGTGATTTAATTTCCAAAGGCTGACCGTAGATACATTGCAAGTAGATAATCTGCTGCTCAACAGGAACGATATGTTCTGCTGATTCCTTGCGGTCAACGAACAGAGGTACGAAGATATTTGAAGCTTTAGATATGCCGCTGATAATATCAACGCCCATATCAATAACAGTTCCATCATTCGTATTGTCGTAATCAATACCATCCTTATCAATGGCGGTGCAGATTTCCTTCTCGTCGTTATTGGTCTTATTCTGTTCGTAGAATTTCCAGCGAATGAGAGAGAAATACGAATTGACCTTTTGCTCAACAAGATTAATCTTTGCCTTCTTGTAAGCTTTGATTTGACTGATAACTTCGCCACAATCAGCGATAATCTGAGATAACTCAATAGAGCGATTATTGAGTTTTTCCTTCTCAGTATCAATACGCTTATTAGTTTCTTCGCCTGCGATTTGATTAACTAATTCGTCACGCTGAGAAGTAAGGATTTTCTTCTTTTCCTTATTCTCTTCGATAGTAGCATCAACCTTCGTGACAGGCTTACTTGCTTCAATGTCGGCGAGGTCTTTATCGAAGACCATCTTTTCCGCAGCAGCATCCCAAGTTCGATTCTGCTTCTCTGTGCGCTCGTCAATTAACTTCTGATACTCAGATTGAGCCTTCTTCACATTATCCTCATCTTGCGCCTTGGTAATCTGCTCATAGGTATTGATATTACCTTTAAGGACAGTCATCTGTTGTTTAATCTGAGCAGCCTCATTCTGTAATTTCGTAAGCTTATCAGACTTATTCTTATTGAACTCGGCAACGGCGTTATCATACTCCTTTGCCTTCATTTCGTCCGTATAAGGACGACCACAAACTGGACAAACATCTGTTTGCTGATAGTCAAATTCCTTTTCGTTAGCATCATTCCACTCTTTAATTTTGTTATTGAAATTAATAGTGACCTCTGCCAAGGAAACCTTATTCTTCTTATAAGTCTCCATATTGGTACTATATGCAGATTTTGCGTCATTGAGTTTCGTCGAAGCCGTAGAAATCTTCTTTGTAAGCTCATCAATCGCCTTAATCTTGGTATCTTGCCATACTTTCTGTGCATTCGCAACCTTTACATTATGCGCTTGCAATTTATTGAGGTATCCTTCCATAGCAGGGTCTTTCTCTGTTGTTCCTTCCAATGCCGCATCTATAACAGCAATATCAGCATCAATCTCTGCCTTCTGCGCTTTAAGGGATTCGAAATCGGCATCAACTCTAAGAGCCTCTTGCGCCTCTACCTTTGCAGGTATCTTATCTAACTCTTCTTCTGCTTTTTTCTTTGTTGCTTTCTGTTGAGTAAGCATGTCGGAGAGTTCTTTCTTTTCTTCGATTATCCCCTTATATACCATAGGGTAAGGCTTCATTAACTCTTCCTCATTGATTTTACCTGCCAGCGACATAAGCATTTTGCGGCGGTCATCAACTTTGTAAGACATGAAGATGTTGATATTAGAAAGAACGAGCCATTTATTGAGAGGGCAAAGTTCTTCAAGCTTGGCATTGAAATCCTTCTGCGAAAGAGGAACGTCATTAATAAGTCGCTCCTGCGTGGTACTTTGTAACTTTTCGTCTGCCGTTCCCTTATTCTTCCAGTTCTCAGAAAGAATACGCTGAACCTTAACCTCTCTCTCATCATTGTAATTAAATACTACAGTGACTGAGGTTTCAAGATGATGAATAACAGCATTATTAATATCAAGAGGTTGCACAGTAGCATTCTTCTTACTGATAACGCCGAAAATTACCCAAAGGTAAGCGTCATAGATAGTAGTTTTGCCTACCTTATTTGCGCCACTGATAACCATATTGTGGCTAAAGTTAATTTCCTGACTCCGAACCTTCTTAAAGTTCTGTAAAGTCATTGATTTGATTTCAATCTTCATTGTTGTTATTGTTATTATTAATGTTAAATGGTATGTATTCTCCTCCAGCTCTCGAACCAACAAGTTTTTTGGTTAGCTCCTTGCATATTCTATTGCACACCGTGTTGACAATATCAATATCGGTTTTATCATTTTTTTTGCGAGCTTTATTTGTATTTTCTTCTATCTCTGATAGCTTAGAAGCTCTCTCAGAGTCGAATTTTTGTAAAGCTTCCATAAAGTTCTGTGGATTGATAGTATCACCTACATATATCTTTCCGTAACCACCTCCTATTAGCGATTCAAGAAAATAAGTAAGTTCGCTCGGTGATAGATAATAGTAGATATTCCTTATACGCCTTGCCATGAAAACGACCTGAATGCTGCTTATGGATTTATCAGCTCCAAGAAGTCTGAACGTATCTAATAATTGAGCCTTGACCCATTTCAGCGCAAGACCATCTTCATACTTTTTATCTATTGACGCAAGGGAATTCGTATCTTTAAGAGCAGAAGATAAAGAAAAAATTGGCTCTTTACGCTTACTTATTAAAGGATAATAAGTATCTATCCATTCTTCAATATTAATCTGCGTTAAAGACCTCTGCTGCCTTTCTTGCAAAGTTAAGCTCTGTTCGTTGCTGCTGTTGTATTTCGTCATACTCTGAATAAATTTCGTCCTCCCAAGCACGGGAATTTAGGTATGTTAGAGGGTGCTTCTGATACACCTTTTGTGTGATTGATGCAACGTATCGAGGTGTAGCAGCTATACAGGCAGCTCTATCCTTTTTCTTCATATGCATCCACTTCTTTAAGCATTTCTGCTTGCCGACACACTTACCATACATCTTCCACCAGGTTTCAAATTCTTCATTAATGACAGAAATCGATTGTGGAGGGATAATCTCGTAGCCTTGAGATTCTAATAATGTAATTGCGTTTTGTATCTCCTTTTCCATATTTACACCTTATTATATATTATATATATTCTCCACCCCAAAATCGGGTAATCTCTGACCCTGCGATAGCAACTTTTCCGTTAGGTCTAACGACACTATTAATAAAGCCACCTTTTATGTAGCGATAGATAGTTGTTGCACTAACTTGTAGCTTTTCCGCAGTTTCCTTAATTGTGTATCTACCTTTCGGTTTTACATCAGGAGGTTCATTTATCATTGTTACCTCCTTTCTCTCTGTTACGTTTAAGGATGCCGTAAACAGCAGCCTCTGTTAAATAATTGAAGTCTCTCATTGTCCGCCGCACAGCTTCTGACTTCTTAACGCCATGCTTCATGTATTTGTCAACTGATTGACAAACCATGCTCTCTTTAGCTTTTTGACTACTTATAACCATATTTAACTATTGTTTTATATATAAATTAATATATTATTATTAACTTTGCCACCGATAAAGCGGTTATGATTTTAATCACACCGCAAAATTAATAATTTCTTTTCAGATTCTATTAGTTTTCTATTAATTTTTATATTATTTTAAATATTAATTATGAGTACACTGTTAGAAAGAGCGAAATTAGTCGCTAAATACAAGAGAATGTCACTTGCCCAGTTGCAGGAGAATATAGGTTTGAGCGTAGGACACTTCTATAATATTAAATATTTATCTCGCAAGGTAATTAGACTATTTGAAGAAAATTACCCTGAGATAAATACGGAATGGCTGGCAACTGGCAAAGGCGAAATGCTTAATACCAACTCCACTACAATACTCGCAACAGAAACTAAAACCTATAAAGTTCCTCTGTTGCCTATTGCTGCACAAGGAGGCACACCTGATAATTTTGAGTGTCAGATTTCAAAACATGATTGCGAAATGATAATGTCGCCTGTAGAGAATGTTGATTTAGCCATACCTGTTACTGGAGATAGTATGTCGCCTGAATATCCGAGCGGCAGTAAAGTGATGGTTCAGAAAATAAATGAAAAGGCTTTCATCGAATGGGGATGCACTTATGTACTCGATACGGTAAATGGTGCTATTATTAAAAATGTGTATCAATACAAGGATGATGAGTCTAAAATAATCTGTCGCTCAGTAAATCCTAATTTTGCAGACTTTATCGTAGATATATCAGATATTAGAGGGTGGTATAGAGTGCGTTGTTGTATAACCATAAAGTAGCGTTAAAAAACGCAAAACGTGCAAATTTCATGCAAAGGCATTTTTTAAAAATCGCTAACTACCTGATATTAAATAAGATACATTTACTTATATAGATTTTGTTGGC
>ERZ1026862.1961-NODE-1961-length-11297-cov-8.535492_pt1 | contig 11297 bp, 5 predicted proteins | sample MGYA00380161_ERZ1026862 | MGnify/ENA primary metagenome ERZ1026862 (study PRJEB33269, sample SAMEA4719797) | human gut metagenome | biome: human-associated habitat; feature: organic feature; material: feces | place: Cameroon | collected 2013-10 ... | reverse complement strand
CACTTTGCAAGCAAAGTGAGCTACAATGCTGGCGCCGCAACAGACGATTATGCGGGCCAGCGCAAATCTCCGCTGCGAGGGCGCTGCTGCCTCTTTACAAACCTTTATTTTCCTGGATTTTTAACACCCTACCCTTTCAGGGGCGCTGGCGCCTCTTTACCAACCTTGATTTTTATAGAATTTTGAACACCCTAATTCGTGGCCCTCACTTTGCGAGCAAAGTGAGCTACAATGCTGGCGCCGCAACAGACGATTATGCGGGCCAGTGCAAACCTCCCCACTTTCCCAACCTTTATTTTTCTCTACCCCAAAAAACAAAAAATCCGGCTACGCACATGTGGGGGCATGGCGTAGCCGGATTATTTATGATTGTTTGTCAAAACGCGCGCTCCGTTGCGTTGGCTACGGGAAGCGCGGCGGGTTGTCAGTCGGCGATGAGTGAGAACTCGGCACCAGAAGCGAAGTCCTGGCCATTCTGCTCGCTGACAGCGCGGAAGCGGATGTAGCGTGCCTTGACAGGCTTTTCAAACATGATGCGCTGAACGGCGCTGCTGTTCTTGAAAACACCTTTGCATACTGGGTTGCCCCAGTTCTTGCCATCCTGGCTGACATATATTTCGAATTCCTTGACACGTCCGTTGCTGCTGTCCTGACGTGGCATATAGGTGAAGCCCTTCATGAGTTTCACATCGGAAGCGTCGAAGTCAATCCAGTGAGGATAGTTGGCAACGGTGACAGAATACATCGTGTGCCAATAGGTGTTTGCGTTGTTGTCTATCAGGTTGTCGGCATCACCTTCCTTCGGTTCGAACGATGAGCAGAAAGCAATTTTGAGAGGCACGCTCTCGATTTTCTTAAATTCCATGTTCATCTTGAACGCCGGAGCATCCTTATACCAAGCCGTTACCTTGCCACCCTGATGGAGGTTGAAGGGCTGGCTGTAGACCTTTGCCTTCTTCGCGCCGTTGATGGTGTACATCATGACGCGCTTGCTGTTGGCAGCATGGAGCACCACATTGCCCTTTGCGTCGTCGCGCGTGATGGTGATGGGCTGTTCGCCAGTGAGCGAAACTTTTGCCACAGCGGCGGCGTTGCCTCCCTTGACAGGACGGATAGCGAAGCCGAAGCTATAGTTGCCGCTGCGCACCTGGTCGCGCTGGAACGGACCACCCTGACCGCAGCTGGCGCCGCCGAGACCCGTCACTTTGGCGTCGAGGTGGAGGTAGGTGCCGTCGCTCTTCACGAGCTGGTAGGGATGGGGTGCTACAGCGAGCTGCTGCTGGCTCCACGGGAGGGCAGAAGCCGACATGACGCTGTCGGCAACGAAGGCCGCACCGTTGCCTGAGGCATCGGTCAGAGCGCACCAGCGCACTTCTTCGCGGTTGCCCATCGACTGGGGCTTCGGAAGCATGATGTCTTGCTCGCCCACAACGCCCTGATGGCGCTCGATGAACTGGCCTGTCTTGCGGTCGGCATAGTTGTTGACAGGACCGCGGCCGTAGTATTCAAAGTTTTTGAAAGCAGTTGGCAGTTTCATCACGTAGCCCAAGCGTGGCAACACCACGTTGTTTTGGCTGGCAGAAATGGCGCTCTGCACCTCTACGCTACCATCGCGGTAGATGGTGTATATCTGCGTAGTGGTGAACTTAAAGTCTTGCTCGTTGAGCTCGCGGACGCCCTTGTTGAAGGTGTAGGCGCTTTCTGGGTTGCGGTCGCGGTTGCCATAAGTTTGGTTACAACCTTCCTTGCCCTGGCTTTCAATGGTGAAGCTCACCTGCAGCGAACCGTCTTTCTTCTTCAAAACGGTTGGGGCACCGATGGCGCGGTGCTGCAAATCCCAAAGTCCCTTCTGGAACCATGCACGCGGGAAACCGATGCCGTCGTCGTTGTCGGTCGGTGCGCGGAAGGCGTCGAGCTTCGGTCCGTTGCCGTCGGTGATGACGTGTTGCGTGCCGTAGGTCAGTTCGCTAATGGCACCCGTCTTGGTGTCGAACTTCACAGCGAAGTCCTTGCCCTTAACGCTGATGGCGCCTTCTTCTGAAGCATAAGACACTTCTTTGCCTTCGGCCTTGGTCTGTTCGGCCAAAGCAGGAGCGGCAGTTTCAGCACCCTTCACGCGGAGCTGTTCTTCCATCTGCACGTAGCCCTTCTTGGCCCACGGCATATCCTTGCCTAACAAGAACTGCACCTTGACGAAGTATTCAGAACCGGCTTCGAGCTGGCTGTAATCGTAGTTGAGCGTGTAGATCTGCTTCTCACGCGGACCAACGATGTTCTTCGGGCCCATAAGCGACTGGTTGTCGAGCACGCAGGCACCGTCTTTCCAAAGCGACCATACGATTTGATAGCGCAAGGGTTCGAAATAGTTCTTGTTGAAGATTTCGATTTGTCCCTTCTTGAGGTCAACGGCTTTCACGCCGACGTTCTGGTAAACCTTCTTCACTTCGAAATACTGGGCCTTCGGAGTGAGGTCGGGGCGCATCACGCCGTTCATGCAGAACATACCGTCGTTTGGCTTGTTGTCGTCGCCGAAGTCGCCGCCGTAGCCCCAGAAACGGTCGCCCGTCTTGGCGTCGTAGCCGTAGATGGCCTGGTCAACCCAGTCCCAGATGGCGCCGCCCATGATGAAGTTGGTACTCTCGATGGCATCCCAGTAGTCGACGAGGTTGCCGATGGCGTTACCCATTGAGTGGGCATATTCTGAGATGTGGAAAGGATATTTATAATAGGGGTTGGTGCCGGAAGCTATATCCTGAGTCTGAACGATGGAAGGATACTGGTTTGACCCCATGTCAACAATGTCGTTGTTGCGCTCATACTGCACGGGGCGGCTCGTGTCGTATGCCTTGATGGCGTTGTAGCACTCCACGAAGTTCTTGCCCGGACCGGCTTCGTTGCCGAGACTCCAGATCACCACTGAAGGATGGTTGACCGTGGCGTGTACCATTTCCATGTTGCGGGCCACGTGGGCGTTTTTAAACTCAGGCACGTGAGAGAGACTGGCCTGGCCGTAGTAATACTGGTGGCTCTCGATGTTGGCCTCGTCTTCAAGATAGATGCCGTATTTGTCGCAGAGGTAATACCAATATGGGGCGTCGGGGTAGTGGCAGTCGCGCACGTGGTTGATGTTGCCGCGCTTCATGAGGAACACTTCTTTCTCCATCTGTTCGCGCGTCACATAGTGGCCCGTCGATGGATTGTTCTCGTGGCGGTTGACACCCTTCATCTTGATGGTCTTGCCGTTGAGGTAATAGTAACGTCCGGCCAGTCCGAACTCATCGTCCTTGGCAGCCGTCTCCTTGATTTCCACTTTGCGGAAGCCCACGATGGTGGAGAACGTTTCAACCACGTTGCCCTTCTTGTCCTTCAGTTCGCCCACGAGCGTATAGCGGTGTGGCGCTTCTGCGCTCCAAGGTTTCACCTTGTTTCCAGCGAGGAGCGTGGTCGTTGCGGTGAGTTCGCCGTTCTTGCCCACTTCTCCCACCGTTGCCGTAGCCGTCACGCCCGGCACGAGGGTGTTATCGTCAGAATAGAGTTTGTTTTCGTAGAGCGAATAGCTGATGGTGTATCCCTTGGCAGCCTTGGTTGAGAGGTTGCGCACGTCGGCCGAGATGTTGAGCGACGCGTCGGTGTAAGAAGCGTCATAATCAGGAATGGCCTTGATGTCGCGCACCTGCACCTGCGGTTTGGCCGTGAGGGCCACGTTGCGGAAGATGCCTGGGAGACGGAACATATCCTGGCTTTCGAGGAAGGAGCCGTCGGAATGGCGGTAGACCTCCACAGCCACGACGTTCTCACCCTTCTTGTTGAGATAAGGCGTGATGTCGAACTGCGCCAGGTTGCGTGAGTTCTTTGAGAAGCCAACGTAGTGTCCGTTGATGTAGAGATAGAAGAAAGAGTCAACGCCGTCGAAGTTGATGTAGATATTCTTTCCCTTCCAGTCTGCCGGCACGGTAAAGGTGCGGCGATAGGAACCCACTTCGTTGCGGTTCTTATAGGTCATCCAATTTTTGGGAGGCGTGCGCATCACGCCACCTTTCCAGTCGCCCACAGCCACACTGTGCTGGAAGATGACACGTTGGTTGGAATAGAGCGGTTCGCCATACTTGAACGTGCCGTTTTTCTGAATGCCAACCACGTTCCAGTTCATCGGCACCTGCACCTTGTCCCAGGCAGAGACGTCGAAATCCACCTTGAAGAAATCCTTGGCACGCTCCTCTGGGTTCTTGGCCCAATGGAAACGCCACTCGCCGTCGAGCGACTGCCAAAGCGTACTGTTTTCGGGCAACACCTTGCGGGCTTCTTCCACATTGTTGAAAGAGAAGAACCAGGCGTGAGGCTGTTGCTTGTTGTAGGCTACAGAGTCGGGGCTCTGCCACTCCCATCCTGTGGGAGCCGGCATGTTGCCGTAGAAATAGCCGCCCAATGGAGGAACACCGGCCCAAACGGGCAGGGAGAGTGCCCCCAAAAGAAGCATCATGCTTTTTTTGCGCATAGATAAAATTGTTTGTTTATAGATTATTGTTGAATGCTGATTGCTTGAGGATGGCCTTACAAATATACGAGAGCGGATTCCACAACTCATAGTATTCATAGTATCATTTAACAGCACCATCCCCACGGTGCTTGCATTGCACACCAATTCACCTTACAAAGATAGGTATTTACTTTCAATGAGAGGAAGGGTGGACTGCATTAATAACCAACTGGAAGAGAAAATTTAAGGGGTGTTATAAAATATCCTTCTATAACACCCCTTTTATACTTGGTTATTTCATTCACTATGATTCACTATGCCCCATTTCTTGAAGATGGTTATTCAATCAACCAATCCGAAATATTATTCTTTTCTCCATCAAAATTTACCCCCACCTTCGTTACTGGCAGTTTACTTAGGGCAAACCGTTGACGATAGTCTTTAAGGTTGATTTGCGACAATGCGGCAGCAGCATTGCGATTGAGCTTTAGCTCGATGAGAAAAAGCCGCGTCTTGGTCATCAACACAATATCTACGCGACCATTTGGTGTATGCACCTCCACGTCAACAAGAAAATCTGTTAGGAGAGAAAACACCACGAAAAAGAGTTGCTGATAATGCCCCTCATAATTTGTATTGCTGCAATATGGCACTGTGCCAAGAAATGTCTGAAGCAGACGCAGAGCACCATCCATATCGTCTTTCATCAAACAGAAAGCCAAACGGCGTGCCGTATTGGTTGTTGATAGGGTGTCTGACGATACGTAATTTGGTATCAAACTGCGCATCAGCCCCACACGCACTTCGCGGTTGGGAATGTCAAGCGTATAGTATTTGAAGTCTTCATGATAGTCTTTTATGGTCAGATAGCCGCTTTGATAAAGAAGCGGCACGATGGAAGTCATCGTTTCCGTTGGTGTGTCGAATTCATAAGCCTCGGCTTCCACCGCCTTTAAATCGCTCGGCTTTACACCAAATTTCTCCAGCATCTTCAATAGATAGGTGGGCGTGCCAGAGTCAAACCAGAAATAATCCATCCGTCCCTTTGCAAAGGCATTCAGAAGACTGTATGGATTGAAAACATCGGGCGAAGGCCAGGCAAAGTGATAACCATCATAATGATCGCGCAGCGCTTCAAGCATTTCCTCATGCGACAACTTCAACTTGCAAGCCATTTCATCAACCGACTCGCTCATCTGCTGCTCTATCTCTTCCTTAGTGATGCCGCAGATGCCAGCATATTTGGGAACCATACTGATATTGGTAATGTTGTTGAGCTCGCTGAATATGCTCATTTGCGAAAACTTGGTGATACCCGTCATAAAGACAAAGCGCAGATAAGGGTCGCATGCCTTCAGCGGACTGAAGAAATTACGCATCAGACGACGCAGATTTTCCAAATTTTCATTTTCGTGTACCACGTCGAGCAGCGGTGCGTCATATTCATCAATAAGCACCACCACTGGTTGGCCTGTTTTTCTGCAGGCTGTTTTTATCAACCGAACAAGGCGAAGGTTGACATCTATAAGGCTCGGCTCTATCCCGTATTTTTTCTCCTCTTCCTCCAATATGAACTCCAAATACTTTTCAAGCCCCTCCTTGTCCATGTGCTTGCCCATGCTCATGTCAAAATGCAACACAGGATATGCTTTCCAGTCTGCTTCCATTTGTTCTATGGCCAAGCCTTTGAACAAGTCTTTACGACCGGAGAAATAACTATGGAGCGTGGACACCAACAGAGACTTTCCAAAGCGGCGCGGACGTCCCAGGAAAAAAGATTTGCCATTGTCGTGCGTCAGATGGTAAACATACGCTGTCTTGTCCACATAGAGATAATCCTCCTTGCGGATAATTTCAAAGTTCTGTATGCCTACAGGATATAGTTTATTTGCCATAGATGGGTGGGTTATACTCGGAAATGAAGAGCAGGGGAAATGCTTTCAACTTTTTCTTTCGCCATTACTAAGGGACGCTTGATTGTAGCCCCCCCCTGCTGGTATTGCAAACTTACTTATTTTATTCCACAACGCCTAAGCCATGCCGCAATTATTTTGTTTCCTCCCACTCTGTTTTCCCGACGACGTTCCTGCCGCTCCCCTTCCCTCGCCTGCCGCATCCCCCCTTTTTCCTTGGCTCCGTTTTTTTCTTCCGCTTCAATCATCTCCCGTCTTCCGTCTCCCGTCTTTTCCTTCCATGATTCGTCTCCCTCTGTGTCTCCCTCTTTCCCGTTTTTCCACATCCCCCAGTCCCTTCTTATTATAATAGGATATTTCTTCTTTTTTTATAAATAGAAAATACTATGATGATTATGATAGGGTGTGGAAACTGTGGATAAAAAAGAGGCTAAGAAATCCCCCAAAAGTTATCCACTCTTACTGCCGGTTTATACCCATCCATATCCACAAGGCAGGTGTGGCGGAGAGGCTATATTGTTCAGGCATTTAGCGGGCAGGCGGGACTAATTATTAACATGGTGTTGAAAACTTATCGGCACCAGGAAGGGGGTATGTGAAAAACGAGGGGCGGTGTTTGAAAACCCCGGTGGAAAGCCGTGGAAACGGGTGGTATAACTTTTCTGGGCGGCGTTGCTTGGCCGCAGGGAGTTATGAGACGGGTTATACACTGCTTATCAACATGGTTTTCAACGGGTATTTACAGGGCGGAATTTAGCTCCAGCAAGTCCTCTCCCACCCTCGAAACGCCGTTGGAATCATGTTATAAAATAGGAAGTGCGGAAAAAGCGGGCGTAAAAATTGGCCACGTCAGCTGTAAGGGTTAATTTAGGGGGCGCTCGGAGAAAACGGGCGTTGACGGCGGTGCAAAAAGAGCAGGGAGCCTGGTTGATTCAAGGATGTTTGAAAAAACTTGAAAAGGGTGGTCTGCTTGTCATGAAAAACAATGCACGATGGCCGTACAGACGTTTCACTAATCTATAAACCTAATTAAAAAAACATGTTAACCCCGCTCTTCAGTTTCGGTGACTGGATGGCCTCGCCCAATGTGCAGATAGGCATCGTCATCGTAACGTTCGTGGCCACCATCGTGGCCTTCATCATCGGAAAAATCCGTTCCGACATCATTGCCCTCTGTTCAACCGCCGTGCTCCTCACCACGGGTGTGATAGACGCCAAGGCCGCTCTGGCCGGTTTCTCAAATTCCGCCGTGGTGATGATGATCGGACTCTTTGTGGTTGGAGGTGCCGTGTTTCAAACCGGTTTGGCCAAGATTATCAGCGGACGCCTGTTGCGGCTGGCGGGAAGCGATGAGAAAAGGTTGTTTTTCCTCGTGATGCTCGTGACGGCCGTTGTGGCTGCCTTTGTGAGCAACACCGGAACGGTGGCGCTGCTCTTGCCCATCATTCTGGCCATGTGTAAGACAAGCGGGGTAAGTCCTTCTAAACTCATGATGCCCCTGGCTTTTGCCAGTTCGCTCGGTGGTGTGCTCACCTTGATTGGTACGCCGCCCAACTTGATCGTGAGCAATTACCTCACGGAAAACGGCAAGTCCGACTTCGCTTTCTTCGATTTCACGCCCATCGGACTTATTCTCCTCATCGTGGGCACACTGCTCCTTTGGCCGCTCTGCCGCATCTTCCTCAGCAAAAAGGGCCGCGACGGCGCTGAGGCCGACGACGGCAAATCGCTTGCCGGACTGCTCCATGAATATCATATCAACGACTGCGTCTTCCGCCTGCAGGCCACCAACGGGCCGTCACCCATAGAGGGTTGCACCGTGCAGGAACTCAATCTTAGACACCGCTACGGCGTGACGGTGCTGGAAGTGCGCCGCGAAAACCGTTCCATCTTCGGTTCGGTCACGCAGGAGACCATTTCGCCTGATACCATTTTCTCGCCGGGCGACACCATCTATGTGATCGGACATGCCGACGACGTGAAGAAAATGGCGGTCGACTATCATCTGACGGTATTCGAAGACGAAGAGCGCGAGGGTAAAGGCAAATTGGATTTCTATGAAATAGGTTTGGCAGAGGTGCTCATCACGCCTGAATCGGCCCTCATCAACCGTCCGCTGCGCCAGGCCAACTTCAACGAGCGTTTTGGCTTGAACGTGTTGGCCATCAAGCGCCACGGCCATTATATCTTCGATGACATCCGCGACGAGAAAGTCTACAACGGCGACATGCTTCTTATGCACGGCCGCTGGAAAGGCATTGAGAGTTTGAGCAAGAAAACGCGCGAATGGCTCGTCATCGGACGTCCCGACGAAACGGCGCAAAACGTTTCGCTCGACCACAAGGCACCCCTTGCCGCCCTCATCATGGTGCTCATGGTGATTGCGATGGTGTTTGAAAAGCAAATCGGCATTCCAGCGGTGGCATCGGTCATCGTGGCCGGCCTGGTAATGGTGTTGACAGGATGTACGCGCAGTGTGGATGGCGCCTACAAGATGATTGGTTGGGAAAGCATTGTGCTCATTGCCGGCATGATGCCGATGAGCACGGCCCTGAGCAATACGGGCATATCAAAGATGATAGCCGAAGGGCTCGTTTCCTCCCTCCAGTCGATGGGCCCCATCGCCATCATGGCGGGCGTTTATGTCGTGACGTCGCTGCTCTCCACCTTCATCAGTAATTCCGCCACCGCCATCCTCGTGGCGCCCATCGCCTGGGCCGCTGCCGAAGGCATCGGTGTCAACCCAACGCCCTTTATGATGACGGCTGCCGTGGCCGCTTCCTGCTGCTTCGCCACGCCAATTTGTACGCCGCCCAATGCGATGGTGATGAGCGCGGGACACTACACCTTTATGGATTACGTCAAGGTGGGCTTGCCCTTGCAAATCATTCTCGGCATCGTCTCCCTGATCATCATTCCGCTCTTCTTCCCGTGTTGAGGTGAAAGGAGTGAAATGCGAAAAGCCCCGTGGAACAAACTGTGTCCACGGGGCTTTGATATTAATTGGTATGCAAAGAAAAATCAGAGGATGCCTTGTGCCATCATGGCGCTGGCCACCTTCATGAAGCCGGCCACGTTGGCGCCGCGCACGTAGTTGACAGTACCGTCTTCGCGCTTGCCATATTTCACACACTGGGCATGGATATCTTCCATGATGCGGTGGAGACGCTGGTCTACCTCCTCAGCGCTCCAAGAGAGGTGTTGCGCATTTTGCGTCATTTCCAAACCAGAAACCGACACGCCGCCGGCATTGGCAGCCTTGCCAGGAGCATAGAGAATGCCTGCTTCGAGGAAGGCATCGACAGCTTCCGGCGTTGAAGGCATGTTGGCACCTTCCGACACGGCGAAACAGCCGTTGGCCAGGAGCTGGCGAGCGTCGTCGCCGTCGATTTCATTCTGCGTGGCAGAAGGCATGGCGATGTCGCACTTCTCAGCCCAAGGACGGGCGCCGGCCACGTATTTCACACCGGGATACTCCTCAGCATATTCGTGGATACGTCCGCGGTAGAGGTTTTTGAGCTCCATGATATAGTCGAGTTTTTCGCGCGTGATGCCTTCTGGATCGTAGATATATCCATCAGAGTCGCTCATCGTGATGGGCACAGCGCCGAGTTCGATGAGTTTTTCAGCCGTGTACTGGGCCACGTTGCCGGAGCCAGAGATGCACACACGCTTGCCAGCCAAGTCGATGCCGCGCGTCTTGAGCATTTCCTGAAGGAAATAGACATTGCCGTAGCCAGTGGCTTCCGGACGTATGAGAGAACCGCCGAAGGCCAGACCCTTACCGGTCAGCGTTCCTGTGTTCTCACGGGCCAGTTTTTTATACATGCCATACATGTAGCCCACTTCGCGGCCACCTACACCGATGTCGCCTGCTGGCACGTCGGTGTCAGGACCGATGTTGCGCCAGAGCTCCGTCATAAAGGCTTGGCAGAAACGCATCACTTCAGCGTTTGACTTGCCGCGCGGAGAGAAGTCGGAACCGCCCTTCGCACCGCCCATCGGCAGTGTGGTCAGAGAATTTTTGAAAGTTTGCTCAAAGGCGAGGAACTTCAAGATGCCGAGGTTGACAGAACTGTGGAAACGGATACCACCCTTGTATGGGCCGATGGCGTTGGAGTGTTGCACACGGTAGCCCATGTTTGACTGTACGCGGCCTTTGTCATCCACCCAAGTGACGCGGAAACTGATGATGCGGTCGGGGATGCAGAGACGCTCAATAAGGCTGGCGGCTTCAAACTCCGGATGCTGGTTGTATTCTTCTTCAATCGTGTCGAGCACTTCGCTTACTGCTTGGATGTACTCTGGTTCACCGGGAAAACGGCGCTTGAGGTTTTCAATAACTTCGCAGGCTTTCATTTTTCTATTCTATTTTTATGGGGCATTCCGTATGGAGCGCTCCGTTGTTTTCTATTGGCAGGAAACCGTTTGTCTTTCGACTGGAAACCGTGTTGCTTCTCCCTATCCTTTTATCTGTCTGATAAGGAGGTAGTAACAGGCCTTTTCGCAATCTCTTGCTGTTGCTTAACTGATTGCAAAGTTACACATTTCTTTTAAAACTACTAACAATATGGTGTTTATTTTGAATGAAAAACATCGAAATGTAAGTTGGAGAAATAAAAAACGCCCTTTTGGAAAGAGCGTTCTATGTCATCCGGGATATTGCGGGCTGAAATGGGGAAGAGGGCGGGCATTTAAAATAGAGAAAATCAAGGTTGGTAGAGAGGCGCACGTTGCCCCTGAAAGGTAGGGTGTTCAGAATAAAAGAAAATTCTCTGCGCAATTTTTTACCAAATAGTATGGCGGTTGCGGCACCGCTACAAGGAGTGCTGCGCGAACATGCAGCGAAGGCCTGAGGCGAAGCACTGTAGCTCACTTTGCTCGCAAAGTGAGGGGGGACGAATATT